>OJOE01000698.1_pt1 | contig 15836 bp, 8 predicted proteins | sample 1598191 | NCBI WGS metagenome assembly OJOE01 (sample SAMN03922463, study PRJEB24848) | human gut metagenome | isolation source: stool sample | host: Homo sapiens | place: Germany | collected 2009-11
GTGCAACGACCCTCGAGTTCCAAGGCACGATAGCGGGCGTTTCACATGATGATAAGCTCACGGTCGCAAAAACCAACGAACTTTATGACAATGTTGAACACCTTCGCGATGTCATTTTCGTAGACCGCAAGCTCGAGGCTGAAAACGGAGCTGTGGTTGTTGGTAATTCCGGGCTGCGGAACAACACCGGCTTTACCGGTATCAATGAAGCAACCGGCACTACAATTCAGGACGGAAAAGAACTGACGTTGATCGGCGGCAAATCCGACGGATCAGGAAACCGATTCAATCTTGCCGAAAAAGTTATTTCTGCTGTAGGAGACGGTGCAAAACTGATTCTGGGCAGTCTCGGCATTAAGGATTCTTCCCTTTATCAGGGTCAGGCCGCAGAGGTCAACCTGTCCAACGGCGGAGAATTGAAGATCACTGCCGGTGATTATCTTGTAAGGAATCACTCCTCCGCCGGTGGTACGACGACGGTAGATAAAAACTCTACATTCCGCAGCGATAACGCGACATTCACTGATAAAGCCGTTCTTGAAAATAACGGTGAAACTATCCTCGGAGCTTTAAACGGTTGGAACAGTGCAGAAGTTCGCAACAATAGCAAGCTTACAGTCAACGGAAATACTCAGTTTGGCGGCCGGTTTATTAATAATGCCAATGCCAAATTAGTCGGAACAGCAGATATCGACGGAACTCTGCAAAACAGTCAAGGTGCCCGATTAATTGCAAATACCGTTAATGTGAACGGTACTCTGCGCAACTTCGGATATATGGAGGCGTTGGATAATTCCACTGTCTTCGGAACGCTTGAAAATCCGGGTGAAATTCGTCTCTTCAATACGCATATCGGTTCCAGAGGCTCGGGAGACATCGGAACCATCGGCAATACTTATACTCTGAAAGCAACCGGAAAGACTCAGGTTTCCGGCCTTCTCGCCAATGCACCCGGTGCAATCGCCGAATTTAGCGGTAATGATTCCGAGCTGGTGATTTTATCCGGAGGTTCCGTTTCCAATAACGGAACCTTGATCGCCGACTCACTTGTCGTCAATGAAGGCGGTTATTTCATTAATGGCGACAATGCTCAGAAAACATTCACCGCTTCCCCGCTGCGTCTCAGAGCCGTAACAAGAGCCGTTGCTAAAGCTACGGAACAATTAAAGAATCTGACAGTTTCCGAAGGGGGCACCAAGACGAATAACGGATTGGCGTATTACGGAACAGGCTCGATTGCGGGTGAATTTATCAATGCTGCGGGAGCAGAAGCCTACGGCGGTGTGTCGGATATTTTTGCTGACGGCAGCGGCTTAGGCATTACCAATACCGGTTCCATTAGGAATGCCGGAACATTTACTTTCGGCGGTTCTTTGAACAACTCCGGCTCCATAACCGGTGACGGGCTGATTGTTTTCAAACGCGCCGGTCTGGGGAATGACACGTTCACAAACGCCGGACAAATTAATGTCGGAAGCCTCGAAGCTGACAACATTGAGTATGTCCAGACGGCAGGCAGCCTTTCCAGTCCTTCAGGATGGTTCTCCAATTCAACGGTGGAACTTACCGGCGGTACGATTGAACACGCAGTCCTTGGTTCGGGTAACACCTACAATTTGGGTTCCGGCTCCGGTTCCAATGATGCAGCAACGTTTACGGTCGGCACACTGGACAGTTCTTCTGTCGTGAATATCAACCGGGGCGCCACGCTGAGAACCGAAAAAATTGCAATGACTAGTCATAAGACCACTAACTTGCAGGGCGGACGTCTTTCTACCACTCTCAATCAGGTCTTTGCCGATCTTGATTACCGCACGCTGAATCTTGATGCGGCAAACCCGGACGACAAAGTGGAAGTCTCGAGCAATCCTCAGATTGTGACCGGTGTAGGAAACGTTATTGATTCAGTAGCCGAAGGCATTGCTTTCAAGTGGGGCACAGTCGCGTTTGACGACGCCTCCTACAGCGCAGCACTGGCCGGGGATGCAGTAAACAAACTTGTAGCCATCGGAGACGTTCCTGCGGATCGTCACGGAGAGCTTGAAGTTGCGTTTAACGGCAAAGCAGCCGAGAGATTCAATGTTGATTTGGCTAATTCCATTAAGGCCACTGCGAACGGCGGACAGGCTTATGCAACATTTGCCAATGAAACGCTTTCTAACGAAAGCGCAGCCAATCCGGGCGCAACTTCTTTAGTTGTCGGCGTTAATGACCGCAGCGCAGTCATTATTCCGACATCCGGCAAGCCGAATGTTTTGAACCAAAACATGGGCTTTATGAATGTTACCGGCGTCACCGACGGCCTCTATATTAATAATGGCAGCCACTTCGTTTTGGTTGGTCAGGAGCAGCCCAATCCCAATCTCGCTCCGGTGGAATTAGCAGACGGTACCGTTTGGGTTGGCGGCAACAAAAACATTGACGGTTCCGTCACTCCTTCCAAACTAACACTTGGTTCTTACGGTTCTGCTTCTGAAACAAAAGGTCATCTTGGTGAGTTAAACATTGGAATATCCCCTGCGAATCCCGCTCTCGGCGGTGCCGGAGGTCAGGTAATTGTCAAAAACGGTGTATTCACAGTTGATACGTTGAACAATGGGTCAGCAGGTTACGGCACAGACCGAGAAGGACTTGTTATCGGCAATGCTGAAGACACGACAACTCAACTGATTGTCGGCACCTATACGGCTGTTGACGGAAGCGCGATGAGCAACCACGGCCTTTTCAAAGCCGAGAATATTGCTTCCCGCAACACCAACAATTCCTTTGTCAATCACGGAACCTTTGAGATCGGTTCTGCCGATGTCAGCGGTTATCTTGAAAACAACGGCAAAGCCGATTTTGAAGAGCTCACCCTCCGCGAATACGGTACGGTTAACCGTAACGGCGGCGAATTGACGGCAGGAAAACTAACGGTTACAGGTAACGCTCTTGCCGGTGCTTCGGGAACATATGCCATTCGTGGATCGTTGGAAAATCAGGGCAAACTGTCCGTTACGGAGGAATTAACAGTTGCCGGTGATATGACCAACGGCGGCGAATTGGACATTGCAAAACTCACCGTTCAAGCCGCAACACCCGTTCAGGATGCAAAGGCCGGCAGCTTTATCAATAACGCGCTTGCCAAAGTAGACTCCCTGCTGACCGAAGCAGGATCTCTTGTCACCAATGCTGCCGATGCCGTCCTGACAATTGCAGGTCTTAACGGAACATCCGAACTTAACGGAACCGTTACCAATGACGGAACTCTCAAAGTTGACGGAACTCAGAGTGTCACGGTTGCCTCCGGTGAACTGAACAACAACGGCTCAATGGAAAATACCAATGTGCTGAATGTCACAGGCGGCACGGTTGGCAATAACGGCTCCTTAGCTTTGAACGGTTTGAATATCACCGGCGGTCAGGTACAAAACTCTGCCCAAGCCGCTCAGTTCAAAGATTCCGGCACAACCAAGATTGAAATGGCTGAGGCCTCCGACGTCGGCATTGCCAATGAAGGGCACCTTGAGCTTTCAAACCTCATGTTACTGAAGGGCATGATTCAAGGTGGTTCCGTCGGTTCTAAGGATGTGACTCTGGCAGATGTCCGGCAGGATGCCTCGATTGAGGCTGAAACGGTTCAATTAAAAGAACTGAACAATGCCGGTACGGTAAAAGTCACTGAATTTGCCGCAGCCAAGACTGAAAATACAGGCACCGTCGAGGCCGGAAACCTTGTTCTGGCTGAAAACGACCGCTTCCTTAACCAATCGGCCGGTTCAGTCAAGGCCGATCAGTTGGTTCTCAACGGCGGAGAATTTGTCAATGCCGGTGGAAACACCTCGGATATTGCTCTGACGCAAATCGCGACCGGCGGTCAATTTACTTCCGACGGAGACAGCAGCCTTCAGAAGGTTGTTTCCAACGTGGGAACGATCAACCTCAACAAGGGCAATCTCAATATTGCCGAGCTCGATGCGAAGAACTCCGTCTATAACCAGTTGGGTGGACATTTCAAAGCTGATAAAGGATTCTTTGAAGATTCCACGCTCAACATCAAGGGCGGTATTTTTGATGCTTCCGAAGTTCGCGATTCCGAAGGAAACGTTACCGGTCTCCTCGGCAATAACATAGTTAATATCTCCGGCGGCAATAAGACTCCGGTGATTGATAACGAGGATTCCGCTGAAGTTAAGTCCCACTACAAAGATAATTTAACTCAGGTTATCGCAGGAGTGGTCAACAGCGAAACCACGGTCAATATCATGGAAGGCGGCGTTCTTGACGTTGCCAAGATCGAACTTGACGGAACGAAGGCTGACACTATTAATCTTCAGGGCGGCGTTCTTCAGACAAGTGCCGATCAAATTTTCAGCTCTGTAACGACTGAGGCTATTCGTATCGACGCATCGGACGCCGAAACAGGCACCGTACAGCTTCCGACCACAGTGCTTTCTGCAACTACCGTCGGCGTAGTTAAAGATGAGATCAAAATCGGTCTTAATGTTGAGAGCGGCAAACTCGCGTTGGACGACGACTATTTCAGCGCTTCGCTGATTGTCAGCGTCACCGACAAAATTGCGAATGCATTTGAAAACGCAGCTAATCTGACCATCAATTTCTTGGGACAGATGACCGCGCCCTTCACTATCACAACTGCCAACGATTTGGAAAAAGAAGGACTCGATGTCGTTCTGAATCCGGGCATTGTGCTCAACACCACCACTTTGCACAATGAGTCTGCCGATGAGTACAACAAAGACACCGATACAGCCCAGACGATCAAAGGTTTAGTGATCGGAGCCGAGTCCAATGATCCGAACACCAATTCGATCAATATCTCTATGGGCTTCAAAGATGTCTCCCATACCGATAAGGTCACAATCGAAGGAGGCAAGGAATTTGTTCTTGTCGGCAATGCTGTCAATGCCATTCCCGAAGGTTCTTTCGGTGACGACGCCAATAAACTGCTGAAGGATTCCGCCGACGGCGGTTCGATTGACGTGAATAACGGTGCCTTTACGTTCGGATCGCACGGCGGAGTTACTCCGACGGTAGGCTGGATTCTCTCCTCCAATGTTGCTGAAAACGGCTCTCTTGAGGCTAAGAATGGCGAATTTGCTGATTGGACTATTGCCAATAACGGCAATGTTCACGTTCACTCCAATGCCATTTTGCACACCAACAGTCTGACCGGAAGCGGTTCGACCGTTAATGAAGGGAAATTGTCTCTGGACGAAAAAGACGGAAATCTTCCGGTCTTTGATGTCACCGGAAACTTCCTGAATAAGGGTCAGAACTCTGTCTTGGACGCTTCCAAGGTTGACAAGGTAACGGTATCCGGCACGCACGCCAATGAAGGCAAAGCAGATTACAACGATATGCTGATTGCCGAGGGCGGCAACTCCAATAACAGCGGCACGGAAAAAGGCAACATCCTCACCGTTGAAGGGACTCATGCCAACTCCGGCACATCTATTTGGAACGGTGTCACCGTCGCCGATTCCGGCAAAGGCGACAACTCCGGCAAACTGGACGTCGGAAGCGTATTTGATGTAATCGGTGAGTTTGTCAACAAAGGCAAAGACGCTGTTCTTGACGCTACTAAGACAGCTGTGACCACCGTCGCGGGCTTGCTGCGCAACGAGGGAACTGCCAATTACGACGACATGACCGTCGCTTCCGGCGGCACGTCGAACAATTCCGGTTTCGAGAAAGGCGACATCCTGACGGTTGCCAACGGCGGTCAGCACACCAACAGCGGGACGTCGATTTGGAACAATGTCACGATCCAGACGGGCGCTTCTTCAACGGTTGATGCCGGCGGCAAGGAAACAATCAACGGTACCTACGATATTGCGGGCGACCGCACCAACAAAGGAGAAGTTGACGCAACGAAGGTTGCCAATACTCAGGTTTCCGGGACGCTCGAGAACCAAGGAACCTCCAACTATGACGATATGACCGTCGCTTCCGGCGGTACGTCGAACAACTCGGGCTTCGAGAAAGGCGACATCCTTACCATCGAAGACGGCGGTGAGCATTTCAACTCAGGAACCTCGATCTGGAACAACCAGACCGTACAAGTCGGAGGCTCGGCCACAACCGAAGAAGGCGGCAAAGAGACCATTAACGACAAATATGTCATAGCCGGTGATAAGACGAATAAAGGTGAAATCGACGCCACCAAGGTCACTGATACCCTTGTTTCCGGGACACTCGACAACCAAGGCAAATCTGAATACGACGATATGACGATTCAGGGCGGCGGTACGTCGAATAATTCCGGGTACGAAAAAGGCGACATCCTAACGATTGACTCGAACGGCGAACACAATAACTCCGGCACCTCTATTTGGAACAACGTCGTGGTGGCCGGAGGCGATGTGAACAACACGGGAGATATTGAGACCGGCAAACTCACCATTGACGACGGCCTTGTCAAGATCGACGGCGGCAGTCTGAAAGCCGAGGAAACCGATCTTAATGGCGGAGACCTTGTTATCGGAAACGACAGAGAACCGACCGAAGAAAATCACGTTAAAGCCGAGATCAATCCGACGGGCGACGTTATCGACACGAATATCTACGTGAAGAATAACGGCGACTTAAACTTGGGACCCAAAGGCGGTCTTGATTGGGCCGACTCTATCGGATCTCCGACGGTGCCTAGCGGCACACCGAGCCGATTGGTTATCACCAATAACGTGACAACAGGCCCGGGAGGAGGTATTGCCGTAGGTCCCAACGTTTGGACGGATAAGGATACGCACGTCCAGATCGGAAACGGTGATTTGTATTTCGCTAAAGACTCTTTAACCGTTATTGACAGCTCCATCCTGACAGACGGTAAGAGCGCATTCAATACCACAAGCGATATTGCGAAAGTGACCGTCGAACCGGGTGCGAACCTTGTTCTCGGCAATATCGAAGAGGTGGGCGACTACACGATTGTCAACGGCTACATTACCGGCGGAAACGAGGCTAACGGAATGTGGACCGGCGGCTGGACAGGTGAGAACCTCTATGCACTGCCCCAAGACGGCAGCGGCATCAATTGGATTCTGACGCTGCACAATGACCCGAGCAAGATTTGGGTGAATGCGACATTAGCTGATGTTCGCACTGTCTATCCTGACATTGCCATCCCCAACATTGCGAACGACGATCTGCTGCACTGCAAGAGCGGTGACGCAGGAGTCGATTTTGTTTGCCGAGTTCTGCGAGATAAGGAACTCGATGTTGCCGGTAAGACCAAAGTCATCAACTCCGTTGCCAATATCGCATTTGCAGGCGGCGCTATGAGCGTTTCCATGAACGACCTCAACACGGCAGCCGACTCCATCGAGGGCAGAGTTTCTATGCGGAACGAGGCCTTTACAGAGTATGGCGTTATGCGTGAATGGGAGCGCGGAAATGATCTTTGGGTTGATGTCATCGGCGGCAAACAGAAATACAAGAGCCTCAGCGCTACGGGTATTTCTAAGGCCGGATTCGATACAAACGCATACGGTCTGGTTATGGGCTATGACCGCAAGCTTGCCGGTAAATCCGTCATCTTGGGAGCGGCATTCAGCTATAACCACGGCTCTCTGGATTCCACCGGCGACGTGCTGAAGACCAAGAACAAGTATGACAGCTTCGGTCTGCACGCTTACGGCGCCTATGCCCCTGTCGATAGAGTCAACCTGATCGGCACCCTGAGCTGGATACATAACTCCTCTGATATTACTCAGAGCATTAATGCAGCCGGATTCAACAAGGCCGACGCAGATGTTAAGACCAACTTATTCAGTCTCGGCGCTCGAGCCGAAGCCACTCTGCCGGTAGGCAAGGCAAACGTGATTCCTCACGCAGGACTGCGTTATGTGTGGGCCAAGTCCGGCAGCTACGACACGAAAGTAGACGGTAAGAAAGTATGGGGCAACACACCTGATGCCACCAATACTTTCCAGCTGCCTGTCGGTGTTGCGGTTCGAGGCGACATTATGACTGCTTCCGGCTGGAATGTCCGTCCGCAAGCTGATCTGACGTTCATCCCGCAGTTCGGAGATACCGAACAGAAGACGAAACTCAGCAACTTCAACGGCGTCAGCGACAAGCTCTCCGGCGAATTTGCGGGCAAATTCGGCACCAACATCAATCTGGGTGTTCAGGCCGATAAAGGTCCGGCAACGTTTGGCGTCCACTACGGATTCACGGGCGGCACCAAAGGAAAAGCAGACCATGCCTTCAAGTTCGAGGCCAGATACCGCTTCTAAACAAATCTAAAAACTCACGCGGACTCCGAAAGGAGTCCGCACAACCCCGATGAATGAAGGATTCATCGGTGAGCGCTCCAAAAGGGCGCTGACCAATGAGTCTCAACCCAAGAGAAAACAAATGACAGTTCTCAATTATCAAAAACTGCTTTTGACATTTTTAGCTTTTTCCGTTATCGGACCGGTCTTTGCCGATGATTTCGGAGATTTGGCTAAACGCTGCGCACCGGAGGTGTCTGAAGACACCCTGCGCGCATTGGTCAGAACCGAATCCAGTTTTAACCCGTATGCCATTGGCATTGTCGGCGGAGGTTCTAAGCAGCCGAAAGCATTCCATGAGGCGATGGCAATCATTGCGCAGCTGGAACTTGAAGGAAAAAACTATTCGGTCGGTTTGGCGCAAATCAATAAGAAGAATTTTTCCAAGCTCGGTATCAATGCAGCCGGGGCACTGGATGCATGTACCAATCTAAAAGCGGCGTCAAAAATCCTTTCCGAGTGCTACCAAAGGGCGCAGAACCGCAGCGGCAGTAACTCGCTGCATGATGCCTTGAGCTGCTACTACTCAGGAAATTTTCAGACCGGCTATCGGCACGGGTACGTGGATAAGGTGCGCGCCAATGCCGGGCTCAATGTGCAGACCGTCCCGTCCATCCGAGAAGCCGAAACCCAAACAAAAGAATCTTCACCCCTTGTCGCCACAGGCGACAAACCATCAACCGGATTGATTTTTTAATCCGACTAACTTAGGAGTTTAACCATGAAAAAATCCAACTTCTTATTCCCCGCCCTTCTGACTGCTTTGATGCTGTGCGATCCTGCTCTTGCCGCTGCCGGAACCCAGAGTATCAACACCCTGTTTCAGACGATTCTAACGACATTGCAGGGTGTCTCACTCGTCGTTGTGACCATTGCACTTGTATGGGCCGGTTACAAAATTATTTTCACAAGTGCCACTTTGCAGCAGGTTGCCGGTCCTTTCTTGGGCGCCGTTTTAGTGGCTGCCGCTCCTTGGCTGGCCGATTTGCTGGTGGGCTAAATGGAAACGTCAAGCCCGCTGTTTAAAGGCGCTACGCGCCCGGCTTGCGTCGGGGGCGTTCCGCTCAAAGTTTTTGTTTTGAATATCGGTGTCATTGCGCTTTTGGCTATCTGGATTTGGATTCCTTTAATTCTGATCGCACCGATAACGCATTTTTATTTGAAATCTGTAGCTGATAAGGATGAGCAGATTTTTTCCCAGCTGCTCTCCTACATTCGCATCAATCTCATTCAAACCAAAAACCGCAAGTTTTGGGGAAACGTCACAAGTTTGAGTCCCAAACAAGAAAAAAAAGAGCTTTTCGTTTTTGAAAAAAGCAAGGAGTAAACAATGTTTGCCCAAAGAAAATCGCTTGATAATTCCGAGAAAAGCCTCTCGCAGTTTATTCCCTATTCGGCGGTTATTGCGCCCGGCGTGGTGATCTGCCGGGATGGGGATTTGATTGCGACAGTAAAGATCTCAGGAAAAGTATTTGAGGCGGTTTCCAACGAAGCGCTCCAAAGAGATGCGGAGCGCCAGAACAACTTTTTAAAAGTAATGGCAAGCGCGTCCTCAACGGACGAAATGTCACTCAAGGTGCATAGAATCCGGCGCGTTGTCCATGATGAACTTTCCGTGCCGGACGAAAATTTAAGCAGCCGTTTTGTCAAAGACTTCGTCCGCGCCTATAACCGTGAAATCTCGGAAAACAACCTGATGGCGACCGAGCTTTACGTATCGTTGGTCAGTCATAAAGCGACTGTTTTAAAAAGAGACAAGTACAAAGAATCGGAAATCCGGGAGGAGCTCAAAGAGCGCTTGGATATTTTCGGAAAAGTCTTCGATCAGCTGGTGAGTTCACTTAGGGATTATGAACCCGCAGTGCTCGGAGAGTATTCGGATGAGCACGGAACTGTTTATTCTCATCAGCTCTCCTTCTACAACTATCTGATTACCGGACAATGGCAGAAAGTCCGCGTGCCCTTCATGCCGTTAAACGAAGCTCTGGGAAACGTACAGGTTTTCGGCGGAGCCGATACCCTTGAGTTTCAAACGGCTTTGGGGAAATCTTATGTGCAGTCGATAGAGCTTAAAGATTATCCGATGGAAACGTATTCTCGGCTTCTCGACGGACTGCTCTACAGCACCAATTTCGATCAGAGTTCCTATCCCTTTATTGAGACACAAACCTTTACTGCGCTTTCAAAAAACAAGGGATTGAAAGCCCTGAAATTGCAGCAAAACCAATTAAGGTCGGCTCAAGACGATGCCGTTTCGCAAATGCAGCTGCTGTCATTGGCACGAGATATGGTAGCCAACGGTCAGATTGTTATCGGCGACTACAGCTATTCACTGCTGGTGTTTGGCAGCGAAGATACCGTTGTTGCCAATGCGAACGACTCGGTAAAAAAGTTGCAGGACGCGGGATTTTTACCGATCAAGTCCACTCTCGCGCTGGTTACGTCCTATCTGCATCAGCTTCCCGGGAGAAAAGATCGTCCGAGAGTCGCAAAAATCTCAAGCATGAATTTTGCTCATCTCGCCAGTTTTCATAATTTTCCATGCGGGAAACGCGACCGGAACCCTTGGGGAGAAGCTGTCGCGTTAATGAAAATGCCGAGCGATCAGCCGTATTATTTTAATTTCCATTACACCGATCCCGAAAAAGATTCTATAGGGGACGTGCCGCTCGGGAATACGGCAATCCTCGGAGCTTCCGGCGCGGGCAAGACGGTATTGCTGAATTTCCTTTTGTGCTCGGCGCAAAAGTATCGCGATAAAGACCATCAGCTCTCAGTCATCTTATTTGATAAGGATAAAGGTGCTGAGCTTGCCATTAAAGCGATGGGCGGCGGATATTTGGCAATTGAAAACGGAAAACCTTCCGGCATCAATCCCTTCCAGTTGGAGCCGACGGCAGAGAACATTCAGTTCTTGATCGGATGGACAAAGCGTCTGATCGGACGCGACGGGCTTCAGATCACTCCTCTGGATGAACAGAGAATCGCAACGGCGGTTGAGACCGTCATGTCCATGCCCGCGAAGTATCGCAGACTCGCGGTGCTCCCGCAAAGTCTTCAGACCGGAGACCGGGTGGAAGACGCACAGAACTCACTTACGATGCGGCTGTCCAAGTGGATTGAGACGGGGCCTCTCGCTTGGGCCTTTGACAATGAAGTCAACACGCTCGATCTCAACGAATTTCCCAACTTCGGCATCGACGGCACGGACTTTTTGGAAAATGAGGACGTCCGCGGCCCGATTACGGAAATTCTCCTTTATCTGATTGAAACTCAGGTAATGAAGGATAAGCGACGCACCATTATTGTGATGGACGAGTTCTGGAAGTATCTCTCTGATCCGGCTACAGCGCAGTTTGCGTTCGACAAGCTCAAAACAATTCGTAAGCAAAACGGTATTTTTGTGTTTGCCTCTCAGTCTCCCGAGGATGTCCTGAAAAGCGAAAGAGGTTCTGCGTTTGTGGACAACACAGCCACGAAAATCTATTTGCCCAATCCGTATGCAAATGAAAAGGATTACACGGAAGGTTTCAAGTGTACGAAAGATGAGTTTTCAATCATCAAAAGCCTCGATACGCAAAGCCGTCTGATGCTGATTAAGCAGGGGCCTGTGTCCGTGATGATCCGGCTAGACCTCGGAAATTTCAAACGCGCTCTGAAGATTTTTTCCGGAACAGCCGGAACCACCCAGTTCGGTGAAAAGTTGTTTTCTCTCGTGGGAGACGACCCAGATGTTTGGATTCCTTATTTCTTCGGGGACGAACCCCTTCCTCAGACTTCCAAGGAGGATTAAAAATGAAATACAAAAAAATCATGCTTGCCGTTATTCTGTCAGCTGGTATGTATTCCGGTACTAGCGCTTTTGCATCCGGCATTCCTACCGTAGATGCGGCTGCCATTGCCCAGATGGTGCAGCAGCTCACGCAGATGCAGCAAATGTACTCGAACATGGTTCAGCAGTACAACACAGCGGTCAACACGCTTCAGAACTTCACCGGAACCCGAGGTTTGGGATTGGTTGATTACAACCTTAATCTTAGAAATTTGATTCCGAGTGCCGCCCGCAGTCGGCTGAACGGAATCATGAACGGGACATCTTCCCTCAGCAGTTTGGGTAGGGAAATTTTCGACCGACTGAAACTCGGAGACGTTTGCAGCCACCTTGACGGCGAAGTTAAGCAAAACTGCCTGAAGGCCCGTGAATTTGAAGCTGAACAACAGGCAGTATTGGAAGAAGCAGCCAACACCGCCAATCAGCGTCTTCAAAACATTGAATCACTGATGAGCCGGATCAATACCGCCACGGATGCTAAATCCATTGCTGATCTTTCCGCCCGCATTCAGGCCGAACAAGTTGCGCTTCAGTCTTCTCAGCTTGCCGCCCAATTTCAGCAAGCCCAGATGACCAAACAGAACGAGTTCGTCCGTCAACAAGCAGCAAGGGAGGCACATCAAAAAATGTTTCCTCGCATGACTCAAGCCGACATTGAGCGAGCAATCCGTCCTCCGAAAAACTAATCCAGAGGGTGTCGTATGGCTGGTACTTTTGAAACCTTCGGAAATCAGGTCAGGAACACATTGGCCGGTTTTGCCAACTCTGTTTCCGGGGAAATCATCAGCAGCATTTCGCCTATCGTGTACACAGGCATCATGCTCTACTTTTTTGTCCGGGCATATCAGATCACAACGGGTCGGGCCGAGGGTGCGATTCCTGATCTGGTAACGCAGTGCGTAAAAATCGTATTGGTAGCGTTTTTCGGACTTAATGCGGCGAACTTCGTGACTTACGTTATCCCGGCAGTTTACGGCATCGAAAACCTGCTTTTGAATGCAATATCCCACGCCACGACCGCAAGTGACATAAATAACGCTTGGGGAGCAGCTGACCAAACATGGCAAACCTTTATGAATGGCTTTCAAGCCATCTACAACATCTGGTCCAACAGTTCATGGAGTGTTTGGTCCATCGGTGAAAGCATTGCTACGAGCCTTTTCATCATTTTGCTCATGGTGCTTATGCTGGTCGTATGCATTTACTTCATGTTTTTCGCTGTCGGTTACTTGCTTCTTTATGAAATCTTTCTTGTAATGGGGCTGGCGTTCGGGCCGCTGTTTATCTGCACATTGATGTTCACCGTAACGAGGACGTGGTTCGACGGTTGGCTCAGAGCAGTGGTCTGCTGGGCCTTTACTCTTGTCGCTGTAGCAGGAACACTCTCACTGATTAACGGTATCTTTGCAGAGAGGATTGATCAAATAACAGAGTTTGCGATTGCTGCCGAAGGCGGAAAAGACTATGGAGTTCTTCTAGTTAACTTAGGTGTTTTTGCCGTTGTTGTTCTAGCTCTTGCAACAGTTGTGAAATCTATTCCCACTTTTGCTGCGGGTTTAACCGGAGGTGTTGCGCTTCAGGCTGCCTCGGTAGCAGGTATGCTGCAAAGTTTCGGGAGAACAATGGCTGCCGTCACGGGCGGAGCTATGCTGGGTTACGCGGGCGGTATGTACGGACGCGCCAATGCTCAGGATACCGATTACGCTAAAGAAAACCGGGATGCTCTGAAGTCTCAAGCCCAGCACCTCCTTGGCAGCGGGGGCCTTACCAATCCGGGAGCCTTTGCCGCTGCGACTGCGGGTTACGCGGCCGGTGCAGTCAGACAGTTTTTCACCGACCCGGATAAGTTAAGAACTCCAACGGGCGCGGGTTCTTCCGGTCCGTCAGGAGGAATTGCTCCCGGCTCTCAATCCGGTTCTTCAGGCGCTCCTGCACCTGCATTTTCGGGCCCTGCAAACATGAACCAGACTCCTCAGCAGGAAAAGGTGGCAGCTGCCAATGCGGCAGCGGTTGGAGCCGCTGCATACGGAACTCAGACTGCTTCCGGCGTTCATCCGTCGTCTTCGTCAGGAGCAACAGTTGCTTACGGTTCGACCTTCGCTCAAAGCGCTTCCCCGGCTCCGGCGTCTTTTGGAGCAACTTCAGGGACGGCAGCTTCAGCAGCTTCCGGCAATTCCGGCGCAGCTGATCCGGCATTTGATTTTTCTGCGGATCACTCGCAGTTTGACCAAAGAGCTCAATTCAATACTCTGACGCCTGAACAAAACATTCCTCAGTCGTCTCAGAGTTCAGGGTCTTCAGAACAAGTGAATGAAGCACAAAGCCGAGAAAACGAACGGATCGCCGATGAAATCTTGAAAAACAAAAGTAAAGAAGAGTGAATCATGCAATCAAAACAACTTCTCCATTCAATCTTAACCGGCGCTTTTACAGCCTTTGTACTAACCGGCTGCGGCGCCACAAAACCGCCAACACCTTCCGGCATTCGCGTCCCGGTAACGGAATTTGCACAGCAAAGACAAAAAGAAGCTATGCAGAAAAAAGAGGAAGCGAAACTTAACTTTGGAAAAGACCGGGTTACACGGAATTTCAGTTTCGGATATGAAACCCAAGACAACGAATAGGAAAAGAATATGTTTTTCAAGAAAAAGAAACCCACGCCCCAAGCAGAAGCAGCTCCTTCAGCTGCAAAAGAAACTGTGAACAAACCCGCTTATCCCTACAGCGAGGCTCTGGATTGGACCGTCGAGCGTATGGCGCTGAAGGAAAAACAGGCTAGAGCCGGTTGGACAGCCGCCAAAATCATGGGGTGTCTCTTGGTGCTGGTGAGCATCATTTGTATCGTGATTGCAGTAAAAAAGGAGGCTTATCCTTTTATCGTCGAGCTGGATAAAAGCAACGGGACGACCCGAGTGATTGACATTCGTGATCCGCAAAACATTCCCGTTGATGAAATGATGGACAAGTATTGGCTCAACCTTTACACACAGAGCCATGAAAGCTATGACTACCGCACGCTGGAAAACGACCATGCGAGAGTTCGCCTGATGAGCGTTCCTGAAGTATTCAATCCTTACGACCACCAGTACGGACTGGATAATAAAAAATCTCTTCAGAACCTTCTCAAAGACAAAAAGAAGATCATCTGCAATGTTGAATCCGTCGTCCCCAACGGAAACGGAATTGCAACCGTCCGTTTTACCAAACGTCTTGTTGACACCTACAGCAACAATGAAGAAGCCAGAAATTCTTGGCGTGCAACCATCGGATATGAATACAACCCGAATTATTCAATGGACGAAGCGCAGAGGCTTGTAAACCCCTTTGGTTTTACTGTCACAAGCTACCGAGTTGACCCGATTATTGAAGGAGCTGCGCCATGAGAAAAAGTCTTTGCTGTCTCTTGCTGGCTGTATCTTTCCTCGGCTGCGGACTTTCAGTTAATGCCCTTGAGCGTCCGACAGCAAGTCAGTATGACGCAAGAGTGATGTACACCGATTACAAACCCGGTCAGGTTTATCCTATCCGGGCCGCGAACGGCTTGATTACAACCATCACATTTTCTCCCGAAGAAAAGATTCGCGATTTCGGTTCCGGTTATTCAACCGCTTGGGAATTTCAAGCCCGTGGCAATAATTTCTTTCTGAAGCCCAAAGACTTCGACGGCGCAACCAATCTTGTGATTGTGACGGATAAACATACGTATCTCTTTGATGTGCATCCCG
>OJOE01000787.1_pt1 | contig 14104 bp, 9 predicted proteins | sample 1598191 | NCBI WGS metagenome assembly OJOE01 (sample SAMN03922463, study PRJEB24848) | human gut metagenome | isolation source: stool sample | host: Homo sapiens | place: Germany | collected 2009-11
TCCTCTACGTCTCGTGGGCTCGGAGATGTGTATAAGAGACAGGCTCGTAGATGTCAAGTCCTTCTTCCTCCACGCGAGCCGGAACACGCAAGCCGTGTATCTTGTCGAGTACTTTGAAGATGATGAAGCCCATACCTGCCGCCCAAAGTCCGACAATTACCGCACCGAATATCTGTGCTCCGAGGAAGCCCGCACCTGCACCGTAGAACAGACCTTCACTGGTAGAGAACAGTCCGGTAAGTACCGTTCCCGTGAAACCACATACGCCGTGTACGGAAGATGCGCCTACGGGGTCGTCAATTTTCAGTACTTTGTCAATGAATTCTACGGCATATATCATCAGTACGCCACAGATGGCGCCGATGATGACCGCACCCAGCGGAGCAACGGCGTCGCATCCTGCCGTAATGCCTACCAATCCCGCCAAAATACCGTTCAGCGTGAGTGACAGGGACGGTTTGCCGTATTTCAGCCAACTGACGGCCAGGGCAAAGAAACCACCAGCGCAAGCTGCCAAGTTAGTGTTGAGGAATACGAGCGAGACAGTTACCTGATCCTCGGTAGTGGCTGCCGCCAACTGAGAACCGGGGTTGAAACCGAACCATCCGAACCATAGGATGAACACGCCCAGTGCCGCAATGGTGAGGTTGTGTCCGGGGATGGCTTTTGACCGGCCGTCTTTGCCGTACTTGCCGATGCGCGGACCGAGGATAGCTGCACCTACCAATGCAATCCAACCGCCTACGGAGTGTACAATGGTAGAACCTGCGAAATCGTGGAAGGTAGTTCCGAATGTTTCCGTCATGAAGGAACCTGCTTCACCGTTCATCAGCCATCCACCACCCCAAGTCCAGTGCCCGGAAACGGGATAAATCAGTACGCTGATGAAGATTGTGTAAACCAGATACATGGAAAACTTTGTACGCTCCGCCATAGCTCCCGAAACAATTGTGGCGGAAGTGGCGCAGAATACGGTTTGGAATACGAGGAAACCTTCGGTAGGCAATGAAGCGGGGTCGGGCAGGCCATTGCTATCGAACAACAGGCTCATGAGGTGAGGAGTTCCGAAGAAGTCGCCTAAACCGAACATGATGCCGAAACCTACCAGCCTGTAAAGAAGTGAGCCGAACATGAAGTCCACAAAGTTTTTCATCAGTATGTTGGCGGTGTTCTTGGTGCGGGTGAAACCGGCTTCCACCAATGCGAAGCCCGGTTGCATAAAGAATACCAACATGGCTGCAAGTAACATCCAGACGGTGTTGACACCGGAAACTAACTGGGCGACGGTATCGGTTGCCACACTATCCGCAGCTACGGCGGTTTGTGCATACATATCTGTTGTGAGGCAGCAAGCTATGAGTATAGCAAGGGCCGTACGCAGTTTTGTGAAACTGCGTTTCATATATTTGTCCATAATCTTTTGGGTTTTTAGTTGTACTTGTATTTTGTTTTTCACTGAGCACGCCGCTCAATGAAAATCCTGTGGGTTGAGTGCTGCCGGTTATCTTTCCTGTTCGGCATTATAGAGGGCAATGTCACCCCGTTCTCCGGTGCGGATGCGGATAGCGTCTTCAATGGGGATGACGAAGATACGGCCGTCGCCGATTTCGCCGGTTTGTGCGGCTTTGATGATAGCTTGTACTGTCTTTTCTGCGTTTTTATCGCGTACAACGATAGAGATGAGGATACGTTCGATGGAACTGGTGTCGTACAGTACACCACGGTAAATACGGGCTTGTCTGGATTTTCCGATACCTCTTACATCGTAATAAGAGAACCATTCGATATCTGCTTCGAGGAGTGAGTCTTTCACTTCCTCGAATTTGGTTTTGCGGATGATAGCTTCAATCTTTTTCATACCTTAAGTGTTTTATTGTTCTTAAAAACTTAATCCTACTACGAAGTATGCTCTTTCCGAACAGGGATTCCAAGTAGCTTTGGCAAAGAGTGGCAGGGAGAATGAATTGGTTATCCTGATATCCTTTGTAGCTCCGAGGCTGACGTCGCATACGGCAAATCCGCTTGCTCCGTAGAAGTCCGTTTCCCATGGAGTGGCGCCTACTTCGGCTGTCCAGTCAAGTCCGCCCAATTTGAACGGAGCGGCTATGGAGATATAGGATGAATAGGCTCTGTCACCATTCTCCTTGACACCGTCGTCTCCGGCAAAGTTGGTGTACCAGTTTACTGCTACCGGTCCGAAGTCGTAACCCACTTGGGCTTCGTACAGGTGGGTTGTATTGTGGGCACCGTAGTGGAAGTAACCTGCTCCGGTATTATACCAATAATCAGTGATTGATACGCTAAAACCACCGGTGGAGTAGCCCAGTGTGAGGTCGAACTCTTTAGCATCGTAACCGTCGGCATCTGTCTTTTCAATACCTACCGATCCCCATGCTTCCAAAGACAAACCTTTATAGGCGATGGATGCGTTGGGTTGAAGGCTTACACCGCCCAAGTCTTGTCCGCGCCAGATGTAGCCGCTTACGATGTCTGCGCCTACGGATGCTTTTACTTTGTCCTGTGCCTTTGCCGTGAAAGGCATTGCAGCTGATAGTAACGTTATTGCTATTACTCCTAATTTTGTGCTTCTTGTTTTCATACCTTCTTACCTTTTTAGTTAGAAAAATTGCGGATGATCAGTCCGGTTCTGTTAGTATAGTATTGCGCTTGAACTATTAAATAGTAGGATGTTTATATTCTTCACTTTTATTTCAGCCAGTTGCGGATGCGTTTCATGGCTTCCACACAGTCTTCGTGTTTGCCGAAAGCGGTCAGGCGGATATATCCCTCACCGCTTGGCCCGAAACCTACACCCGGAGTACCCACTACATTGGCTTCGTACAGCATTTGTTCGAAGAACCGCCAAGAGCTTATGCCGTTCGGGGTTTTCAGCCAGATGTATGGGGCGTTCACACCGCCGTACACTTCCAGCCCGGATGTTTCCAGTCCTTCTTTCATGGTGCGGGCGTTGTTCATATAGTAGCCAATCGTTTCTTTTACCTGCCGTCTGCCTTCTGCGGTGTAGATGGCTTCGGCGGCACGCTGGGTAATGTAGCTTGTACCATTAAACTTGGTGCATTGGCGGCGGTTCCACAGTTTGTTGAGGGAGATACGTTCACCTTCCAGCGTAGCGGCGGTCAGTTCTTTCGGTACTACGGTGTAGCCGCAGCGCACGCCTGTAAATCCGGCGGTCTTTGAGAAACTGCGGAACTCGATGGCGCATTTTTTCGCCCCTTTTATTTCGTATATGGAGTGGGGCACATCGTCCTCTTGGATGAAAGCCTCGTAGGCGGCATCAAATAGGATAAGCGTGTCGTTGTCAAGGGCATAGTCCACCCACTTTTTCAGTTCGGGTTTGGTAAGGGTAGTACCCGTAGGATTATTGGGGTAACAGAGGTAGACGATGTCGATGCGTTTGTCCGGTATTTCGGGGATAAAGTTGTTTTCGGCCGTACAGGGCATATAGGTTACATTGCTCCATTTGCCGTCTTTTTCCAATATGCCGGCGCGTCCGCACATTACGTTGCTGTCAATGTAGACGGGGTAGATAGGGTCGGTTACTCCCACACTGTTGTCATGGCGGAGTATGTCGCCTATGTTTCCCGTATCGCTCTTGGCTCCGTCGTTGATGAAGATTTCCTGTGGGCTGAAATGAACGCCGCGTGTCGCATAATCGTGTTTGATAACGGCATCAATCAGAAAGTCATAACCCTGTTCAGGACCGTATCCGCGGAATGTCTTGGCATCAGCCATCTCATCCACTGCCTTGTGCATCGCTTCGATGCAAACTTGCGGCAGCGGACGGGTAACGTCTCCGATACCCAGACGGATGACTTCTTTTTTAGGGTGCGTTATCCTGAAAGTATTAATCTTCTTAGCTATGTCCGAAAATAAGTAGCTTCCGGGTAATTTCAAAAAATGTTCATTAACTAATGCCATATCTCTGTTGGTTTAATTATTTAATAATGAAGAATGAATAATGAAGAATTGCCATGCGGCATAAAAGCGTATACTCATTCTTCATTCATAATTCTTCATTCTTCATTCCTCTCCATTTCTCCCTCGAAGACCTTACTTGCCTCTCCCGTCATAAAGATGTGCTTGGTGGCTACATCCCATTCAATGGTGAGTGCTCCTCCATCCATGATGATGATTGATTTTCTTCCGGCGCGTCCTGTGAGGAAAGCGGCTACGGCGGTGGCACAGGCTCCTGTTCCGCAGGCTTGGGTGATGCCCGAACCCCGTTCCCATACGCGCATCCTTATCTTTCCCTCTCCCAGTACTTGGGCAAACTCCACATTGATGCGGTCGGGGAAGAGGGGATGATTCTCCAGTTTGGGACCGATGGAGGAGAGGTCTACCTCCGTTATGTCGTTTATGAAGATTACCAGATGCGGGTTCCCCATGGATACGGTAGTACCTGTATAGCGTATGCCGTCTATTTCGATGGGATGTTCTTTCATCGGCTTGCTCTCCTTGCCGTCATAGTTCACGGGTTCGTCAGACGGAATACCCATGTCAACGGTTACCGTGTCTACCTTGTCGTCTGTCACGTGCAGTTTTAGAATCTTGATGCCGGACAGGGTGTCGAGTGTGATTTCTGTTTTGGAAGTCAGCTTGTAGTCATAAAGGTATTTGCCGATGCACCGGCTGGCATTTCCGCACATCTTGGCTTCCGAACCGTCCGCATTGAAAATGCGCATGCTGAAATCGGCTTTGTCGGAACGCCCTATAAGTACCAGACCGTCACTGCCGATTCCCGTATGCGGTGCGCTCCATTTCTTCGAGAGTTTCTCCGGGTTCTCGATAGGATAACGGGTAGTATCTACATATATGTAGTCGTTTCCTGCGCCATGCATCTTGGTAAACTTTATGGTTCTTGTCATTTTGTACTTACTTAGTTGGTTGATTATATCCTTTTGTCTTATTTCACTGCAAATATACGACGTTTTGGATAATTTTCATCTATATTGATATCTGTTTTCTATTTATTTCTATTCCTGCTTTCATTCAGTGCAAATATATATGATTTCCCTTTCAATTTAAAAGTATATGATGCTATATTCGTAAAGATTGTAATATAATGCTCTCGTATTCTTGCGGGGGAATAATAAAAATGATTGTTTTATTCGCTTATTACTACCTTTTTGAAATATAAAAGCTGCTTCATTGTTTTCAGAATGAACCAGCTTGTCTATAATAACTTTCTAAATGTATTGTAAGCTGATGCTTTTACTGTAATATTTCTTGCAGTTCTACGGGGACGTTGGTAGTGATGAAATCCACACCGTGGTCAATCAACCACTTCATGTCTTTGGCATCGTTTACGGTCCAAGCATTTACTTTCATGCCCAAGTCGTGGGACTCTTTAATCCATTCGGGATGTCTTTTGAATACGCTGAAGTGATAGTCGGGTCCGGCGCATCCCCATTCTTTCAGTTCTTTGGGAGAGAGGTCGCCTTCCAGATAATATACCGGAGTTCCTTTGGGGGTAAGACGGATAAATTCTTTGGTGGCGTGTCGCGAGAAAGCGATGTATTCCATGCGGTTCTCCAATCCCATGTCTTTCACCATCTTCACGATACTTTCTACGGCACGTGTTTCCTGTTCGGGTGTCTTGTGGGATTTCAGTTCCAGAATAAGGCGCGTTTTCAGTTGTCCGGCTTTTTCCAAGTATTGCCGCAGGGTGGGGAGTTGCTCTCCGTTGTCCAGTTGTACGGCGGTGCACTGTTGTGCGGTGGATTTCTGCATATTCACTCCCTTGAAAGTGCTGTCGTGGTTTACTACAAGTTGGTTGTCGGCGGTGAGCCATACATCGAACTCGGAACCGTAACAATTTATGGAGTCGGCTTTCACCAGTGCGGCAATGGAATTTTGTGCCGAACCGTCTGTTTTCCAGAAGCCGCGGTGAGCAATGACTTGGGTGGACTGTGCCTGTGTATAGCCACAAGCGGCAAGTAGCAGGGCGGAAGTGATAATAAGGCTTTTCAGTTTCATGGGCTTTAGAATTAATTATTTTCATCGTTCTTTCGCAAAGGTAGCATAAGCTTACGAATATGAAACAGAAAGTATATTAAAAATCCGTTGCATTTGCCGTGTGGTTACTTTTTTTAAGGTTCAGTCCTTGTAGGCGTCTTCGTGCACACCGGCAACGGCGCGTCCGCTAGGGTCGTTTTTCCCTTGGAATGAGACGTCCCATGCCAATGCTTCGGCGGTGGAACAGGCTACACTCGGTATGCTGGGTACACTGCGGGCGGCACTCTCGCTGGGGAAGTGCTCCTCGAAAATAGTGCGGTAGTAGTATTCCTCTTTGTTCATCGGTGTGTTTACGGGGAAGCGTTCGGAGGCTTTCCGCATCTGTTCATCACTGACGGCAGCGGCGGTGACAGCTTTCAGCGTATCAATCCAGCTGTAACCCACACCATCGGAAAATTGTTCTTTCTGACGCCATGCGACGCTTTCGGGCAGCATATCCGCAAAGGCTTCGCGAACCACTTTCTTTTCAATTTCCTTTCCGGGACACATCTTCGTGGCAGGATTCAGTCGCATGGCTACATCCAGAAATTCTTTGTCGAGAAACGGGACACGTCCTTCCACGCCCCAAGCGGCAAGACTCTTGTTGGCTCGCAGGCAATCGTAAAGGTACAGTTTGGAGAGCTTACGTACTGTTTCTTCATGGAAGGCTTGTGGTGTGGGCGCTTTGTGGAAGTAGAGGTAGCCGCCGAATACTTCGTCCGCACCTTCACCACTAAGTACCATCTTAATGCCCATGCTCTTGATGACACGCGCCAGCAAGTACATGGGCGTGGATGCGCGGACAGTGGTTACGTCGTAGGTTTCGATGAAGTAGATGACATCGCGAATGGCGTCCAGCCCTTCTTGAATGGTGTAGTTTATTTCATGGTGGATAGTGCCGATGTATTGCGCCACTTCACGTGCTTTGATAAGGTCGGGAGCGCTTTTCAAGCCTACTGCAAAAGAGTGGAGTTGAGGCCACCACGCATCTGCCTTGTTGTCCGTCTCAATACGTTTTCCGGCGTATTTCTTGGCGATGGCCGAGATTACGGAAGAGTCCAGCCCGCCGGACAACAACACGCCGTAAGGTACGTCCGACATCAGTTGGCGCTGTACGGCGGCTTCGAGGGCATCATGTACGGCAGAGACCTGAGTTTGGTAGGTTGTGGCATTGACGTCAGGGTAACCAGTATGATAGTTGTCTTTTACGTCAGGGTATTGCATCCAGTCGCGAGTGTACCAGCGGTGCATTTTACCCTCACGTCCCCGGTAATAGTGTCCGGGCAGGAAAGGCTCGTACTCGTCGCAGAAGCCTTCGAGAGCTTTCAGTTCGCTGCCGAAGTAGATGCGGCCTTCCTTGTCGCGGCCTATATATAAAGGTATCACTCCGATGGGGTCGCGGGCTATGAGGTAATCGTCCGTCTCTTCATCGTAGAGGGCAAAGGCGAAGATACCGTTCAGTTCTTCGAGGAAATTGATGCCTTTGTCTTTGTAGAGGGCGAGGATGACTTCGCAGTCCGAACCCGTCTGAAAGGTGTACTTTCCGGCGTAATGTGCACGGATATCGCGGTGGTTGTATATCTCACCGTTGACGGCAAGGATTTGCTTGCGGTCGGGCGAGTACAGAGGTTGCCCACCCGATTGAGGGTCGACGATAGAAAGCCGCTCGTGTGCAAGGATTGCGGAGCCGCCTACATAAATACCGCTCCAGTCCGGTCCGCGATGGCGGATTTTCTGTGCCATTTTTAAAGCTTTACTCCTGAGTTCCGGAGTCTGGGATTTTATGTTGAAAATACCTGCTATTCCACACATGGTTGTAGTTGTTTTAGAAGTTGATATCGGGATGATGTTAGTTGTATCGGGTGAGACTGGCAGTTTCGTCCGTTGGAACGGATTGTTTCAAGCGTTGAAACGAGTCGTTTCACACCGGGGGACAGAAAGTTTCATGCGTTGAAACTCTTGGTATCCCTCTTTGAAACTTTTTTCGTTGCCGCAAAACTACCGGTTGAAGTATTGGTCAATCCGCCGGGCTACTTTGCGACCGTCAGCCAGTGCACGTACTACGAGACTTGCACCATTGGCGGCATCTCCCGCCACGAATACATTCTCTGCAAATGTCGGCTGTTCCGGTTTGAGGAAGCCCATAGCCAACAGCACCATATCGGCTTCAATGACTTCTTTCTTACCCGTAGGTTTCATGGTGGGGCGGCCACCGTCTTTTGCCGGAAGCCATTCCACTTCTTCCACTTCCACGCCGCAAACCTTTCCGTTCTTGCCGATGAATCTGTTGGATGCCAGTGACCAGCGGCGTGTGCATCCTTCTTCGTGACTGGAAGTGGTTTTCAGGACAACGGGCCATTGCGGCCAGGGCGTAGCGTCATTGTGGCCTACGGGTGGTTGTGGCATGATTTCTATTTGTGTCACGCTCGTAGCTCCTTGGCGGATGCTCGTGCCGATGCAGTCCGAGCCTGTGTCGCCACCGCCAATGACAAGCACCCGTTTGCCACGGGCATTGACAAGCTGCTCTTTCGGGAATGTCTCTCCGTCGAGGATACGGTTCTGTTGAGCCAGCATATCGAGGGCAAAGTAGATACCTTTCAGTTCACGGCCGGGGATGGTAAGGTCACGGGCAGTGGGAGTGCCTGTGCAGACGGCGTAAGCATCGAAACCTGCGGGTAGCTTCTGCATATCGATGCAGACACCCATTTCAAACCGGATACCTTCGGCTTTCAGTACATCCATGCGACGGTCTATCACTTCTTTGGGTAGTTTGAAGTTGGGAATACCGTAGCGAAGCAGTCCGCCCGGCATCGGTTTGGAATCGAATATCGTGACTTCGTAGCCACAGGCATTCAGCCGTGCGGCAACGCTCAGCCCGGCAGGCCCTGCACCGATGACAGCTATTTTCCAGCCATTGCGTTCGGGGCGGACAGGCACGATATATCCTTCACGAAAAGCGGCTTCGGCAATGGCTGCCTCATTCTCGCGGATGGTTACGGGAGCATCGCAGGAGAGTTTCAGCACACATGACTTCTCACAAAGTGCGGGGCAGATACGTCCCGTAAATTCGGGGAAATCATTCGTTTCGTTCAGTACTTGATAGGCTTCGCGCCATTTTCCTTTGCAGAGTGCGTCTTGAAACTCCGGTTGCTTGTTGCCCAACGGACATGCCCAATGGCAAAAAGGTACACCGCACTCCATACAGCGTGAGGCTTGGAGCTTGCGGTCGTGACTGTTCAGCGTCTGTTCCACCTGGCTGAAATCTGTGATACGTTCGTGTATCGGACGGTAGCCCGCTTCTTGGCGGGGGATATTTAAGAATGCTTTTGAATCGCCCATGATTGATAAATTGAGAATTAAAAATTAAGAAATAATACTCAGAGAATCGAAAATTAAAAAGAACGTGGAATTTGTAAGTACGCACTATTCTGTATTTTTTAATTCTCAATTCTCAATTTTTAATTTAATAGTCTCTTTGCATATCCGCAATCTTCTGTTGCAGCTTCTTCATCTGTTCTTCTTGCAGCACTTTCTTGTACTCGATAGGGACTACTTGGATAAACTCGTCTACGTAGTGCGTCCAGTCATCGAGTAGGATGCGCGCCAGTTTGGAACCGGTGTAGAGATAATGCTGGCGGATGAGTTCGTGCAACTCCTTGCGGTATGAGGTTTCTTCAATGAGGCTTAGTTCCACCATTTCCATGTTACAGAAATAGTCGAAGTTTCCGTCTTTGTTCCAGACGTAGGCCACACCACCGGACATACCTGCGGCAAAGTTACGTCCCGTCTGTCCGAGCACTACTACACGTCCGCCGGTCATGTATTCGCAGCAATGGTCACCCACACCCTCTACAACGGCTATTGCACCGGAGTTGCGGACGGCAAAGCGTTCGCCTACGCGACCGTTGATATATACTTCGCCGCTGGTTGCACCATACAGAAGGGTGTTTCCGGCAATTGTGTTCTTCTCGGCCTCGAAGTTGCTGCGTACAGGGGGGAGTACGGCGATACGTCCGCCACTCAGCCCTTTGCCCAGATAGTCATTGGCCTCACCTTCCAGCTTGAAGTTGATACCCGGTACGAGGAATGCTCCGAAACTCTGTCCGGCCGAGCCTTTGAACTTGACGTTCAGTGTATGTTCGGGCAGGCCTTTTGCGCCGTACTTGGCGGCGATAGCGCCGGAGAGCATCGCACCGCAGGCGCGGTCGGTGTTGGCGATGGTATATTCGAGAGAAACTTCTTTCTGTTCGTCTACGGCATTGGCGGCGGCATTCAGCATTTCCACGTCTTTTACGCGGTCGATGCCGTGTTGCTGGTTTATGATGTGGCGGATGGCGGCTCCGTTGTCCACACGCGCCAGTACTTTGTCGAAGTTGATGAGTTGATGTTTCTTGATGCCGTCATCCGGTCTGCGGATGATGAGGTCGGTACGCCCGATGATATCATCCAGTTTTTCCACTCCAATCTCTGCCAGATACTCGCGTACTTCGCGGGCAAGGAAGGTAAAGTAGTTCACAAGGTATTCGCTACGGCCGATGAAACGTTTGCGCAGTTCCGGGTTCTGGGTGGCTACACCTACGGGACATGTGTTTTGGTTACACTTGCGCATCATCACGCATCCCAATACGATGAGGGCAGCGGTGGCGAAACCGTATTCTTCCGCACCGAGCATGGCCATGAGTACTACGTCGCGTCCGGTTTTCAGTTGTCCGTCCACTTGCAGCAGCACTTGTCCGCGCAGCCCGTTCAGTACCAGTGTCTGTTGCGTCTCACTCAGTCCGAGTTCGGGCGAGATGCCGGCATATCGGATGGAGCTTGCGGGTGATGCGCCTGTACCGCCTTCGGCGCCGGAGATGACGATGAGGTCGGCTTTGGCTTTCGCCACACCTGCGGCGATAGTTCCTACACCGCTTTCGGCTACCAGCTTCACGCTGATTTTGGCTTTCGGATTGACGTTCTTCAGGTCGAAGATAAGCTGTGCCAGGTCTTCGATGGAATAGATGTCGTGATGGGGCGGGGGAGAAATCAATGAAATACCTGGAATGGAGTGGCGCGTGCGGGCAATCACTTGGTCTACTTTGAATCCCGGCAACTGGCCGCCTTCACCCGGCTTGGCGCCTTGTGCCACTTTTATCTGTATTTCGTCGGCATTCACCAGATATTCCGTAGTGACCCCGAAGCGTCCGGATGCTACCTGTTTGATGGCACTGCGCATTTCCGTTCCGAAGCGTGCGGCATCTTCACCGCCTTCACCCGTATTGCTTCGCCCGTGCAGTTTGTTCATGGCAACCGCCATTGCCTCATGCGCTTCCTGACTGATGGCTCCGAAAGACATGGCGCCCGTAACGAAACGTTTCAGAATGCTTTCCACCGGTTCCACCCTGTCTATGGAAATGGGGTTGTGACGGAAGTCGAGAAAGTCGCGCAGGAAGATAGGCTTTTCTTTCTCATCGACCAAGCGGGTAAACTCTTTGAATTTCTTGTAACTGCCCAGACGGGTGGCTATTTGCAGGGTACTGATAGTTTCCGGATTCCAAGCGTGCTTTTCTCCGTCCTTACGGTATGCGTACAGTCCTTTGTTCGGCAATAGGGGAGCTTCACCACCATCATTCTTCATGCGCGTTTCTTCCTTTTTCATCGCTTCTCCTTCGTCGTGAAAAGTGATGGCGTCACGTGCCACCTCATCCAAACGGATGCCGCCGATAGCCGATTTTAATCCGCCGAAGTAAGCGTTGCTCAATTCTTCGCTCAGCCCGACAGCCTCGAATATCTTTGCGCCCCGGTAGGAGCGGATGGTGCTGATACCCATTTTGCTCATAATCTTGAACAGGCCTTTGCAAATGGCTTTGATGTAATTCTTCTCTGCGGTGGCATAGTCCAACTGTACCTCTTTCTTGGCAACGAGTTCGTTCAGTACGGCAAATGCCATATAGGGGTTCAGTGCGCTTGCACCGAACCCGAGGAGCAGTGCGGCGTGCATCACTTCGCGTATCTCGCCGCTTTCCACGACCAATGCGGTCTGTACGCGCTTTCCTACCGAAATGAGGTGGTGGTGCACTGCCGATACGGCAAGCAATGAGGGGATGGCGGCATGGACGGTATCTACGTTGCGGTCGGTCAGTACAATGTAGTTCACGCCTTCGGTGACGGACTCTTCGGCTTCCTTGCACAGGCGGTCAAGCGCTTCCTGCAGTCCTGCACGTCCTTTGGAGACTTCAAACAGTATCGGCAGCTTTACAGTCTTGAAGCCTTTATAGCGGATGTTGCAGAGAATATCCAATTGCGCATTCGTCAGGATGGGGTGGTTCAGCCGTACCATTTTGCAATGGCTTTCGTTGGGTGTCAGTATGTTCATGCCCACTGCGCCGATGTACTCGGTGAGAGACATTACCAACTCTTCGCGGATAGGGTCGATAGGCGGATTGGTGACTTGCGCAAACTGTTGGCGGAAGTAATTGTATAGTAGCTGCGGCTTGTCGGAAAGTACGGCAAGCGGGGTGTCGTTACCCATTGCGCTGACAGGCTCGGCGCCGTTGGATGCCATGGGTAGGATGATTTTCTCGACATCTTCTTTGGAGAAGCCGAACGTACGTAGCATACTGTTATAGTTGTCCACGTTGTGGGGCACTTTGCGCCCGCTTTTCAGTTCGTTCAGTTCGATGCGGTTGCTGGCGAGCCAAGTGCGGTAGGGCTTGGCTTCGGCAAGTTGCTTTTTCAGTTCGCCGTCGTAGTAAATCTCGCCTTTCTCGGTATCTATCAAAAGTATCTTGCCGGGTTGCAGACGACCTTTCTCTTTGATGTCGCCCGGTTCGAAATCCATTACGCCGACTTCACTTGCCACTACCATGATGTCGTTGTGCGTAATAAGGTAGCGTGCGGGACGCAGACCGTTGCGATCCAACATACCACCCGCATAGCGTCCGTCGCTGAAGAGTAGTGCGGCAGGTCCGTCCCAAGGTTCCATGAGGATAGAGTGGTATTCGTAGAAGGCCTTGAGGTCTTCGCTGATGGGGTTCTTTTCGTTGAAGGATTCCGGTATGAGCATTGCCATGGCATGCGGTAGGCTGAGGCCGGACATGACAAGGAACTCCAGTACGTTGTCCAGCGAGGCGCTGTCGCTCATGTTCGGCTGGATGATGGGACGCAGTTCTTTGATGTCGCCAAGGGCGGGAGAGGACAGGACGCTTTCACGCGCTTCCATCCAGCCGCGGTTACCGCGTATGGTATTAATTTCACCGTTGTGCGCCAAGAGACGGAACGGCTGTGCCAGTCCCCATGTAGGGAAGGTGTTGGTGCTGAAACGGGAGTGCACCAGAGCCAGTCCGCTGGTGAAGTAGTTGTTTGTCAGGTCGGGGAAGTAGTTACGTAGCTGTAGGGAAGAGAGCATACCTTTATAGATGATGTTCTTCGTAGACAGCGACACGATATAGAAATCCTCTCGTGCGGCTATATCCGACCTGCGTACTTTGTTTTCTATTCTTTTCCTTATTATATAGAGACGGCGGTCGGCGGTTTCACTGTCCGTAAATCCGGTGATGAAGATTTGTTTGATGTCGGGTTCGTTGGCAAGTGCGGCCTCACCCAGTATTTCGGGGCAGGTAGGCACATTGCGCAGGTGCATCAGCGTCAATCCTTCTTTCTCTATTTCTTCAATGATGATACTCAGGATGGCTGCCCGGTCTTTCTCATCTTTCGGAAGAAAAAGTAGTCCTGTTCCGTATTTCCCTTTTTCGGGAACGGGGATGCCTTGCAGCAGGATGAATTCGTGCGGTATTTGCAACATGATGCCGGCGCCGTCTCCGGTCTTGTTGTCGGCACCTTCCGCTCCGCGATGACGCATATTCTCCAATACTTTCAATGCGGATTCAACCAATTCATGTGATTTGCTGCCGTGAATGTTCACTAACATTCCCACACCGCAAGCGTCGTGTTCATTGGTGACATCGTACAGGCCCAACTGCATGGGCTGTCGTTGTGCGGGTTGTTTCTTTGTTTTGTTGTTAAAAAGCTCTTTGTTTTCCATTTTTGGTTTACTCTAATTTATGTAATACCTATTTGTTGTATCAAAATGTTTGGCAAATATAAATAT
>OJOE01000790.1_pt1 | contig 14068 bp, 11 predicted proteins | sample 1598191 | NCBI WGS metagenome assembly OJOE01 (sample SAMN03922463, study PRJEB24848) | human gut metagenome | isolation source: stool sample | host: Homo sapiens | place: Germany | collected 2009-11
GCAGCTGCCGGAGCGGTGCTTAAGCCGCAAGGCGGGAATTGTGCGGTGTTGCCCTAAGCATCGGAACGGTCAAGACCGTTCCCTACAGAACATTTTGTAATGTGTTGCAAGCCAACAAATAATCTGTAGGGGACGATGCTCGGCATCGTCCCGCAGACGCGCCTTGCCGGATATCTTACCCCGTCACCCACCCACAAGGCAGCGGCCATATAATGCACGCTCCTACGAATAAAATCTCGGCACATTATTAGAATCTGTGGCGTACAGTCAAACATTTGCCTTTCTCCTCCGGCGGGATGATGGCCCCCCACCACGCATTTTCCATCAAATTTTGCTTTTTTCTCCCCTTACCGGCCAAAAATCCGGTATCAGGCGTTGCAATCCCTTAAAAATCATAGTAAAATAAAAAGGTATGTCTTGTAACCTTTCTTGTAATAGTTCAGGTGCCGCCTGAAAACCAGAGTGATAGAGGAGTGTTCCCCATGTGACGGAAGCAGACAACCGTAAAAAGTCACATTGCAATGGAATAAAGGAGTATTGACTTTCATGGCAACTTTGCGTGAAGAAATCGAGCGCCGCCGGACGTTTGCGATCATTTCGCACCCGGACGCCGGCAAAACCACATTGACCGAAAAGCTGCTGCTGTACGGGGGAGCCATCCAGACCGCCGGTTCCGTCAAGGGCAAGCAGAGCGCCAAACATGCCGTTTCTGACTGGATGGATATTGAAAAACAGCGCGGTATCTCTGTTACCTCCTCTGTTTTACAGTTCAACTATCAGGGCAAGTGCATCAACATTCTGGATACCCCCGGCCACCAGGACTTCTCCGAGGATACCTACCGCACCTTGATGGCGGCGGATTCCGCCGTCATGGTCATCGATGCCGCCAAGGGCGTTGAGGCCCAGACCATCAAGCTGTTCAAGGTCTGCACCCTGCGCCATATCCCCATTTTCACCTTCATCAACAAGATGGACCGCGAAGCCCGCGACCCGTTTGAACTGATGGAAAACATTGAGACGATCCTGGGCATCAAAACCTACCCGATGAACTGGCCCATCGGCTGCGGCAAAGAGTTCAAGGGCGTGTTTGACCGCGGCACCCGCAAGGTGCTGGCTTTTGAAAGCGATGGCCGCGCCAACGGCGTGAAGATGGTGGACGAGATCACCGCTGAGCTGGGCGCACCCGAAATGGACGAATTGATCGGCGCGGCCAACCACCAGAAGCTGGCTGACGACATTGAGCTGCTGGATGGCGCCGCCGAAGAGTTTGACCTGGACGCTGTGCAGCACGGCCAGCTGAGCCCCGTATTCTTTGGCTCCGCGCTGACCAACTTTGGCGTGGAACCTTTCCTGAAAGAGTTCCTGCGCCTGACCCCGCCGCCACTGCCCCGCAAGGATGCCCCCACCGGCGATGTGGTGGATCCCTGCAGCGAGCAGTTCAGCGGCTTTGTGTTCAAAATCCAGGCCAACATGAACAAGAATCACCGCGACCGCATTGCGTTTTTGCGCATCTGCTCCGGCAAGTTTGAGCGCGGCATGGAAGCATTCCATGTGCAGGAGGGCAAGAACATCAAGCTTGCTACCGGCACCAGCCTGATGGCTGACGACCGCGCCATCGTGGACGAAGCCTATGCCGGCGATATCATCGGTCTGTTTGATCCGGGCATCTTCTCCATTGGCGATACGCTGTGCACCGGCAAGCAGCATGTGCAGTTTGCGGGCATCCCCACCTTTGCACCGGAACATTTTGCCCGCGTGACCCAGGTGGACACGATGAAGCGCAAGCAGTTTGTGAAAGGCATGGAGCAGATCGCACAGGAAGGCGCGATCCAGATTTTCCGCGACCTTGGCTCCGGTATGGAGGAAGTTATCGTCGGCGTGGTCGGCGTGCTGCAGCTTGAAGTGCTGGAATACCGCCTGCGCAACGAATATAACGTTGACATCCGTATGCAGACCCTGCCGTATGAGCACCTGCGCTGGATCATGAACGACCCGGACGAGCTGGACCCCAAAACACTGGACCTGACCAGCGACACCCGCTGCATCGAGGACCTGAAGGGCAACCACCTGCTGCTGTTCGGCAGCCCGTGGAGCATCAACTGGGCCGAGCAGCACAACGAACAGCTGAAGCTTTCCGAGTTCGGCAACCTGACGTTCTGATTTTGTTTTGTAATTATGAAAAAGGCATTGCGGGCCGCGCGTCTGCAATGCCTTTTTTGCATCTTGCGGTTGCACATGGGGGCCAAAACGGGTATACTGAGAGAGTGTAATTTTGTCCTTTTGCAGAAAGGAGGCCGCCCGGATGAAGGCTGACCGCTATTTGTTTGATGGTTCCCACCCATGCGCGCTGCGCAAGCTGCCCTGCGACAGCAAGGATGACCATGTAAAGAAAGAAGATATCCTGGCCAAAACTGCCGAAAACCTGGAAAAGATGGCCGCCCTGCAGGACGCCTTTTACGCCGATGGGCGCGAGGGCCTTGTGATCATTCTGCAGGCGCTGGATGCCGCCGGGAAGGACAGCACCGTAAAGCATGTGATGGGCGGCCTGAACCCCCAGGGTGTACAGGTAACCAGCTTCAAGCAGCCCACCAGCGAGGAGCTGCACCACGACTTTTTGTGGCGGGTGAACAAAGCTCTGCCGCCCCGCGGCAGCATTGCCATTTTCAACCGCAGCTATTACGAGGACGTTCTGGTGGTGCAGGTCCACGACCTGCAAAAGACCTACCAGATGGCCCCGCGCGTGCTGGAAGACAGCAAGAAAGACTTTTTTGAAAAGCGCTACCGCCAGATCCGCAGCTATGAAGAATACCTGTACGAGAACAGCTACCGCGTGGTCAAAATCTTTCTGCACGTTTCCAAGGACGAACAGAAAAAGCGCTTTTTAGAGCGCATTGACCGCCCGGAAAAGAACTGGAAGTTCTCCTGCTCCGACCTGAAAGAGCGGATGCGTTTTGACGAATATCTGGATACCTTTGATGAAGTCATCACCGCAACCGCTACCAAGCACAGCCCGTGGTATGCCATCCCGGCTGACCAGAAATGGTACACCCGCTACCTGGTCAGCGAGATTGTACTGGATGCTTTGCAGAAGAGCTGCCACGAATACCCGGTGCTTTCGGACGAAGCAAAGGCCGAACTGCTGAACTGCAAGGCTGCGCTGGAACAGGAATAATGCCAAACGCTGCCGGGTGGATGTTCCCCCGGCAAGCCGCAAAAGGAGGGGCGCACTTTGCCGCCGATCCGCGTATTACAAATCATGCCCGCCATGGACGCCGGCGGCATGGAAACCTTTGTCATGAATGTCTACCGTGCCGTGGACCGCAGCCAGGTACAGTTTGACTTTTTGTACCACTATGATAAACCCTGCTTTTATGATGCTGAAATTGAAGCCCTGGGCGGGCACATTACCAAGCTGACGGTGCGGCAGGACAATAATATCCCGAAATATCTGCATGACCTGCGCGCCTTTTTTACCGCGCACCCGGAATACAAGGTCATCCACGGGCATTACAGCGGCTTTGGCATGTTTTATAATGCCGTGGCCCGCCGCTGCGGGGTGCCGGTGCGGGCAGGCCACAGCCACAACACTGCCTATGAGCACAACCTGGTGGGCCAGCTGGACCGGCTGATGAGTTCCCGCTTTGACCACGACCTGACCCACCGCTTTGCCTGCAGCCAGCGCGCCGGGGAGATGCTGTACGGCAAACACCCGTTCACCGTGCTGCCCAACGGCATTATGACCGATGTGTTCGCCCTCCACGATCCCGCCGCCCGCGCCGCTCTGCGCGCTGAGCTTGGCGTGCAGGAAGGCGAAATTCTGTTTGGCCATGTGGGCCGTTTTTGTGAGCAGAAAAACCATGCCGGGCTGCTGCGCATTTTTGCCGGGGTCAGCCGCCGCATGCCCAACGCCCGGCTGGTGCTGATCGGCACCGGCGAGCTGGTTGATTCCACCCGTGCCCTTGCCCAGGAGCTTAACCTGAGCGACCGGGTAATTTTTGCCGGGGTGCGCAAGGATATGGCCGCGCTGTACCACGCCATGGATGTATTTTTGCTGCCCAGTTTGTTTGAGGGGCTGCCCGTTGTGCTGGTGGAAGCCCAGGCCGCCGGCCTGCCCTGCTTTGTGGCCGATACGGTGGACCCCGGCGCGGCGTTTGCCGGCAACATCCACTACCTGCCCTTGCAGAATGAAGCCGCCTGGGCTGATTCCATTGCCGCGGCGGACCTGACCCGTGACCCCAACGCCCAGGCCAAAGCCATTGCCGCCGGATTTGATGTGCACACCAGCGCGGGCATCCTGCAAAAATTTTACCTGGAGCAGACGCAGAAATATACAAAGGAGGTGCAGCCATGAGTGAAACCGAGCCCCAGTTCAAAGGCCCTGCCATTGCCGTGGTGGTGCCGGTACATAACGGCGCTGCGTTTTTGCAGCAGTGTCTGGCATCCCTGGCTGCGCAGACCTTTGGCGATTTCGCCTGTTTTGTGGTGGATGACGGTTCCACCGATGAAAGCGCCGAGCTTGCCGCCGCGTGGGAAAGCCGGGACGCCCGGTTTGTTGTGATCCACCAGCGCCAGAGCGGTGTTGCCGCCGCCCGCGCTGCCGGGGTGCGCGCGGGGCTGAACCTGAACGCCCGGTGGTTTGCCTTTTGTGATGCGGACGACTGCTACCACAAGCAGTTTTTGGATGCGCTGTACCATGCTGCCCAAACCACCCGCTGCCAGATTGCCTGCTGCCGGTATGACTGCTTTACCGAGGATATTCCTCCGGAAAGCCCGCCGCCCAGCCAGACCACGGTGTTTCAGCCGCCCGCCCATCTGGATGCCCTGCTGCATGACCACCGGGTGGACTTTGGGCTGTGGAACAAGCTGTACGCCCACGAGCTGATCACCGCCGAGATCATGGACAACGGCCTTGCCTACAACGAAGACCTTGTGGCCAACTGGCAGATTTTCAGCGCGGCAGACGGCTGTGCCTATGTGGATTTTGCAGGCTACCATTACCGGCAGCACGCGGCTTCGGCCAGCCACCGTGCCCTGCCGCCGGAAAGCATTGACCAGCAGCGCCAGGCCGCCGTGTTCATCCGCGAGCATGCCAGCCCGGCCATCCAGCAGAGCGCCAACGCCTTTTATTACGAAAAGCTGGTCTACCTTGCCAGCATGATTTTGCGGCGGGACGATGCCGCCGCCTACCGCGTGCAGATCAACGAGCTGGGGGTGGGCATCCGCGCCGGGCTGCAGGACCCTAACCTTGGCCGCAACCCGCGGCTGCCGCTTGCCATCCGCGCGGCGGCATGGGCAACCATCAACTGCCCGGTGCTGTGGCGCAAAGTGTGCCGTACCATGTTAAAAGACCGGCGCTGACTCCTTTTGCACAGGATAAACACCATGCGTATTTTATTTATACTGGATAGTGTGGAAAACTCAACCTCTGCCAATGTGCTGATGGCACAGCGTTTGGCAGGGGTGCTTTGTGCTGCCGGGCACACCGTACACCTGCTGGAACTATGGGACGGCCTGCATCCCCAGCCGGAGCTGCCCGGCTGCACCGTGCACCGCCTTGCCTTTGCGGACGAGCGCCTGATGAACGCCGCGCTGGAAAACGGCCGCAGTGGCGGTTCGCCCATTCCGGTGCGGCTGGCGCGGCTTTGCTGCCACCCCACGGCGGTGGCGGCGGCGTTCCGCCAGCTGGTGCTGCACGCCCCGCGCCGGGTGGTGGATACCCGCCGGGAGCTGGAAAAGCTGGATGCTGCGTTTCATTTTGAGGTGATCTGCGCTGTTTGTGCGCCCTACCGCGCCGCGTTTGCGCTGGAAACCGCACAGGTGCAGGCCAAAAAGGCCATCTGGCAGCTGGACCCCTATGCTTCCAACCGGGATTATCAGGCCCCCGGCGGCTACCCGCGGGAGCTGGAGCTGCTGAACCATCTGGCCGCCGCCTTTATCACCCGGCAGGCCGTTGGGGATTACGCCCCCGGCGCCCCGCTGGCCGCGGCGGCGGAAAAAGTTCATGTGCTGGATTTCCCCAGTCTGGTGCCCCCGGCGGCAGTGCCGAACCATGCAGCAGACAGCAAAAAGCGCTGCGTGTTCTGCGGTTCTTTGTATCCCGGCCTGCGGGAGCCGGGCTTTGCGCTGGAACTTTTCCGCGCCCTGGGCCCGGCCAGCGGCTGGACCCTGACGATGGCAGGCGGCGGCTGGCAATACTTTGCCGCGGACGCTGCCCAGACCAAGGCTGTATTGGGCGAACAGTTTGAACAGCCCGGCCCCGTGCCCGCCGAAACCGCCCGCACCATGCAGGCACAGGCCGATGTTCTTTTGAACCTTGGCAACGCGGTAGACAACCAGCTGCCCAGCAAACTGTTTGACTACTTTGCTGCGGGCAAGCCAGTTTTGCACCTCTGCGTGATCGAAAACGACCCTGCCCTGCCCTATCTGGCCCGCTATCCGCTGGCGCTGGTGCTGCACCAAGGCCAGGCTGATGCTGCGGATATTCTGCACCGCTGGCTGGGTGAAGTGTGCGGTAAACAGCTGTCCTTTGGGGAAGTGTGTGACCTCTTCCCTGAGCTGGTGCCGCAGGCGGTTGCGGCTGAATTTGTGAGGTGGCTAATGTGAAGGTACTCTGGCTTGTCAGCATCACCATCCCTGCTGCCGCGGATGCCTGCGGTTTGCAGGCAAAAGAGATCGGCGGGGGTTGGCTTTCCGGCGCGCTGGGCGGCATGACCGCCGCACCGGACGCCCCGGCCATTACCGTTGCCAGCGTGGATGCCCGCGCGGAAACTTTAACCGTTTGCAGCAAAAACGGCGTAAGTTTTGCACTGGTTCCCACCGGAAGTGTGGAAAACTTTTCTGCCCTGCTCAAAAAGATTGCCCCGGATCTTGTCCATATCTGGGGCACCGAGTACGCTGCCGCCCGCACCATACAGCAGGCGGCCCAGGCGGCGGGGATACCGGTGCTGGTGGGCATCCAGGGCGTGATGGTTGACTGTGCCCTGCACTTGAATGACGGCGTGCCAGCACGGCTGCTGCACTCCTGCGCGGCGCAGCATTTGATTGACCGCCATGTGCCGGGCGGGCTGCTGGACGTGAACCAGGCCCGTTTTGACACCCTTGCCCAGAGCGAAGCCGCCGTGCTGGCCAACGCCCGCCATGTGACCGGGCGCACCAGCTTTGACCGTTCCGCCGTTCAAAAGCTGGCCCCGCAGGCCAGTTATTACCCCTGCAACGAAACGCTGCGCCCGGAGTTTTACACCCCACCGGTGTGGCACCCCCGCACCTTTGGCGAAGCGCCGGTGCTGCTGCTCAGCCAGGGCAACTACCCGCTCAAAAACCTGCATACCGTGCTCAAAGCGCTGCCCGCCGTGCTGGCGCAGTACCCCGGCGCGGTGCTGCGGGTGGCGGGCTGGCCCCCGCTGGACAAAGGGCCGCTGCTGCGCCCGGTGATTGACTGGATGTTCCCCTACCAGACCTGGTGCAAACAGCTGACCCGCCGCCTGGGGCTGGCGGACCATGTGCAGTACACCGGCCCGCTGGATGCCGCCGCCATGCGGCAGGCTTACCTGGATGCCGATCTCTTCCTGTTGCCGTCTTACAGCGAGAACAGCCCCAACAGTCTGGGCGAAGCCATGCTGCTGGGCCTGCCCTGCGTGGCCAGCGCGGCAGGCGGCATCCCGGATATGCTGCAAAGCGGCGTGCAGGGGATGCTGTACGGTGCCGCCGGGGATGATGCCGCCCTGAGCGCGGCCATTTTACAGGTGCTTGCCCTGCCGGACCACGGCACGGCGCTGGGCACCGCCGCGCAGATCCGCGCCCGGGTGACCCATGACGCGGCCAAAAACACCGCACAGATGATTGAAATTTACCGCAAAGTCCTGCAAAGGGAGGGAGCACTGTGAGCCTGCCCGCCATTGGGGTGGTGATCCCCTGCTATAAGGCCGAGCACACGCTGCGCCAGACGGTTGAAAGCGTGCTGCAGGGTGCACCGGACAATTTGCAGCTGGTGCTGGTGGAGGACGGCAGCCCGGACGGCACCGGCGCGTTGTGTGATGCCCTTGCCGCCCAGGACCCCCGCGTTACCGCACTGCACCAGCCCAACGGCGGGGCATCCGCCGCGCGCAACGCGGGGTTGGATACACTGTGCCGCAGCGGCGCCGAGTGGGTGCTGTTTGTGGATGCGGATGATACCCTGCTACCGGGGCTGTGGCAGGCGCTGCCCGCTGCATTTGATGCGCAGCCGGGCCTGATTTTGTACGGCATGGTGCGCGCCAGCGGCCCTGCCCCCAATCCGCTGGCCCCCGGCTGCTATGCCGGCCCCGCCGCGCTGGGGGATGCGCTGGACCCGCTGCTGTTTGAAAGCGGCTACCTCGCCGCCCCCTACCCCAAGCTGTTCCGGCTGGATGTGATCCGCCGGAACAAGCTGCAGTTTGACCCACGCTTAAAAATCAATGAAGATGTTTTGTTTAATCTTCAATATTTGCGGTTTTTGCTTTTTTTACAAAAAAACTCTGCCATTTATTGCCTTGCAGGTGTATACTATAATCAGAATGATATGCTTGCGGGCAGTCTGTCCCGCTCCCTGCGGGGGGATTTGCTGGACGCCGAGGCTGTGACCCGCCCCGTGCTGGAAGCATTCTTGACGGATGCCAAGCTGCCTGCACCAGAAATTGACCGCCTGGTGCAAATAAGCCGGGTGCGTGCCGCGTTAAATCAATATGGGCTGCTGACCGGCTGCCCCGGCCGCATGCCGTTTGCCCAGCGGCGGCAGCTGTTTGCCCGCATTTTGCAGGATGCTGATGCCCGCGCGGCCCTGCGCGCCCGCCTGACTGCGGACCCCAACCGCCTGCTGGCGCTGCCCTACCGGCTGGGGGTATTTTTGCACAGCGCCTGGCTATTGGCCGCTTATACCCAGCTGAAAAACCGCTTTTTATGAGAGGAACGTTTTGCATGCCGAACCCGACCATTTCCATTGTGACAACTGTATATGACGCCAAGGATTACATTCCCCGCACGGTGCGCAGCATTCTGGCCCAGAGCTTTACGGACTTTGAGCTGCTGCTGGTGGAGGATGGCAGCCCCAACGGCTGCGGCGAGCTGTGTGATGAGCTTGCCAAAACCGACCCGCGCATCCGGGTGTTCCACAAGGAAAACGGCGGCCCGGCCTCCGCTTTGAACGTTGGGCTGGACAATGCCCGCGGGGATTACATCGGCTTTGTGGATTCGGACGACCTGGTGGATCCGGATCTCTACGAAACACTTTTGAATGCCATCCGCGAAAATGATGTGCGCATTGCCTCCTGCAATGCCGACGCGGTGGACGAACAGGAAAAGCCCGTGCCGGGGGCCGGGGTCAACATCAACATTGCCGGGCGGCACATGGCCATGGAGCTGCTGCTGGATACCTTTAAAACCGGCGGCTTTTACGGGCTGCTGTGCTGGAACAAGCTGTTTGACATCTGCCTGTTCCGCGATAAAGGCGTGCATTTTGATGAAACCATGTTCTTTGGCGATGACGCCAGCGAGCTGCACCGCGTGTATGACGGCGAGTATGTTTACTGTGTGCCGCGCGTGCTGTACCACTACCGGCGGCGCGGCGGCCAGATGACCGAGGTGCTGTTTCCGCCGCGGCGGCTGGATGATTTGAAAATGTACTGGAACTGGCTGGGCTGGTTTGCCGCGCAGCCGGACAAAACCGAATATAAAGGTTATTATGAATGGGCCGTGGCATGGTACTGGAAGGTGTTTTACCTGTTCTGGTGCCAGGCCAGCGAGGCCAGAGCCATGGCAAAGCTGAAACCGGAATTTTTGAAGCACAAAAAGCATCTGGACAGCATTTTGCCGGACATCCTGCGCTGCCCGCATGTGCCTGGTGCCGAAAAAGCGCGCGCTGTGCTGTTCTGCGTCGCACCGGGGCTGACCTACACGCTGGCACACGCCCGCGGCAAGCTGCATGGCAGCAAAACGGACTGAGGAATGAGGGGGAAAAACAAGATGGAACATATTGCAGTTAGTGTGATCGTTCCCATTTACAACGCAGAGCCCTGGCTGGAAGAGTGCGTGCAGAGCATTCTGGACCAGGATTTCCCGGCCAGCTACGGCACGATCGAAGTGCTGCTGATCGATGACGGCGCAACGGATGGCAGCGGCGCTTTGTGTGACCGCCTTGCCAAGCGGGACAACCGCATTAAAGTGGTGCACCAGGAGAACCAGGGGCTTTCCGGCGCGCGCAACACCGGCATTGATATGGCCCGCGGCCGCTATTATGCCTTTATTGACAGCGACGATGTGGTGCGCCCGGCGTACCTGAAAAAGATGTACGAAGCCTGCGAAGCGCACGACGCCTACATGGCGATCTGCGCAGTGGAGGACGTACAGGAGAACGGCAAGCCCCTGCCGGAGCCGGTGTTCACCCCGCCCACGCAGGAAGGTGTGTTCCGCGGCAAGGATCTGCTGAATGATTTTTATGCCCCCAACGGCACTTATTACACCGTTGCATGGAACAAGCTTTACCGCGCCGAGGTGTGGAAGCTGCTGCATTACCCGGAGGGCCGTCTGCACGAGGATGATTTTGTGGCGCACCGGCTGTTCTGGCGGTGCGATAAAGTGGTGTGCTTGCCGGATGTTTTGTACAATTACCGCCTGCGTTCCGGCAGCATTATGCGCACCAGCCTGAAACCCGGCGCGTTTGACGCGGTGGACGGCCTGGCTGACCGGTACCGCTTTTATGTCGAGAACGGCGCGGACCGTTCGGTGATTGATTCGGCTTATGCTGCCTGTTGGCGGCGGTATCTTTTCCTGTGCGCCAAGGTACGCCAGAACCCGGAGCCGCAGCTGGTCAAGGCCATCAGCAAGGAGCAGTTTCTGATGCAGGGGCTGATCAGCTACCTGCCCAACTGCCGCCACATGAAGATGACCGAAAAGCTTTCCGCCGCCCGCTGGGCCATGATGCCCGCCGAAAGCCTTTGCCCGGCAAAGTGATTGTTTACGGGAGCTTTCCAGCCTTTTTTGAAAAAAAGGCTTCGGCGAAAAAACTTTAATATAATAGAATATAAGAATAAAAATAGGGATTGGATCGCGAACGGGTAAACAAAAATCAAACACGCCAAAAATGTATTGAACCGCGTGTTTTTGCCTATAGGATCGCAGGGGCGTACATTGTGCGCCCGCCAACCTAACGTAATAACGTTTTTATCAACGGTTATACACACGGCAAACGGCCACGGGACGATGCAAGCATCGTCCCCTACAAATAATTTTTAGGTTTGCGATAACCATTTTGCGTTTCTCCCCAACGCGATAAGGGCATCGCGCCCTACAGAATATTTTGCCGCTCATCACGCACTTTCAAACATTCCAAAGCCTAATATTTCCTGAGCGGCGCTGCGCGCCGCGGTCCACCACCATTATTCTTTATTCTTTTTTAATTATTCTTTACCTACCCCATTCCTAATTAAACTCCTAACTCCTCCCTCCTAACTCCTAACTAATTTTCCGTCCACACCAAACTTTCAAACCAACGAAAAAAGGGGTTGTCCATTTTGCCGCTGCGCTCGCCGAATACACCGCGCAAACCGCGCATTTTGCTGGTTCCGCCGCCGGAGCTGCCGGTTCCTGCTGTGCAGGGCGGCGCGGTAGAAACCCTTGTCACCCACCTGATCCGTGAAAATGAACGGGCGGGCAAGCTGGACCTGCTGTGCGCCAGCATCCCGGACCCGGAAGCCGCCGCCCAGGCACAAGGGTTGCAGCACACCAAAATGCTGTACGTTGCCAAGCCCCGCGGCGTGCGCCGGTATTACCCCATGGTGTTTCTGGAGCGCTGCTTTGGCGTTGCCGCCCCGTATGACCCGTGGTATCAAAAGGTTCAGCTTTCCCTTGCACTGGAGCTGCCCACGCCGGACCTGATTGTGGCGGAGGGCGGCACCCTGACCCAGTGCAGCGCCATCAGCAAAATGTTCGGCAAGCGGCGTTGCCTGGCCCACCTGCACGGCCAGACCAGCTGCAGCCATGAGATGGACGCCATTTACGGCGGTATTCTGGCCCTGAGCGAGTTTATCCGCGATGATTACCTCAAAACCAGCGAGCTGGACCGCAAGCATGCCTACATCCTGCACAACTGCATTGATACCGCCCGCTTTGTGCCCGGCCCGGCGGATGCTGCGCTGCGGGCGTCCCTCGGCTTTGCGCCGGAAGATTTTGTTGTACTGTTCTGCGGCCGCCTGGAGCCGGATAAGGGCATCCACAAGCTGTTGGAAGCGATGGAGAATATCCATGACCCGCGCATCAAGCTGCTGATTGTGGGCAGCCCGTTTTTTGGCCGTACCCAGCAAAGCCCGTTTTTGCGCAAGTTGGAACAGCAGGCCGAGACCCTTGGCGACCGGGTGCGCTTTACTGGCTATGTGCCCAATGATTCGATGCCGGAATATTACCGCCTGGCGGACCTTGTCTGCGTGCCCACCTTGGTGGAGGAAGCCGCCGGGCTTGTGGCGGTGGAAGCCATGGGCTGCGGCCGACCGGTGCTTGCCACCCGCAGCGGCGGTATGCCGGAATATCTGGACGGCAGCCAGGCCGTGCTGGTGGACCGTGACGGCAATGTAGCCGGGCAGCTGAGCTTTGCCATCCGCATGCTGTACGAACACCCGGATCTGCGCGCCCAGATGAGCACCGCCGGTGCAAAGACGGCACAGCGCTATTCTTCTGCACGCTTTTATGATGATTTTGTACGCATTGTGTACGATTTTGGAGGTCACCTATGGAACAGCCCGTCATCTGTGTGATCGTTCCGGTATACAAGGCGGAAGCCACCCTGCCCCGCTGCATCGAAAGTGTGCTGACCCAGCAGCTGCCGGGCGGGCTGCGGCTGATCTTGGTGGACGATCAAAGTCCAGACCGCAGCGGCGAAATTTGTGACGCTTACGCAGCAAAGGATTCCCGTGTGATGGTACTGCACCGCAGGGAACGCGGGGTTTCCGGCGCGCGCAATGCCGGGCTACGGGCCGCCACCGGCGAGTATATTGTATTTTTGGACAGTGACGATGCCCTGCGCCCCGGCGCTTTGGCCGCCGCCCTTGCGGCACAGGCCGCTGCCCCCAACGCTTTTGTGCTCTGGCACTACACCATGCAGCCGGACGATACCACCCCTGTAACCACAGTAGCCCACCCGGCCCAACAGAGCGACCTGGCCCGCCTGCACCTGGACTGCCTGATCGCCATGCCGTGGAACAAGCTTTACCGGCGCACATACGCCCAGCAGCTTGCCTTTGACCAGGCTTATACCCTTGGCGAAGATTTGCAGTTTGTGCTGGATTATCTGGCTCTGCTGGGGCGCTGCCAGCCGGATTTCAGCTACCTTGTGCTGGAAAGCGCCCTGACCTTTTACGATTGCAGCCGCACCAGCACCCTTTCCACCAAGTACCACGCCAATTACTGCGAAATTTGGCCCAAGCATTTTGCCAAGCTGAACGCCGCCTGCACCGTTGCTGCCTGCCCGCCGCAGGATATGCTGCCGCTGCACCGCGCGGAATTGCAGGTTTTGGCGGAGGGTGCCGCGGACATTTTGCGGCGGGACCCCGACGCCATGCCCGCACGCCGCGCCAAAGCCCGCACCGCGCTGCAAAGCCCATGGCTGAAAAGCCTGCTGGATACAATGCGCCATGAGCACTGTTACAGCCCCTATTACCTGCCCTGCCGCTGGAACAGCTTGCGTCTGCTATGGATGTTGTCCGAAGCTGCGCGCACGCAGAGCCCCCTGTTCGGCAAGCTGGACTGGGCGGGGTATTATTTGCTGCTGGGCCGCATGAAGCGCGGCTGAACCGCAGCCTGCTTTATCTCTGGTATTACAGTACATTTCCCCCAGGCAGCGCCGCTGGCTTGCCTGGGGTTTTGTTTTTGCATCGTCAGGTTTTTGGGGTTGTAGATTGTATTCACCTGCTTAACATGGTATAATGGGACAGAATTATCTCTTTGTACTATTTTTAACACATTTGGGAGAATTATTTAAGGCAACACCGCACAATTCCCGCCTGACGGCTTAAGCACCGCTCCGGCAGCTGCGGCACGGCATCTGCGTTGCCAAAATGCTCGATAA
>OJOE01000801.1_pt1 | contig 13856 bp, 7 predicted proteins | sample 1598191 | NCBI WGS metagenome assembly OJOE01 (sample SAMN03922463, study PRJEB24848) | human gut metagenome | isolation source: stool sample | host: Homo sapiens | place: Germany | collected 2009-11
GCCGCCTTCTGTGCGAATGGGCGAGCGGGGCGGGCATTCCCGCCCGTGCCTACGCGGCAACAGAGTACGGAGGCGAGCCTTTGGGCGAGCTTCCGGGCATCGAGGTGCATGCGGGCAGGCTCGACGAGGCCGACATGGAGCGCGAGCTTTTGGGCGCGCGCATCGTCGTCGACGCCACGCACCCCTTCGCTACGCTCGCAAGCGGCAACATCCGGGCCGCTTCGCTCGCTGTGGGTGCACGATGCCTGCGCCTTGCGCGTCCGGTTGAGGCGCTGCCCAAAGGCGTCGTGTCGGTCGCGTCGATCGCCTGCGCGGCGCGCTTTCTCTCCGAGAACCCGGGTCGCGCGCTTCTCACGACGGGGAGCAAGGAGCTTGCTCCCTACACGCGCGTCGCCGATTTCGCGGAGCGCTTCTTCGTGCGTGTGCTCCCGCTGCCCGGTGCTATAACGAAGTGCATCGACGCGGGGTTTTCGCCATCGCACGTCATCGGCATGCAGGGGCCCTTCACCCGCGAGCTCAACGAGGCGATGCTTCGGCAGGTGGGCGCCCAGTGGCTTGTGACCAAGGACTCGGGAACCGTAGGCGGCATGGCCGAGAAGATCGCCTCCGCGCGCGACGTGGGAGCGCGCTGTATCGTGGTCGCTCGTCCCGCCGAGGGAAACGGGGCCCTTTCGCTTCGGGAAGTGGAAGACGCGCTCTTACGGGAGTTCGCGCGCTAGGCGCTCGCCGCGCCTGCGCGCACTCCCGCCCGCGAGGAGGAGCGCCTCGAGCAAGCTCGAACCGTACAAGACCGTCATCCGCCAAAAGCTCGAGGACGACGCCCGGAACTGGCGTAAGCAGCCCTTCAATAAGTTGCGGTGAAATAGTGTCTTTTTTTGCTGCTAGATAGCATATCCAGTCCCTAATTCACCGCAACTTTTTGGTGGTGGCTTACTGGTAGCGAAGGCACTCCACCGGGTCGAGCTTTGCCGCGCGGCGAGCGGGGTAGAAGCCAAAGATTACGCCGATGCCGACGGAGACGCCGAAGGCCAGCAGTACCGTGGCGATTGAAAAGCTCGGCGTGATTTGCCCGCTGGCACCGAGCTCGCTGAGAACCCCTGATCCTGCGGCAAACATCGCGAGGCCCCAGGCCAGCAGATAGCCAATCAGGACACCCAGCAGGCCACCGGTGACGCACAGTGCCGAGGACTCGGCCAAAAACTGCGCGGTGATATCGCGACGACTGGCGCCCAGGGCACGGCGAATACCGATCTCGCGGATGCGCTCGGTCACGTTGGTGAGCATCATATTCATAATGCCGATACCGCCGACAAGCAGCGAGATGCTGGCGACAGCACCCATGATAAGCGAGAACGCGCCCATAAAGGAGTTGAGTGCATCGATGGCGCTTTTCATGGAGGTCGCCGATACACTGTCGTACTCATCATCCTCCGCGATGCCCTTCATCGCGCGCACCTTGGACTCGATAGTCTTGCAGAGCTCATCCATGTCCGTGCCCTCGGCGGCAAGTGCCGTCACGCTGGGGAATGAAGGGTTCTCGTCGCCAAACAGCCCGGAGATGGTTTCGCGTGGCATATACAGCGTGAGCGAGCCCATGGAGTCGCTGCCGCCATCAATCACGCCTACAATCTGCACCTCGCCGTTGGACACCTTGATGGTTTTCCCCAGCGCATCCTGTTCGTTGCCGTAAAGCTGATCGGCGCCGCCGCGGCTGATGAGCGCCACGCGCGAGCCTGATTGGGACTCGGCCTGGGAATAGGTTCGCCCCGCAACGAGCTTGCTGGCCCCCACGGCGTCGAGCATGTCGCTATCGACACCCTGTGCCATGACGGTATAGCTTTTATCGCCGGTCTTGTACTCGGTATACGCGCTGTCGACAATGCCGATCTGCTCTATCTGCGGCACCAGTTTTTGAAGCTTCTCGATGTCCGACTCGGTGAGTTCTTGCGACGAATAGATTTGCACCATGCGTGCCGCATTGAGGCCCAGGCTGTTGACCAAACTGTTTTGGATGCCGCCGATGAGCGAAGTCATGGCGATAACCGAGGCGATGCCAATGACGATGCCCAGGATGGTGAGCAGGCTGCGGCCCTTGTTGGCCTCGAGCGAGTGAAGGGCTTCCTGGATGAGATCGCGGGCGCTCATGCCACCACTCCTTTCGGCGGGTTGGCGGAGGCGGAAATCATGGGCAGGCTATCTACGGCGCTGCGTAGGGTCTTCGGTGCATGTGGAATATACGCGCCGTCATGGATGCGGCCGTCGCGGATGGTCACGGCGCGGTCGGCTTCGGCGGCGATGCCGGGGTCGTGTGTGATGAGCACGATGGTCTTGCCGCGCTCCTGAAGCTTGTGGAATGTTTCCATGACGAGCACTCCGGTTGCGGAGTCCAGGTTTCCCGTCGGCTCGTCGGCCAGAATGATGGGCGGGTCATTGACGAGGGCTCGCGCGATTGCGACGCGCTGCATCTGTCCGCCCGAGAGCTCTGATATGCGGTGGTCCCAGTGGTCGACCGGCAGCGTGACGGCCTGCAGCGCGTGCACGGCGCGCATTTCGCGCTGGCTACGGGGCACATTGGTGTAGGCCAGCGGCAGCATGACGTTTTCGATAACCGACAGGCGCGGCAGCAGGTTGAAGCTCTGAAAGACAAAGCCAATGCTCAGGGCGCGAACTTCGGTGAGCTCGTCATCATCGAGCTCGGCCACGTTGAGCCCTTGCAGGTAGTAGTCGCCCGCCGTCGGCTTATCCAAGCAGCCGAGGATGTTCATGAGCGTCGACTTGCCCGAGCCCGAGGGGCCGGTAATGGCCACGAACTCACCGGGATTTACCGCCAGGCTCACGTTGTGCAGGATGTGGGCGCAACCCGCCTCGCTCTCAAAGATGCGGTGCACGTTGCGGATGTCGATAACGGGACGCATTACATGTCCTCATCGGCAGACATACTGCCCGAATCCGCGCTGTAGCCGCCGTCAGCCGTTGCGTCCGCTCCGGTGTCCATGACGAGGGTGTCACCATCGCGCAGCTTGGTAACCGGCACGTTGGGGTTGATCTCGTTGCCCTGGTCGTCGCGCTTGACCTGTGTCTTGCCGACTACGGTTTCGTTGTCGTTTTGCGTCACGACGGTCACCTTGACGCGGCGGGTTTGCTTGCCCTCGTCATCGGTTGCCACGTTGACGTAATAGTGTTCGCCGTCTTCGGTCATGAGCGCCATCGTCGGCACCATCACCACGTCGTCGAGCTGCTCGGTCACCACCGAGACCTCGGCCGTCATGCCCGGCTTCAGGCGCGCGTCGGGCGCCTCGATGAGGATGTCGACGTTAAAGGTCACGCTGCCGCCGCCGTTGGCGGCGTCGGAGTTTGCCACCGACGCGATAGCCGTGACGGTTCCCTGGCTCACGATATCGGGAAATGCGGGATACGTGACGTTGGCGCTCTGCCCAACGGCGATCTTGGCGATGTCCTTTTCGCCCACCTGCACGGTCACCTTCATCTTGGATAGGTCGGCGATCTGCATGCACTGCTTGCCGCCGCTCGTATCGCTTTCGCCCATGATCATGCCGCCTGTTACCGTTGCGCCCACCTTGGCGTTAAGCTCCACGATGCTACCCGAGCTCGGGGCCGTGACCGTGCGACTGGCGGCCTTGGCGTTCGCCTGGTCTAGGTTTGCCTGGGCCGAAGCGAGGCTGCGCTGCGCGGCCGATACGGCGTTCGTGTCCGCTGATGCGTCAGAGACGCCAGCCGCTGCGGAAGCTCCCTCGACGTCCGTCGTTGGGGTGGCCTGCGCGGCAGCTGCGGCTTTCTGCGCGTTGGCGAGGTCTTCCTGAGCGGCTGCAACTGCACGCTGCGCCTCGGCAACGTTGCGATCGAGCTCGTCGTTTTTAATGGTCATAAGCATGTCGCCCTCGTTGACGGATTGGCCTGCCTGCACGTTGATCGAATCGACCGTGCCGTCGACAGAAGGGGAGACCACTGAGGACGAAATGGGTTTGAGCTGGCCTTTCGCCTCGACCGTTGTGGTAAACGTGCCCTCGGTCACCATGTCGGTCACAGGCCCGCTAGCGCTCTGAGGCTGCGCATTGATAACCAGGGTTGCGACAATGGCAATGAGCGCGATGGCACCTACGACACCGGCAGCAATACCGCGTCGAATCAGCTTTTTGCGTCGGCGCTCGGCACGTTTTGCTTTGAGCTTGGCATATGCCTCTTCATCGGAAATCTCGGCCGTATCGTTCGTGCGTCCGTTCTGCTTATTGGCATGTACGTTTGTAATCAGAGGAATCGTTTCGGTGGCACCTTCGGGCGTGCGCTCGGTATCATCCGGGCCCGGGGTGATCGTGGGGACATTCGGCATAGCGTCTCCTTTATAGAAAGAACCTCGATAATTATATGCGCCCACCGGTTGGGGCGGGCGCATAGGACGGTTTCTTTCGGAACTGTTAGATTGGTCGCAGCGGTTCCACGTTGTAGGAATGCGCGCGTTGCACTACGAGTGGACAACCACGCACAGGCCGACTTTGATGCAGTCGTGAAGTGCCTTGGCGTCTGCCAGGCGCAGGTTGATGCAACCGTGGCTGCCGCACCACTTGTACGACTCGGCATTATCGAAGCTCTTGTCGTTTTGCCAGGTGGCGTCGTGGAAGCCGATCATGTTGCCCTCAAACGGCATCCAGTAGCTCACCGGGCTCTCGTATTTGGGCTTACCGGTCTCGGGGTCCTTGGCTCCGATCAGGGTGCTGCCGCCGTCGTTGCTGTTGATCTGCCACACGCCTTCGGGGGTGGCGTCTTCGCCCGGTTTGCCGGAAATAAAGTTGGCCTCCCAAACGATATTACCGTTCTCGTCGTAGTAGCGCGCGTGCTGCTCGGACAGATCGACATCGATGTATGCCTTCCAGTCGGGCTCTCCCTTTGCGGTAAAGGTGTCGGCCTTCTGGGAGTACTTGATCTCGATCTCGCCGGTCTGCTTGTTGTTAATGGCGTCCTCGACCTGCTTGGCGAGCGAGCTGCTGTCGATGGACCAACCAAAGTCGCCGCCTTCGACGGCGCACTGCTTGCCATCGGCGCGCGTCCACCAGCGAGTGGAGCCAACGGTATTAAAGCCATTGGCGAGCTCGGCTGCCCAGCTGCTGATCTGCGACGTATCGAGCGTGGGGTTGGCCGGATCGGCAAAGCTGATCCACTGCAGCACGGAGCTGCCGTCGACCTTTCCGGCATCCTCGCCGTTGAGCTTGAGGGTCACGTTGACGCCCAAGAAGTTGTTGGCGGCATCGCATGCGGCCTGAATCTGATCATCGGTCAGCGTTCCATTGAGCGGCTCATAGGCATCGTTGCCGAGCTTGGAAAGATCTACGGTCTCGGCCAGCGAGGCGAGCTCGAGCTCGGCATATTTAATGACATGCTCGCGGTTGAGTTTTTCGTTGGAGCGCGCCTTCTCGACGGTAAACTTGCTCGCTTGCTCGTCATAGGAGCTATTGGCCTCGAACGTGCCCGAACGTCCTTCGTTAAACTCGTCGATGGCGGCGCCCAGATCCTTCTCAAACTTCTTTTGGTCAAAGGTATCGGAGAGCATGGACAGGTCGACGTCTTGATCAAGATCGACTTCGTTGGTGGTAGCGGTTGTTTTGGTCTTGCCGCTTAAGGATTCCACAAGGCGGACCGGCCATACAAAGGCTTCGTTGTGGCTGATGATCTTTTTTGCGGCAGCTTCACCGTCGACGATGGGTTCATCGGACTCGGGCTGATAGGACCAGCTAAAGTCATCGCCTGTCACGGTGAGCTTATAGTGCTTCCATGCCGAGTTGACCTTGGTGGCGGCAGACGAAGCGTTGGAGAACGAGACGTCGACGCCGGCAATGGTGGTGTTGGGGTATGCTAGCTGCGAAAACGCTACGATGCCTACGATATAGACAATGACGATTAGACCCAGGACGACAAAGAGCGTCGTCTTTTTGCCCGACTTATTGTTGCCGGCGGACTTGCGCGCGGGGCCACGATCGCCTCGAGCGTTCGTCGGGGGCTGCTTGGGCGCATTGCCGTTTGCCTGGCGCTGCTGACGTTGTTGACGCTGCTGTCGCTGTTGGTTCGGGCGTTGGGAGGCGTTTGCTGCACTACGCTGCTGACCGTGGCTCGGCGCGATAGGACGCGGCGACTGAACGCCGCCGGTGTGCCTGCTCGGCTGCTGCGGATCGGGAATCAGTTGAGTTCGAACGTTTTGCGACATCGTATGCATATCCTTCGATTTTCGCCTTGCGGTTCATCGTGTTTTTACTGGGCTTGCATTATAGCGATTGCCCTGCTGTTTGTGGTACGGAAACGGTGGCATTCAAAAGAGGTGGGACATTTGTCCCACCTTTGAGTCGTTCTTTGCCGCTATCCGCACACACCGCATTTTGCACAGGCCGAAAGTGCGGCCGGAGCCTGCGCGATGCCGCCCTTTGCCGTCTCGCGCAGCGTGGCCGGCAACGCGTGGCCCACCGAAAGCATGACATGTGCCATCTGGTCAAACGGCACCAAGCTCTTAATGCCTGCGAGGGCGAGTTGTGCCGAGCTAAAGGCCGCTGCCACGCCAATGGCGTTGCGGTTTTGGCAGGGCACCTCCACGAGGCCACCGACGGGGTCACAAACGAGGCCCAGCAGGTTACTCAGCGCGATGGAACTGGCGTCGAGCGCCTGCTCGGGCGTGCCGCCGAGCATCTGCACCAGCGCGGCGGCTGCCATGGCAGCGGCGCTTCCCACCTCGGCTTGGCAGCCGCCCTCGGCGCCGGCAACGCAGGCGCTTGTGGTGAGGTTGAGGCCGATGGCGGCTGCGCAGTAGAGCGCGTCCATGACCTGCTCGTCGTCGAGCTGCAGGCGATCGGCGAGCGCCAGCACGCAGCCGGGCACAACACCCGCGGAGCCTGCCGTGGGGGCGGCGACAATCACGCCCATGGTAGCGGAGCGCTCGAGCACGGCCATGGCGCGGGCAACGGCGTCGGTCTGGACGGCGCCCATCAGGCTTGCACTCAAATCGTTGCGGCTGGTGGCATCGACGAGTTTGGCCTCGCCGCCGATAAGACCGCCGAGCGAACGCTGCGGATTGGCGATGGGGGCCGTGGTCTCCTCGCGCATGACGTCGAGCACGCGGCGCATGGCGGCGACGGCGTGGGCCTCGCCGGTCAGACGCGCCTCGCGAACGGCCATGACGGCGCCGATGCTGAGCCCCAGTTCCTCGCACGCATCGAGCAGCTGCTCGCCGTCGTCGAAGATTTCCTTGGCCGAGACGCCGGGGGAGAGCGACGAGGCAGAACCGGGGAGCTCGATAAACGTTGCGTAATCGACATTGTCGAGCTTACGCAGCATGGGGACGACGGTGTCGTCGGGCGCGCCGTCGGTCTCAAAGACGGAGTAGGCCTGGCCGCCCACTTCGGTTCGGTAGGTGCGGCAGAAGGCGATGTTCACGTGGGCGTAGGCGAGCAGGTTGGTGAGCGCGGCGAGTACACCGGGGACGTCCTTGTGTGCCACGAAGAGCGTGGAGTACATGCCCGAGATGTCGACGCCGACGCCGTTAATGCGGCTAATGCGCATCTTGCCGCCGCCCAGGCTCTCGCCGCGGACCTGTGCCGTGGCGCCCGTGTCGTCGACCATGTCGATATCGACGGTATTGGGGTGGATGGAGGCGTCGTCGCCCTTGATGTCAAAGTGATATTCGAGGCCCTGCTCGCGTGCGAGGTCGAAGGCCTGCTTGATGTTCTCGTCATCGGTGTCGAGGCCCAGGATGCCTGCGACGAGCGCGCGGTCGGTGCCGTGGCCGCGGTAGGTGTGGGCGAAGGAGTTCCACAGGCCAAAGGTGACTTTGGTGATGCGGCCTTCCAGCAGGCTGGCAGCAACTTGGGCGCACCGCAGGGCGCCGGCGGTGTGCGATGAACTGGGGCCGACCATGACGGGGCCCAAGATCTCGAATGCCGAGGTCGTAGCTAGTGTTTGTGGCTTGCCTGCCATGGGTGCTCCTTCTCTATCCCGTCGTCCCGAGGGGCGGGGCATAAGGTCGCCTGCTCGGACAGTCCTGCTCGCACGGAGAGCACATTAAGTGCTCTCCGGCTCGTGCGGAACTCGCGATCGACCTTATGCCCCGCCCCTCGGGACTAAGGATACATGGTTGGAGCTGCTAGATGGCAAAATTCATTAGCTGGGAACTTGTCTTACCTTGCTTATCGAAACATCTTCACCACCGGATTAATAAAAAAGAAGTACCGGTTGCGACCGGTACTTCTTTTGAAAGTGCATATGTTGTTGTGGCCTTAGCGGTTCTTAATTACAAGCCGCAGGCTGCTTTGAGTTCTTCGACTCGGTCGGTGTTTTCCCAGGTGAAGTCGGCGTCTTCTCGGCCAAAGTGACCGTAGGCTGCCGTCTTTTCGTAGATGGGGCGACGCAGATCTAGGTCGCGGATGATTGCGCCCGGGCGCAGGTCGAAGGTCTTCTCTACGGCCTCGACGATCTTGTCCTCGGCAACATTCGCGGTACCGAAGGTGTCGACCATGATTGAGAGGGGCTTGGAAACGCCGATGGCGTAGGCAAGTTCGACTTCGCAGCGGTCGGCAAGGCCGGCGGCGACCACGTTCTTGGCGACCCAGCGCGCGGCATACGCGGCGGAGCGGTCAACCTTGGTGCAGTCCTTGCCGCTAAAGGCACCGCCGCCGTGACGGCCGTAGCCGCCGTAGGTGTCGACGATGATCTTGCGGCCGGTGAGGCCCGTGTCGCCCATGGGGCCGCCCACGACAAAGCGACCGGTGGGGTTCACGTAGATGTCTGCGTTGTCCCACGGCATGTTCTCGGCGTCCATGACCGGGGTGATGACGTGCTCGATGAGGTCGGCCTTGATCTTGCCCATGTCCTCGATCTCGGCGGCGTGCTGCGTGGAGATGACGATGGTCGTTACCTCGACGGGCTTGCCGTCTTCGTAGCGCACGGTGACCTGGGTCTTGCCGTCGGGACGCAGATAGGCGAGGGTACCGTCGTGACGCACGGCGGCCAGGCGCTCAGCCAGACGGCTTGCCAGGTAGTGCGGCATGGGCATGAGGGTCTTGGTCTCGTTGGAGGCATAACCGAACATCATGCCCTGGTCGCCGGCACCGATCAGGTCGATCGGGTCGGTGGTAGCGCCGGTCTGGGTCTCGAAGGACTCGTCGACGCCCTGGGCGATATCGGGCGACTGCTCGTGGATGAGGCTCATAACGCCGCAGGTGTCGCAGTCAAAACCGAATTTGGCACGGTTGTAGCCAATGCGGCGGATAACGCCGCGGGCGATTTCCTGCACGTCGACGTAGGCCTGGGTGCGGATCTCGCCGGCGACGATGACGGTGCCGGTGGTCACGAGGGTCTCGCAAGCGCAGCGGACGTTCTCCACGTTGGCAGGCACGCCGTTGGGGGCGATGTAGCCCTGCTCCTGGAGCTCTATTTCTTTGGCGAGGATTGCGTCGAGGACGGCGTCGCTGATCTGGTCAGCGATCTTATCGGGATGACCTTCGGTCACCGACTCCGACGTAAATACGAAGGACCCGTGTTGGGGTGGGATGGAACGAAGTTCTTCTGACATGATTGTCCTTTCAAAAACGTGTCCCGGCGACCGTTACCATTCCGCCGGGCTCTCTATGCAAGGGCTCATCATAGCGCGTAAATCAAACATTCACACCCTTTCCGCACCTACTCATTGGGGACAGACTTAAATGACCAGCCTTACCTAAATGCCAACAGGTTGCCAAAGACTGGTCATTTAAGACTGTCCCCAATGAGTATCCCCAATGAGTGGGTCGATGCCCTTTGTGCGGAGGTTGCTCTGATGCTTTATACTGGTGCGGTTAGACATCCATCCTGCAATCGAGGAGATATCCATGGCATCAGACGTTCGCGTCCGCTTTGCACCCTCACCGACGGGCAAGCTGCACATCGGCGGCGCCCGCACCGCTATCTATAACTGGGCTTTCGCCCGTGCTAACGGCGGCACGTTCATCCTGCGCATCGACGACACCGACCCCACCCGCTCCACCGACGAGAACACGCAGATCATCCTGCGCGCCATGCGTTGGCTGGGCCTGGACTGGGACGAGGGTCCCGAGGTGGGCGGCGATTTTGGCCCCTACGCCCAGACCGAGCGCCTGGACCTGTACAAGCAGGCCGCCCAGAAGCTTTGGGACGAGGGCAAGGCCTATCCCTGCTTCTGCACCAAGGAGCAGCTCGAAGCCGACCACAAGGCCGCGCAGGAGCGCAAGGACCCCTTCCAGGGCTATCAGCGCCGTTGCCGCGATCTTGATCCCGAGGAGGCCCGCCGTCGCATCGAGGCCGGCGAGTCCTACGTCCTTCGCATCAAGGTGCCCGAGGACCGCGGCGACGTCGTCATCCACGACGCCGTCCACGGCGAGGTAACCTTCGACGCCAAGGAGCTTGACGACTTTGTCATCTTCCGTTCCGACGGCACGCCCACGTACAACTTCGCGACCGTCGTCGATGACGCCATGATGAAGATCACCCACGTCATCCGCGGCGACGACCACCTGTCCAACACCCCGCGTCAAGTCATGGTCTACGAGGCCCTCGGCGCGCCCGTGCCTACGTTCGCCCACATCTCTATGATCCTGGGCGCCGACGGCAAGAAGCTCTCCAAGCGTCACGGCGCCACCTCGGTGGAGGAGTACCGCGACGCCGGTTACCTGCCCGATGCCTTCGTCAACTATCTGGCACTGCTCGGCTGGTCGCTCGACGGCGAGACCACGATCATCCCGCGCGACGTCCTGGCCAGCAAGTTCTCGCTCGACCGCATCTCCAAAAACCCCGCGACCTTCGACCCCAAGAAGCTCGACTGGGTCAATGCCGAGTACATCAACGGCATGTCCGACGCGCAGTTTGCCGACGAGATCATGGTCCCCGAGCTGCACGAGGCAGGCCTCATCGAGGGTAACGTCGAGTATGGCGAGGACTGGATCGACGCGCTCGCTGCCATTGTCAAGCCGCGCACCAAGATGCCGGCCGACGCCGTTACCGTCGCCGCCCCTATCTTTGCCACGGCCGAGACGCTCGAGTATGACGAGAAATCCGTCAACAAGGGCCTGGCCAAGGAGGGCATGGGTGCCATTCTGGCCGCCGCCAAGGCCGCGCTTGAGGGTGTTACCGAGTGGACGGCCGCTAACATCGACGCTGCGCTTGAGCCGCTGCCCGAGCAGATGGACCTCAAGAAGCGTGTGGTGTTCCAGGCCGTGCGCGTCGCCGTTTGCGGCAACATGGTGAGCCCTCCGCTGGGCGAGACCATGGCGCTCGTCGGCCGCGACGACTGCCTGGCGCGTATCGATCGCGCCCGCACGATGGCGCTGTAATCGCTGCGCAAACGTATGTATCCGAGCCCCGTTCACCCCGAGCGGGGCTCTTGTTTCTGTATGTGTATGGGATTGGAGGTGCTGGGGCCATGGCCGAGCAACTTTCGCTGTTTGGTTCGCCGGAACCGGAGGAAGCTCCGAAGTCCGCGGCTCCTGCCGCCGCCCCGGCGCAGCCCGAGCCCGCACCTGAGCCCATCGCCGCCTATGCGAGCGTGGTTCTCGACATCCCGACGCGTGCGCTGTCCGAGCCGTTTGCCTATGGCATTCCTCAACCCCTTGCTAGCGAAGCGCAGATCGGATCCACGGTCCTGGTCCACTTTGGCAACCGTGCCGCCGCAGGCTATATCGTCGATATTGCGCCCGAACTGGGCGACTTGCAAGGCAACATTACCCTCGACACCGCGCGCATCAAGCCTATCGAGACCATCCTCAGCAAACCGCTCTTTGGCGCCGAGTCCGCCCGTATTGCACGTTGGATGAGCCGCGAGTATGTTGCGACGCTTTCCGAGTGCCTGCGCCTGTTCTTGCCTCCGGGCGGAAGCCCGCGCGTGGTCAAGGGCGATGACGGCGTGTGGACCGTTGAGCGCCCTGCCGTTAAACCCATCCAAAACCGCTGGGTCATGCTCACGCCCGAGGGTTTCGACTACACGCCGCCAAAGACCGCGGTCCGTCAGCGTCAGCTCATCGAGGCGCTCCAGTGCGGCCCGGTCACGACGCGCGACCTCAACCTGCTCTATAACAGTATGTCGGCGACCATCAAGGCGCTCGAAAAACGCGGCGTCGTGGTGGTGGAGGAGCGCCGTGCCTGGCGCGGTTGCAGCGAGCAGACCACGCTGTCCTCGGCAAGCGGCAAGGCGCCGGTCTCTCTTACCAACGGCCAGCAACAGGCACTCGCGCAGATTGAGCGCGCCCGTCTGGACGCTCATGGCGACGTGGTGCTGGTCGACGGCGTCACCGGCTCCGGCAAAACCGAGGTCTACCTCTCGGCGATTGAGCGCGTGCTGGCGACCGGCCGTTCGGCCTGCGTGCTCGTGCCCGAGATCTCGCTTACGGCCCAGACCGTCGGCCGCTTCCGTTCGCGCTTTGGCGAGACGGTCGCCGTGTTCCATTCGCGCCTTTCGGCCGGCGAGCGTCTGGACCAGTGGGATATGGTCGCCAGCGGTGCGGCCCGCGTGGTAGTCGGCGCCCGCTCGGCGCTCTTTTGCCCGCTCAGCGACCTTGGTCTCATCATCATCGACGAGGAGCACGAGACCAGCTACAAGCAGGGCTCTAGTCCGCGCTACCATGCGCGCGAGGTGGCGGCCGAGATGGCGCGGCGCTACCGCTGCCCGCTCGTGTTGGGCTCCGCCACGCCCTCGGCCGAGGCCCTCGACCGCTGCCGCCGTGGCACGTATAACGGTGCCACCTGGACGCGCGTCGAGATGCCCGAGCGCCCGGGACACGCCGTGCTGCCGACAGTCCGCATTGCCGACCTGCGCCGCGAGTTCTCGCACGGCAGCCGCTCTATGTTCTCAAAACCCTTGATGGAAGGTCTGGAGCGTGTGGTCGAGCGCCGCGAGAAGGCAGTGCTACTACATAACCGCCGTGGCTTTGCGCCGTTCCTGATGTGCCGCGAGTGCGGCTGCGTCCCAACCTGCAACCACTGCTCCACCGCGCTTACGTATCACGAGCGCACGCACACGCTGCAGTGTCACACCTGCGGATCGTCTTGGCGCGTGCAGCCGTATCCCGCGCCCACGAGTCGTTGCCCCAAATGCGGTAGCCGCTATCTGGCAAAAATGGGCCTGGGCACTCAGCAGATCGAGGACGCACTGCACCAGATGCTGCCCGAGGATGTCGCCATCATTCGCATGGATGCCGATTCCACGCGCGGCAAGGATGCGCACAAAAAACTGCTCGAGCAGTTCGATGCCGCCGACGCCGCGGTGCTGCTGGGCACGCAGATGATCGCCAAGGGCCTTGACTTTCCCGAGGTCACGCTTGTGGGCGTGGTCAATGCCGACTTTGCCCTCAAGCTGCCGGACTTCCGCGCAGGGGAGCGCGCCTACGACCTGCTGGAACAGGTGGCGGGCCGTGCCGGTCGCGGCGATCGTCCCGGTGAGGTGATCATCCAGACCTACCTGCCCGAGGATCCGGTCATTCGCGCCGTCGCTGAGCACGACCGTTCGATCTTTACCGACTGCGACCTGGATCAGCGCCGCGACGCGCTGTACCCGCCGTTTATTCGCCTGGTCAACATTTTGGTGTGGTCGGCGAACCGAGACGACGCGCACGACTACATCGGGCGCATTGCAAAGCTTCTTAAGCGCCGCTGGCATGCCGCCGCGCCAGACTTTTTGCGGGCGGGCAGCGCGGTGCCGCAGGTGCTGGGCCCGGCTTCGTGTGTAATCGAGAGAGCCAAGGACCGTTACCGCTTCCATCTGCTTGTGAAGTCGCCCGTGGGGTACCATGTCTCTGATGATATCGACGCCTGCCTCAAAGAGGCGGGCTCCATGCGCGGCGTGAGCGTGAGCGTTGACG
>OJOE01000810.1_pt1 | contig 13600 bp, 12 predicted proteins | sample 1598191 | NCBI WGS metagenome assembly OJOE01 (sample SAMN03922463, study PRJEB24848) | human gut metagenome | isolation source: stool sample | host: Homo sapiens | place: Germany | collected 2009-11
AGAGTAGCTGACTACGGATCAGCCGGTTACAGGTTTGAATCCTGTCGCGGTCACACAATAAAGCCCTTACCTATTTGGTGAGGGCTTTATTATTTTATTCTTATTTAATAATAAGAATAGGTGTATTAGAATGGAAAAGCATCTTTCGTGCAATGCTAGGATTAAACAAGCGGGCAAAGATATTACGTTTATAATTCGAAGTACATATCACATCTATACCATTTTCCTGCACAAACTGATCCAGATTGCCCAGCAAATGATCTTCATCAATATTCAAGTAAGTAAACTCAAGCTGTGGATATTGTTTCTTAAAATACTCTTTGATACCCGCCAGTTTAATTTCATTCCATGTACGCTTTTCTTCGTGAGAATTCACATGGATAAAGGAAATCTCAAACTTATTGTCTTTAAAAGTAGTTATCAATGAATCGAAAGCGATCAAGTCACGCTGGTCGAAACTGGTAAACAAAGCAATCTTATGAATATTCTCAAGAGATTTCTCCGGTGCATTCTCTGGAATTGCATACACAAATGAACGGCTCCGTTCAATAACTTCAGCGGTCACACTTCCTATCAGATCCAGATCTTTCTGATGTTCACCACGGGTACCCATGACGACAATCAAAGGTTTCTCCTGACGAATGTAGTATAATATTTCTTCTTCCGGTATTCCTTCACGCAACACACATGTATATTTTACATTCGGATAATCTCCGTTCTGTATCTTTTCATTTATATTCTCCGATAATTTATTCAACTGTTTATGTATGTTTTCTATCATTCCTTTAACCGTTGTCACATCATTTCCTGACGGAACCTGATAGTTTTCTATGTCATACTGCAAACTAGGAATATAAATCGGTGTGAAATGAACATGCAATAAAACAACTTCTGCATGCATACGCGAAGCTACATTGAAGCCAAAATCACATGCTTTAAGAGAATAAGCTGAAAAATCAACAGGAATCAGCACTTTAGGAACTTTTTCAGAGTCGGAGTCAGCAGATTTCTCTTCCAGAATCTCAGAAGACAGCCACGAAGAACTTTCTATAATTTTCAAGGCACGAGGCAAATCACTTTCCTTAATACGTACTCTTACTCCCGATGAAATTACCGGCTGGATGAGATTCACATTATGAATGTACGATTCTATACCTTCACTTTCGAGTACAGATTTCAGGATTTGTGCTTTCGAATAGGTAAGAATGGATAATGTAATGAGTTTATCTTCCATAGACTAAAGTTTTAAAAGGTTTCACACAGAATCATACTTAACAAAAAATCCTAATCAGTAAAATACATACCGATTAGGATTTTGCACTTATTGTCAGCTTTAGGCTGTTTGCTCTTTCAGAATTGCTATTGCTTTATCAAGCACGGTCGTATCGTCCAACATCACCAACCCACCGTCTGGACCGGGTTCCAGATGGATACCTACGCTTTTGCCATCCTTAAAATTATGTCCACCGAAGAAGTTACGTACGGTTTCTACACTCAAGTTTAATTCATCGGCAATGCGATGCATGCTTCCGCTGGGTAATGAATCCTTAATTTTACGAAGTTCATTGAATGTTATCGTTCTGTTCATAGTAATCAAAATTTAAAGTGTTAGACAAAATCTTTTGTTAATTCACGATATAAATGTAATGAAAGAAAATGAATAAGCAAACAAAAATTTAACTTTTTTGCTATACCTGCAATTATTTTGCTCAGAAATAAAAGGATTTGCAAACAACTAATGCAGCCACTACTGCATAGAAATAAGTCAATAACAGAACGGTATGAAACACTTTGATATCAGTTATCTCAAAACCCGTGATAGTATATTGTCCAGAAACATATTGGGCCTGATCGAAATATTTTTTCTCGATAAATGCATACAGCCAGTAAACCAATGAAGCTATTACACATCCTGCAACAGCACCACAAATAATATCTCCCGGATAATGTACTCCTAAATATATACGTGGAAAAGATGGTATCAGTGCCCATATATACATAATGACAGTCATCCAGCAATTACGTATGAGCAAAGCTACAAAGGTAGCTACAGCAAATGTATTGGCAGCATGGCTTGATATAAATCCATATGCTCCTCCCCTGTAGCCATTCACGACATTCACCATATACATTATTCCCGGATCCTGAGCCGGACGGAAACGCATAAACAAGGGTTTGCAAAGACCTGAAGAGAACTGATCGGCAAGCGTTACAGTCAAAACCAGCATCACGAGTATAAGCAACCCTTGAGTAAATTTGGTATTCTTGAATATGATATACAGCAACATAGCACCAACCGGAATCCATATCTTTGTTCCGGAAACAGTCCACATAAATCCGTCCCAGAACAAGGAAGAACTTCCGTTCAGAGTTAATAACAATTCTTTATCTGCTTCAATCAGTTGCTGTATATCAATCATAAATATCTGTTATTACAGAAAATAATCAGATAACTTCTATTGCCGAAACAGGAAGCCATCCTTTTTTTCCATCTTCCAGACGGATTTCTTTCCATCCTTTCATGGAATTGTCTTCTATATATACCTTAGTACCTTCATGCAGTACAAACAGGTCTGTTCCACTTTCGTTCGGAGTACTTTTAACTGTAATGCTTGGCGACATAACGATAGCTCCTGTACGGTTCAGCAATTCGTCTTTCTGTTCGCTTGCGAAGAAGTTTGCACATACAGCTACGACTAAAAATATGATAGCTGCAATGAAACCTATCTTCTTGAATACAATTCTATTACCAAATATATACAGTGCCAGTCTAGCCAAAAGGAGAAGAAACGCTATGATAGCAGTTACCCCCCATCCGCTTTCACTCATGCAGTTAGTCAGCGATTTTACCCATGTCACAATAAAAACTTCACTTGTAGGAGTAACCTGATCAACTGTTTTACTTCTTGCCATTTCCAGATTGAAACGAATATCTGCATCTCCTGGATTCATCAGTAGCGCACGTTCATAGTTTAATACGGCCTTAGCGATATTTTTATTCTTATAATAACTGTTTCCCAAATTATAATAAATATCAGCCGACTCACCTTCTGAAGCCAAAATAGCTTCATATTTTTCTATCGCATCCGCAAACTTATTTTCCTGATAATCTTTGTCTGCTTCAGCCTTTGTAACAGAGGCAGAAGCAAACTGAAAGAGTCCGATCAGGAATGCTATTATTATAGATAGTCTTTTCATATCAATTTTTGTTGTTCGGTCTGTTGTTAATGTTTGATACTATTCTCCATTTTACTGATAGCTTCTACCGATGTAGTATAAACTTTATCCATTGCTTCGTTTTCATCTCCCGGAGCATAACGAGCAAATTCACATTCATTCAAGGCATTGATAAAGTCTTTTATTACATCATCAGCAACTCCGTATTTCGCCAGCTCGGCTTCTATATTATCTTTCGAAAGTTGTGAAACCGGAATACTCAGCTTGTCACTGATATATCCCCACAAAGCTTTCAATACTTCATCATAGAACTCATTTTTACGATTTTCTGCCAATAGTTTTCCGGCAAGCTTCATTCTCTTGGTTGCCACTTTATTTGCTTTCTTGGTCTTTACTTTAGCCACATTTGCATTTTCGGCCGCCTGCTTACGGAAAAATACCACCAGTCCCACGAACAAAACAAATGGTATGATATACCATAAATAGTAACTGATTGTTCCGAAGAAGACATCACCCTTTGGCATAAGCTTCGTATCGCCCAACTTTATAAATCGGATATCTTGGCCCAATACCTTTACATTTTCCTTGTTCGTAAAGTCTGCAATTACCTGATCGGCATTTCCTTTACCTTTTGCTACATTAATATTGTAAGCCTCAGTTTTCAGCGTTTTATACGAATTTGTCTTTAAATCGAAATATGTAAACTCAACAGGCGGAATCGTAAAGTTTCCAGCATGACGTGGAATGGCCAGATATTCTATTGTCTGACTGCCGGTAAGCCCGCTTCGTGATACATCGAAATTATTTGTAACCTTAGGATCGTAAACTTCAAAGTCTTCAGGGAATTTCACTTCCGGAGTACTTATCAGTTTCATATTTCCTGATCCGTTGATAGTCAGTTTAATAGTAACAGCATCATTCGTCTTTACATCTTTTGCATTAATAGAAGATGAAAGAGTAAATTCACCTACACCTCCTGAGAAGTTTTCAGGCTTTGCCGGAAGAGGCTGCACGTTTATAGTCAGTTTAGGAGTTACAATTTTCTTCTTCACTTCCCGATAACCACCTCCGTTGAAGAAAGCATCAAACGGATCATCTGAAATTGTCTGTACAGCTACAACTCCTTCGAAAGTTATTGAAGGTATCTCCAGCTTACCTGTCTGCTGTGGGAACAATATATACTGACTCCAGACTGTCGTGTTATAGTTACGTCCTTTATAGTGTTCCAATGAGAAAGTCTTTTGCTGAGGCAATTCTATTTCTTGCGTATGGAACCCTTTCAAGTCCGGCATTTTACCAAACAGCTGACGAAGATTTACAAGCGTATATACTTTATAAGTCAGCAAGATAGCTTCCTGTTCGTGTACAGTGGTCTTGCTGGCAGTTGCTGTAATAAACAAATCATTGTTAGTTATACGTCCGCTCGCAACTTGACTTGCACTCTGAGAAGAACTTCCCTGGCTGCTTTTAACATTTCCAGCCGACTGATCGGGAGGAAGGACCTTTATAGTTATGGCATTAGAAAATATCTTCTCACCTTCGGCTTCGATACTGGCTGCCGGTATCGTGTAAGTTCCCGCATCACCTGCCATCAATATGTAAGTATACGTAATAGAACTGCTTGAAGATACCTTGCCATTAATAATTTGCGTACTACTCTGCTGAGAACGGCTCGGCCCCATCAGCACATCAAATCCTTTTGTTATAGAAGGAGCGCGAAAATCCTTCACTTTTTGTGTGTTGACCGTAAATGTCAAGCGAAATTGATCCCCGCTTACTACCACATCGGGAGCTTCAGCCGTCAAAGTCGCTTTTTTATCTGCCCATGCATATACTGTAGTAAGAATCAACAGTAGAAAGAAAGTAAATTTCCTCATCATTTCCTTATTTCGTTTATATAATTATTCACCTAAAATTACCAGTCTTTTTCCAATTTACGTCCTTGAACCTGAACAGCTTTCTTCACCTTGTCCTGTACGTTCTTTTCGTCCTGCATGGCAGCTTTCAACAGTTGTTCCGCATTTTCTTTCGACATTTGGTTTTCATTCTGCTGCTGTTGCTGGTTGTTCTGCTGTTGGTCTTTCTTATCTTGTTCCTGCTGGTCTTTATTCTGTTGTTGTTCGTCTTTTTTCTGATCTTGCTTCTGATCCTTTTCCTGATTCTGATCTTGCTGCTGTTGCTGGTCTTTCAGCTGCTTTTGAGCAAGTGCCAGATTATATCGGGTTTCATCATCTTTCGGATTATTCCTCAGAGCCTGTTTATATGCTTCGATACATTGAGGCAACTGCTTCGAAGATTGCAGAATCACTCCCATATTATGATAAATCTGAGCCAGTTTAGCCTTGTCTTTCTCTACACGCGATGCTGCTTCAAACTGTTCCATAGCTTCCTTTGCCTTCTGCTGCATCAAGAGAGCATTTCCCAGATTGTACATCGCATCCGTAGACTTCGGTTCAAGCTCCAGTGCTTTACGATAATCGACTTCCGCTTTTACAAAAGTGCTGTCTTTATATAGCTTATTTCCACTGCGCAAATAGTCACGTTCTGTTTTCTGTCCGTAAACTGCAACAGAAACAAACATGAGTCCCAGCATCATATATTTTTTCCGCAACATAAAATCAATTCTGTTTAAAGAGTTTTATATTCTTGAATAGTGGATTCTTACGCTCCAGCAACATTAAATCTGCTGCAAGCAAAATCAAGGCGAGCCATGCCAATACCTGGAACTGCTCATCAAACTCTGTAAAGACCTGAGTCTCCACATCAGCCTTAGCCAATTTGCTTATTTCTGCATTCAATGCCCGTTCTGCATTATTTGTATTATCTACCCGAACATAGATGCCATTACCTGCTTTTGCTATCTCCTGACACATCTGTTCATTCAAGCGGGTTACGATAACATTGCCATCCTTATCTCTACGGAACTCATTTGTTCCTTCTGCCGGAATGGGCGCTCCATCAGGAGAACCAACTCCCAACACAAATACGCGAACACCTTTCTTGGCAGCTTCCTGCGCTGCTTCGACAGCTCCACCTTCATGGTTTTCTCCATCAGTTATAAGTACAATGGCACGACCGACTCCTTCATTTGGAGTAAAACTTTTCATAGCCAGATTAATGGCTCCGGCGATATCTGTTCCTTGTGTTGAGATAAGTGAAGGATTAATGGTTTCCAAAAACATTTTGGCAGAAATATAATCGCTTGTGATAGGCAACTGGGTAAAAGCCTCTCCCGCAAACACAATCATGGCAACTTTATCATTATTGAAAGTTTCCACCAAACGGGAAATTAATTTCTTCGATTTTTCCAGACGGCTGGGAGTAACATCCTGAGCCAGCATAGAATTGGATATATCGAGTGCTACAACAGTTTCAACTCCCTGACGTTTTACCGTTTCCATTTTTGATCCGAACTGAGGGCGGGCCAACATAAAAATAACCATAGCCAGTGCTGCAAAAACGAGCCAGAACTTTACATCTGGACGGTATTTCGATACATCAGGCATAAGATGCGCCAACAACTCCGGATCACCATATTGGGCAATCTTTTTACGTCGGCGATAATTGGAATAGAGATATAGCCCTACCAATATCGGCAATATGATAAGTAGATATAAATAAACAGGTTCTCCAAATCGAAACATAATTATTCTTGAATTTAAGGTATTTTCTTTAATACTGTATTACGCAGCAAAATTTCCAATAAAATACAGAAGAAAGCAATCAAAGCAAAGGTAGCATAAGCTTCTTCCCGCTTACTGAATTCTTTAACGTTCAGTTTTGTTTTTTCCAGCTTATCTATTTCTCTGTAGACTTCCTCCAGTTTTGAATTGCTGGTAGCACGGAAATAATTTCCGTTTGTTGTTCCGGCAATTTGGGTCAATGTTTGTTCGTCAATCTCTACTGGAACATTGACATACTGAACTCCTGCATAGGTCTGCATTGGATAAGGAGCTGTTCCGTTCGTACCCACTCCGATAGTATAAACACGGATACCAAACTGTTTAGCTATTTCAGCCGCAGTCAGTGGAGAAATATCTCCGCGGTTATTACTACCATCTGTCAGCAAAATGATGACTTTCGATTTAGCCTTACTGTCTTTCAGTCGGCTAATAGCATTGGCAAGTCCCATACCGATAGCAGTACCATCTTCTATCATTCCACGCTGAGCGATATCACCTTTAATACTATTAAATAAATTCAATAATACCCCATGATCTACCGTAAGCGGACATTGGGTAAATGCCTCTCCTGCAAAGACAGTCAGACCGATGTTATCATTTGGACGTCCATTTATAAATTCAGCAGCTACTTGTTTAGCAGCCTCCAAACGGTTGGGTTTCAAATCTTCAGCAAGCATACTGGTTGATACGTCCACTGCCAGCATGATATCGATACCTTCTATTTCTGTATTTTGCCAGTTATCAGTTGTCTGAGGACGCGCCAACACTAATACAATCATGACAAAGGCTACAATTCTCAAAACAAAAGGGGCATGAAGAAGATAAATCTTCCAGCTCTTCGGCGCATTCATATACATGCGGGTAGAAGATACCTGCATAGTAGGCTCTGTTTTCTTTCTACGCATGAAGTACCATACGATATATGGTATCAGCAGAAGCAACAAAAACAGATATTCCAGATTTGCAAAAATCATAGTTCTTACACAAGTTAAATGTTAAAAAAAGAGGTCGATTATGTGGCAAATAACCAAATACAGGCAAACTACAGCACCAATACTTACCACTGAAATACTGCATAGAAGCGCAATTCTACCTTGTTTTGAACGCTTCTCTTCTACCCTGATTTCTGTTGGTTCTTTCTTCACATTCGGATCTTCTTCCACTTTGGTTTGATTAATAAAATCAACGGCATTCACCAGATTCATGTCATTTTCATTCATCATAGGTGCATGCTTAGCAAATTTTACAAGATCGGCCGTCATAAACAGAGTCTTCAAGTCACTGATTGACTGTTGATCTTTTACTTCCAACAAATGTTCAATGATTTCCGAAGATGTCATTTCCAGCGCATTGAATCCAAAGCGATCTTTTATATATGTACGAAGTACCTCGGTCAACTCCGTATAATACAGTTTCGGATCTTCACGTCGCACTTGTTTGTCAGCCTTAATCTCCTCAATCTTCTTCATGGCAGCTTGATGAGGAGGTAATTTAGGTTCAATTTTAATAATCTTGATAATAGGCTTGTTATCGCGGTAACGAATGATAAAGAACACAGCTGCCGCACCCAATATCAGCATAGCAAGTGCTGAATAAACCAACGGAGCAAGATCATTCCAAGTTATAGGCACTTCCCGAATATCTTTTGGTCCAAAGAACTGATCCGGATGTAAAGTATCTACCGGAATCGAATAAACTTTCAATGCCAAAGCTTTCGAGCGGTATGCCTGATCGTTTACCAAAACCTCAAAAGGAGGGAGATAATACAATGCAGAGTCAAATGAAGTAATCGTATACTCTTGTGAGATCAGCCAGCGCTTATCATTATTCAGCAGCTGAGTATCAGGCTTTGCAACATCCAGAATTTCAACACCTGTAACCAATGTATCACGAAGTAACGGCAAACGCAACTTCTGATTAGCATCCATGCTTACCTGAAGTTTTATTTTTGCTTGCTCGCCGATAAGAAGCTGTAAAGAGTCGATGGTAGCTTCTACCGTAACTTGTGCTTTTACAGCTGGAGCTGCAATAAACAAAAGCAACGCACACCATAATGCCTTCACATATCTCTTGCTACTATTGTATTTCATAATTATTTTAGTTTCGTTTCGCAAATAAATTAAGCAATGCTTTCACATAATCCTGGTCAGTACGTACTGATACAGCATCCACATTGCTATGAGTGAATATCTCATGAAGCTTTTGCTGACGAGATTTCCACCATTCGTGATGAGTTTTCCGTAAAGATTTTGATGAGGTATCAATCCATTGCTCGTGGCCAGTTTCAGCATCTCTTACTTTCATAAGACCTACATCCGGTAGCTCTTCCAAACGACGGTCGTATACCTGCAGAGCTACTACGTCATGTTTTCTGTTGGCAATCGTCAATGCATTCTGAAAATCACGGTCATCTATAAAGTCGCTCAACATGAATGCCGTACAACGTTTCTTCAAAACGTTTGTCAGATACTCAATGGCACACTGAATATTTGTACGTGTACTCTCCGGCTTAAAGTCCAGCAATTCACGAATGATATACAAAATGTGTTTACGTCCTTTTTTCGGAGGAATAAATTTCTCGATACGGTCTGAAAAGAAAATCACACCAATCTTATCGTTATTCTGGATAGCCGAGAAAGCCAGGGTAGCCGCAATTTCCGCAACCATATTTTTCTTCAGCTGCTTCACTGTACCAAAATCCAAACTGTTCGAAACATCGACCAGCAACATGACAGTCAGTTCACGTTCTTCCTCGAAAACCTTTACGAATGGCTTGTCAAAGCGAGCGGTTACATTCCAGTCTATATCGCGCACATCATCGCCATACTGATATTCACGTACCTCGGAAAAGGCCATTCCCCTGCCCTTAAAAGCCGAGTGATACTGGCCGGCAAAAATATTGCTGGAAAGCCCTCGTGTCTTGATTTCTATCTGACGAACGCGTTTTAATAGTTCACTTGTTTCCATTCTATTTTCGGATTACGCTTTGTATTTCCAAAGCAAAATACACCAAATATTACATATCATTTACTTAATGATATGCTTTCTTCTCCAACCTGAGCAATCTGAATCCAAATTGCTCAGGCAAAGTATTCTTTATCGTTCGGATTAATGATTAGGGCACTTCTACTTTATTCAAGATCTTGCTTACAATCTCATCAGAAGTAACATTTGTAGCTTCGGCTTCATAAGTCAAGCCAATACGATGACGAAGCACGTCATGAGCAACAGCACGAACATCTTCCGGAATCACATATCCACGACGTTTGATGAAAGCATAGCTTCTTGCGGCCAGTGCCAGATTAATAGATGCACGAGGAGATCCTCCGAAACCTATCAGGTCTTTCAGATCCTTCAAATCATATTTCTCCGGATAACGAGTAGCAAATACAATGTCTGCAATATACTGCTCAATCTTTTCATCCAGATAAACCTGATGAACAACCTTACGAGCTTCCATGATATCTTCTGCCTTCAAAATTGGCGAAATCTTAATTTTATCACCTGATATATTCTGGCGAATAATCTTCTTTTCTTCTTCCAGCTTCGGATAGTCAATGATTACCTTCAACATGAAACGGTCCACCTGTGCTTCAGGCAATGGATAAGTACCTTCTTGTTCGATAGGGTTTTGAGTTGCCATTACCAAAAATGGTTCAGGCAAGCGGAAAGTTTCTTTACTTAATGTAACCTGACGTTCCTGCATAGCTTCCAGCAAAGCACTCTGTACTTTCGCAGGAGCACGGTTAATTTCATCAGCAAGAACAAAATTTGCAAAAATAGGACCTTTGTTTGTCACGAACTGCTCATCTCGCTGGCTATATATCATTGTACCCAACACATCGGCAGGAAGCAAGTCTGGGGTAAACTGAATACGACTGTATTTAGAGTCGATTAACGATGCCAGCGTTTTGATTGCCAATGTTTTTGCCAATCCAGGAACACCTTCCAGCAAAATATGTCCGTCGGCCAATAAACCGATTAATAATGATTCAACCAAATGTTTTTGACCAACAATCACCTGATCCATACCAGCCATCAGGTTGGTCACGAATGCACTCTGGCGTTCAATGCGCTCGTTTAATTCACGAATGTCAATAGCTTCAGCCATAATTTCTTTATTTTTATGTTTTCAAATATACATTTTAACTACCGGTCAACTGACCTTTTTTTATCGAAGCCAAAAGTACGGCATTATATTAACAGAAGCAACTAATTTTTATTAAAAAAACTAGTTGCTTCTATCGTTTAAGTCTTATTGGATTAAAGATATTTAAATAATATCGAAACGTATGCCGTTATTTCTTATCAGCCTTAGGTGACAATTCCGGTATTTTAATCGTAGTTCCAACAGGAACCACATCTGCATTTTTAATTATATCTTTATTATGTTGTACCAAATAAAGCCATAATTTTTTATTTCCATAAAATTTGAATGCGACACGCACCAGACTTTCTCCCGGTCTGATGGTATAAGTGGTTTTTGTACCTGTAATAGCATACTCAACCGTATCTGCCAAGGTTTCCCGTTTCACAACTGGAGTGATTGTTTTTTCTGGTGTCGGGCTCATTGCTACAGATTCACGCACTGTGTCTTCCTTTGCATGTGGAATCTGCTGAGTTTGAATTACCGAATCCTTCTGGATTGGTTTACGAACAATAGTATCTTGTTTCAAGTCAGAGGCCTGCTTCTCCATAAGAATCCCAACTACAGATTCAGGAATATACCTTCTTCCTGAAAACATACTCCATACGACAATACCTCCTAAAATAACCCCAGCCAATAAAACTGTAGCCAACATGCACCATGGTAAACGAAATATATTCTTTCGAACAGGTTCCTCCTTAATCTCCGGAAGTTCATTTTGAGGCATTTGCATAACATTTTCCGAAACATCTTCCTGCTTATCAGATTTTTCTTCTACAGCAACAGCTTCCACTGCTACTTCGGGAGATGTTTGTGTACTACCCTCTAAACAAGAATGAGATGCTTCTTCAGCTTCTACAAAAGCTGTTTCAATAGTTTCTTCCTCTTGCCCTTCAGCATCATCTTCCAACTCAGAAGTTTCCTCTAAATCATCAAAATGAGTATTTTCATTAAGCAAAACTGTTTCAAAATGACTAAAAGGCTTGTTTACGGTTTCCCTCATCGTTGAATCTGGAGTAAACGAAATACGTGAGTGTTCTCGTATTTCAATCCTCTCCCCCGTATTTATGTCGATACTTTCACGGGCATCAACCTCTATCAGCTTAAAAGTCCCCAGTCCCTTAATCTTTACATATTTATCAGATATTACAGATTCTTCGACAAGAGCAAAAAGAGTCCTTACAAATGCTTCTGCATCTGCCGGATTCATTTCATGGCGTTGCGCTAGCAAATCAGCCAAGTCCTGCTGTGTGAATTTATCACTCATTATCGGAGATTTTCTTTAATCGTTCTTTCCAGAGATTACTAGGTCTGAAATTCAAAATCAATTTAGGAGGAACAAGGAAGCGTTGTTTAGTAACAGGATTTACAGTAATACGCTCCATTTTCTTCTTGACTTCAAATGTTCCAAAGTCCTGAATAGCGATTACTTTCCCTTCTTGTAACTCTTCACCCATTATTCCGGTAACTGATGTCAGCAACCGTGCCGCATCCTTGTTGGTATATCCCAAGCGGCGTGACAATTCGCCTATCAACTCTTTATTGTTCATGTCTTCCGCTTAATTATTTAAAAACTATACTAACGTTGCATATAAATCAAAATCGTCTGCATCATAAACCTTCACCTGATGGAATGATCCTGTACGAAGCATTCTGCCTTCATCTTTGATCAAGACTTCCGGATCCACTTCAGGCGAATCAAACTCTGTACGGCCAATGTAATAATCACCTTCCTTGCGGTCAATGATTACTTTAAATTCCTTTCCAATTTTATTATGGCTCAATTCATTTGATATTTCCTGCTGTATTTCCATCAGTTCATCCAGACGCTTCTGTTTCACGTCTTGTGGAATATCATCTTTATAATGTTTTGCAGAGTAAGTTCCTTCTTCTTCCGAATAAGCAAATGCTCCCATACGATCAAAACGTGCTTTACGGACAAACTCTTTAAGCTCCTCAAAATCCTGATCTGTTTCTCCCGGATGGCCTACCATCAACGTTGTGCGCAAATGAATTCCCGGAACCTCTTTACGAAACTCCTCTATCAACTGATATGTTTCCTCTTTTGTTACGTGACGACGCATCTTCGACAGCATATTATCACTGATATGCTGTAAGGCAATATCCATGTATTTGCACACATTATCATGTTCGCGCATCACACGGAACAGTTCTTTTGGGAAATGTGCAGGATAAGCATAATGCAAACGTATCCATTTCACACCTGGAATTTCAGCCATACGTTCTATGAGTTCCGGAAGCATTTGCTTTTTATACAGATCAACGCCATAGTAGGTTAATTCCTGAGCGATAACCTGAAACTCTTTTACGCCCTCTGAAACGAGCAAACGTACCTCGTCCAATATTTCCTCCATAGGACGGGATACATGCTTTCCTGTTATAATAGGAATCGCACAATATGAACATTTACGGTCACAGCCTTCTGATATTTTCAAATAGGCATAATGCTTAGGTGTTGTCAGATGACGCTCTATAGCAAAATCTGAATGATATGTCTTACCTAAATCTGCCAATAGTTCATTCCAGTTAAACTTACCATAGAATTTATCTACTTGAGGAATTTCCAATGCCA
>OJOE01000833.1_pt1 | contig 13473 bp, 6 predicted proteins | sample 1598191 | NCBI WGS metagenome assembly OJOE01 (sample SAMN03922463, study PRJEB24848) | human gut metagenome | isolation source: stool sample | host: Homo sapiens | place: Germany | collected 2009-11
CTCGTCGGCAGCGTCAGATGTGTATAAGAGACAGATATCATCCCGTGCTCAAACATTCTCGCTGCGCTGCGAAACTGCGCGCGGGACGATATAGGCGGGCGCCCCGGGGACTACGTTGACGCTGCTTGTCTCGCCCGGGTGCCGTCGGGCCAGGGATGGGCGTCTTCACTGATAATTGCTTTGTTGGAAGAGCTGCTTTTATTGCGGCTCTTTCTTTGGTTTTGGGTATATTTGTTCTTGTTGAATTGTTATTGCGGATGGGCTGGGTACTTGGCTTTCCGCTGTTGTTTGTAGCCGTCTCGGCTTTGGTTGAGGGGAGACGTTCTTTATGCGTATTGTGTTTATGGGTACGCCTGATTTTGCTGTGCCTTCGCTGACTTCGCTTGTTGAGGCTGGGAACGAGATTGCGCTTGTTATTACGCGTCCCGATGCTGTTCGTGGGCGTGGTAAGAAGCTGGAGCCGTCTCCTGTTAAGGCCAAGGCGCTTGAGCTTGGCCTGCCGGTTGTTGAGGCTAATCGTATGACGCCTGAGGTTGTTGAGGCGCTCCAGGCTGTGCAGGCTGATATTTTCTGTGTGGCTGCTTATGGCTGCATTTTGCCTGATGAGGTGCTGCATATGGCGCCGCTCGGTATCGTGAACGTTCATGCGTCCTTGCTGCCTCGTTGGCGTGGCGCTGCTCCCATTCAGCGTGCCATTCTTGCTGGTGATGAGGTTGCTGGCGTTTCCATTATGCGCATTGGACATGGCGTGGATACGGGCGCTTATTGTGCCCAGGCCTCTACGTCGGTTGCCGGTAAGCATGCCGATGCGCTCACGATGGAGCTTGGTGAGCTTGGCGGTAAGTTGCTTGCCGATACGCTTCCCTCGCTTGCCGATGGCTCGGCTGTTTGGACTGAGCAGGATGAGTCGCTCGTCACTCATGCTGCCAAGATTTCCAAGCAGGAGATGCGTCTGGATCCGCAGATGGCGGCTCTCGATTGCGTGCGTCATGTGCTCGCTTCGTCCGACACCGCGCCTGCTCGCTGCGTAATTGCCGGCAAGACCGTACGTGTTCTCGATGCTGCGCTGGCCGATGTTTCGCTTGGCGAGGGCGCCGTTGACGTTAAGGCTAGGCGTGTTTACCTGGGTCTTTCCGATGGCTCGGTTGAGCTGCTCGAGGTTAAGCCTGATGGCAAGCGCGCTATGGCCGCTTCTGCTTGGGCTGCTGGGCTGCAGGGCGCCGATCTTATCTGGGGTGTTTTATCATGAGCAAGCTGTCTCCCGCGCGCAAGCTTGCGCTCGATGTGCTGATGGAGGCCGACCGTCGCGGCATGTATGCGCGTGACGTGCTGTCCTCTCGCGCATCTGCCAAGGCCATTGACCAGCGCGATTCCGCTTTTGCCGCTCGCTTGGCGCTGGGTGTTGCCGCCACGCAGGGTATTTTGGACGAGCTGCTCGATCGGTTTCTCGATAAGCCCAAAAAGGTTGCGCCGCGTGTTCACATGGCGCTTCGTATCTCGGCCTTCGAGATGCTCTATCTGCATACGCCTGGCCGCGTTGCCGTAAGTCAGGGTGTTGAGCTGGTGCGCAGCGGAGCTAAGTCTGCCGCCGGTTTGGCCAATGCTGTGCTGCATAAGGTTGCGGACAATGTTGAGGACTTTGCTACTGCGTCCGATGTGGATGAGTCTGAGCGACGCTTGGTTCGTCTGTCGCGCCTGATGGGTCTACCGCGTTGGCTGTGCGCTCGCATTATGGCATCGTTCGACACGACAGAGGGTGCGCTTAACTTTGCCGGCAATCTGGCCCCCGCACCGCTGGCCCTGCATGAGAACGCCTTTGCGACCAAACCCGATCCGTATATCTCGCAGCTCGTCGCACCTGTTTTCCCGGGCTGCCATGCCCCGGTTGATGCCCAGGTTACCGTTGCTTCGGGTGTGTTTGAGCGTGCTGCCGCGGTGGCATCCGATCTCAACGCGCAGCTTATCGCCACGGCTGCCACGCGCCCTGGTAGCTGCCTTGAGATTGGTGCCGGTCGTGGCACCAAGACCTATGTGATGATGTGCCAGGCCAAGCGTGCCGGCTATGAGCGTCAGCATACGGCACTTGATCTTCATGACCGTAAGTGCGATCTGAATCTCGCTCGCCTGCATAAGGCCGGTATTCAGGGCGTTCGTACGGTTTCGGGTGATGCCTGCGAGCTTGATGAGGTGCTCACATCGTTTGATGCCATGCTTGGCGAGCCGGTTAAGTTCGACACGGTCTTTATCGATGCGCCGTGCTCTGGCACCGGAACCATGCGTCGTCATCCCGAGATTCCGTGGCGCCTGACCGAAAAGGATGTGACGGTTGAGCTGCCCAAGTTGCAGCTGACGATGCTCAAGGAGGCTGCTGCGCGCGTGGCTGCCGGCGGTGAGCTCATCTATGCAACGTGCTCGGTCTTCGACGAGGAGAACACGCAGGTCGTGGACGCGTTCCTTGCTTCTCCCGAGGGTGCTGGCTTTAGCGTGGCACCGCTTTCCGAGGCGCAGATTCTGCAACTCCCCGAGTTCGATCAGGCCAAGAAACTCGTATCCGTACGCCAGAACGATCGAGGCCTCTTCCAAAGCGTGCCGGTAAACGCCGACTCCTACGACGGCCACTTCTGCGCCAGGCTGGTCCGCAACTCATAGAGCTACCTGCGACACAAAGAAATAGCCCCGCGATCGATGTTGATCGCGGGGCCGCGTTGTTTCTAGTGGTTATGCGGGCAGTTGGCGCAGCAGCCGCTGGTGGCGTTGGTGCTGGAGCCGCCGCTTCGCTGGTCGGTGTTGTAGAAACCGCTGCCCTCAAATTTAATGCCGCTGGCAGAGAACGTCTTGGCCGCCGGGGCACCGCAGCTGGGGCACACGACCTCGGGAGTCTCTGACATGGGATGCTCAACCTCAAACACGTTGCCGCAGCTCGAGCACTTGTAATCGTAGCGCGCCATAATACTTCCTTTTCAGCACAAAGCGGGCAGATTACTCTGCCCGCAAAAATTCAAACGTCTGTAACTGTACCCTATATCGGGGGTTTTATCACGCTTCGCCCCAGAATCTATGGTTGTTGCGCAGGAGCTGTGCGGTTTTGTTCTCGGCGGCTGCAATGTCTGCCTCGTCAGCCTGCCAGGTCCAGTTGCCCGTGGCCACGCCCGGAACGTTCATGCGCGCGTCGTCGCCAAGCCCCAGGACATCCTGCAGCGGCATCATCACCAGGGGAGCGTCGCTTGCCAGCGCGTCGCTCATCAGCTTGGCCGCCACCTCAACACCGCTCGGCTCGTCGCCGCCCGCAAAGGAACGCGTGCACCAACCGGCCAGCGTCGACGTATCGTGCGTCGAGGTGTATAGAATCTTGCCGGGCGTGGGATGCACACCGCAACGAACGTCGTAGTCGCTAAACTCCAGCACGTCCATGCCGGGGAAACCACAGGTCGAAGCCATGGCACGAACACCGGGCGTCAAATAGCCCAGGTCCTCGGCGATAAAGTTGAGCGGACCCAGCTCGTCATAGGCGGTCTGGAATAGGTCCTTACCCGGGCCCGCCAGCCAGCGGCCCTCGGCGCAAGCCTTGCCCGCGGGGATACTAAAGTAGCTGTGGAAGCCCAGGAAGTGATCCAGACGCACGCCGTCGTAGAGCGAAAACGCACGACGTAGGCGATCCATCCACCAGCTATAGCCGTTCTGCTTCATGTGGTCCCAGCGGAACGTCGGGTTGCCCCACACCTGGCCCTTTGGCGCAAAGTTGTCGGGCGGCGCACCGGAAATCTCAATCGCCTTGCCGGTATCGGACAGCCAGAAGTTCTCGGGTTCGCTCCATGCGTCTGCCGAATCGTCGGACACGTACATAGGAATATCGCCGATGACCTCGATGCCTTTCTTGTGCGCATAGTTCATGAGCTCGCACCAAGCCAGGTCAAAGCGGTACTGCATGTACGCCTGAAGCTCGGCCTCGTTGTGGAAGCGCTTGTCGTCGATCAGATGCTCGTTGTAGCGCGCGACATCTGCCGGCCAATCATGACGCGACTCGCCCTCAAAGTACTTCTTAACGGCCATGTAGACGCAGTATTTCTCGAGCCAATCGGCATTGCGATGTTTAAACGCGGTGTACAGCGGATCGGCATCCTCGCCTCCGCGGGCCTTCCAGGTCTCAAAGTCGGCTGCCAGCTCCTCGTGGCTCTCGGGTAGCAGGTCGATATTGCCTGCAAAGGCCGAAGGACCGGCGTAAGGGGAGCGGAAGAAGTCCGTGGGGTTGACGGGGAGAACCTGCCAGTAGCGCATGCCCATGGCGGCCAGATGGTCGATAAAGCGACGCGTGGGCACGCCGATCGTACCGGGCTTGCCGTCGTCGGTCGGCACCGATGTGATATGGCACACAACACCCGCACCATGATCGAGCGGCTCCTGCAGGCGCTGCTCGGCGTGGTGATAGATGATCGACGAACCCAGCGGGTACAGGTCGATCGTGATCGTGCCGTTGTGGATCTCGCACTCGTGACCACTAATCACATCGCTCGCGCATTCGCCGAGCGCCGGAATGGTCACGCGATGCGAATTGCGCAGGCTGCGGTTGATGATGACGGTCGCGGACTCGCCGTCTTTACCGGTACGGTTGTAGGCTAGCACCTCGTCATTGAGCGCGAAGGCCTTGATTTCACCGTCGATCATAAACGGCAGCGCGCGGCGCACAGCAGATGCGTTCTTGACGATCGCAAACGTATCGAAGTCGTGCAGGTTTTCCTTGGTCGGCATGGTGCGACGATTGCCCGGATCGGTGAGACCCTCCAAGCCGTACTCGTCGCCATAGTAAATCGAAGGCACGCCCGGGAACGTCATCTGCATGAGCGTTGCAAGCCAAAAACGGCTCTTGGCCAGGCCCATCGCGTTCTCATCCAGACGCCATTTGCTGCGCTCACACTCGGGCAGCTGCGACTCGTCGGGGCCGCCGCCGAGCACCGATATAATGCGCGGACGGTCGTGGCTCGAAAGCAGATTAAGTGCGCAAGACAGGGCCTCACGCGGATAGTTCTCGCGTAGGGTCTCGATATCCTCGGCAGCTTGGTAGGCGTTTTTGTAGCCCATCAAAAAGCCGATGACCATGTCGCGGAAGGGGTAATCCATGGCCGAGTCGAGCTCGGAGCCTTGCAGATAGCGACGCAGATGGCCGTAGCTGATCTTGTTGGAGGCATCTTCCCAGACCTCGCCGAGCAGCAGCGCGTCGGGCTTCTCGGCGAGCACGGCCTTTTTGATCTCGGTCAGGAAGTCATCGGAAAGCTCGTCGGCCACATCCAGGCGCCAGCCGTGAGCGCCGGCGCGAAGCCATTTACGAATGACGCCGTCCTTGCCCAGGAGCCGCTCGCGCACCAGTTCGGAGCTCTCATTGATGGCGGGCATATTGCCCACGCCCCACCAGCAGTCGTATGAGCCGTCCTCGTGGAAATAAAACGCATCGCGCCACGGCGAATCCTCGCTCTGCCACGCGCCCACGCCGGGGTAGTTGCCGTAGCGGTTGAAGTAGATCGAATCGTCGCCCGTGTGGTTGAACACACCGTCCAGAATGATGGAAATGCCCAGCTTCTCGGCCGCCTCGCACAGCTCAGTAAAGTCCTGCTCAGTGCCCAGAATCGGATCGATCTTGGTGTAATCGGCGGTGTCGTAGCGGTGGTTGCTCGCGGCTTCAAAAATGGGGTTGAGGTAGATGGCTGTAAAGCCCAGCTCGGCGATGCGAGGCAGGTCTTCCTGGATACCCTTGAGCGATCCGCCGTAAAAGTCCCAGGTCTTGATGGAGCCGTCCTCGGCGCGCTCGTATACGGGCGGCTCGTTCCAGTCCTCGACCATGCGGCGCTGGATTCCGTTGCGAGGCTTTTCGACTTCGGCCAGCGTGCGCTCGCGCCAGTGCTCGTCGCGGGCGTAGCGATCGGGAAAGATCTGGTAGACCATGCCGCGCTCGTACCACTCGGGTCGTACTTCGCGGTGCTTGTAGACGGTAATCTGGAACGACGGGACCTCGGCGTAGTCGTAGGTTACGCCCTCGCCACCGGTGCGGCCCTGTGGTGCGCCCAAACGGACCTCGGGCTGGCCCTCGATATTGCAGATAAAGCTGTACCAGATAAGACAGGGCTCGGTGCACTCAAGCTCTACGGTAAATATGCCGTCGCCCTCGTGCGTCATGGGATACCGAGACTCACCGATCTCATCGACCCAGGTGCGCAGGGTGAGCGTTGCCTGGTTGGGGTCGGCATCCTCCAAAATTACCGAGAGCGAAACGGAAGTTCCAGTGGTCACAGCGCCAAACGGAGTGCGAAACTGCGGCAGACGGCTGTTGTGTATCAATCTCATAGTACGGTCCAGTTCAATAGAATCATGGCCTGCGGGCCATGGGCTTTACGCGCAGGATGTAAGTATATCTGTTGTACACAGGCTGTATAAACAACATCCGTTTACCATCGGCGAACGGTTGTCCTAGAAAATCGTTTTACCAACTACCTACAGAGAAGGGGCGCCCGGTTGGAGCGCCCCTTACTTAGGGTTTGATAAGGTTTTGGATCGTCTGTGGGCTAGCGGCGCTTGCGGGTGGCCGTTGCCTTGCGGACGGAGGTCTTCTTGGTCGGGGCCTTTTCCTCGGCCGGAGCGGCAGGGGAGACCGGGGCCTCCTTGGCGGGCTCGGTCTTTGCCGTAGCCTTCCGGGTAGCCTTGGTCTCGGCCTTGACCTCGGCGGCCTTCGGAGCCGGCTCAGCCTTTACTGCGGGCTTTTCCTCGACCTTGGCCTCTGCCTTGGGAGTGGCTGTCTTGGTTGTGTCCTTTTTGGCCTTCGTCGTAGAGCGCTTGCGCGTGGTGGTCTTGGCGGCCGGCTTTGCGGCTGCCTTGGTCGTGGCTGCTTTCGTGGTCGTCTTCTTGACGGCTGTCTTGGCCGGTGCCTTGACGGCGGGCTTAGCATCGGCGACGGTCTCAGCCTTTACCTTGGGAGCAGCCTCGGCCTCGGCGGCCTTCTTGGCAGCTGCGGTGATGCGCTTGCGCGTGGTCGTTGCCTTGGCAGCCGTTGTTTTGGTCGCGGCAGCCTTGGTTGTCGTAGCCTTCTTGGCGGTCGTCTTGCGGGTCGTGGTCTTCTTAGCTGCGGCCTTTGCAGCGGGCTTGACCTCGGCCTTTGCCTCAGGAGCAACCTCAGCCTTCACCTCAGGCTCGGCCTTTGCGGGCTCAGTCTCAACCGGCTTCTCCTCGGCCTTGGGCTCCTCTGCGGCCACCGGCTCAGCCTTGGGCTCGGCCGCAGTCTTCTCAGCAACAGCCTCAGGCTCGTCGACAACCGCCACCGGCCTCTCAATCTCGGGATGCATAAAGAAGTACAGGTCCAGATACTTGTCGGCCGAGCGTGTCCAGCTAAAGTCCTGGCTCATGGCCTGCGTGACCAGCTGGTTCCAAGCGTCGCGGTTATCCCAGAACAGGCGCGCCGCGCGGAATACCGCATCGCCCATCTCGTCGCCGTTAAAGTTGCTAAACGAGAATCCCGTACCCTCGCCGGTAAACTCGTTGTACGGGATCACGGTGTCCTTAAGGCCACCGGTCTCGCGCACGATGGGCAGCGTGCCGTAGCGCATGGCAATGATCTGCGACAGGCCGCAGGGCTCAAACTTCGAAGGCATCAGGAACATATCGGCAGCAGCATACATGCGCTGCGACAGCGCCGGATCGAACTCGATGCGCGCGGCCATGGTGCCGGGGTACTTGTCCTGGAAGTAGCGCAGACCGTCCTCGTAGTCACGGTCGCCGGTGCCCAGCACCGCCACCTGCACGCCGCCGGCCAGGATGCGGTCGAGCGCGTACATGACCAGGTCCATGCCCTTCTGGCGCGTCAGGCGCGTGACCATCACCATGAGCGGACGGTCGTCGCGAACCTCGAGGCTCAGCTCTTCCTGCAGCTTGGCCTTGCACACGGCCTTGCCAGAGCGGTCCTCGACGGTGTAGTTGGCGGCGATGCGCTTGTCGGTCGCCGGGTCAAAGCCCGCGACGTCGATGCCATTCAAAATGCCCTGCAGCGCATAGGAGCGCTCGCGCAGCACGCCGTCCAGGCCCTCGCCAAACTCGGGCGTCTGGATCTCGTTGGCATACGTGGGGCTCACAGTGGTGATGGCATCGGCATAACGCAGCGCGCCCAGCATGTAGTTGATGCTGCAGGCGTCGCAACGCAGCTGCGAGGCAGCCGCCGGAATATGCGCCACGCCCAGGATGTCCTCCATCACGGTATCGCTAAACTGGCCCTGGAACGCCACGTTGTGGATCGAGAACACGGTCTTGACGCGGTCGTACAGCGGCAGGCCCTGGTAGAACTCGCGCAAAAACACGGGCGCCAGTGCCGTCTGCCAGTCGTTGCAGTGCAGGATGTCGCACTCAAAGCCGGCCGGCAGGTGCTGCAGGCTCTCGGTGATGGCCTTGGAGAAGAACGCAAAACGCTCGCCGTCGTCAAAGAAGCCGTACGGATAGTCGCGCGCAAAGTAGCGCTCGTTGTCGATGAACATATAGGTGACGCCGTCGTGCTCGAGCTTCTCGAGTCCGCAGTACTCATTGCGCCAGCCCAGGCTTACGTAAAAGTCGGAGAAGTGCTCCATCTGCGCCTTGTACTCGTCCTTGATGGTGGCGTACTTGGGTACCATAACGATAACTTCGGCGCCGGCGCGCACAAGCGCCGCAGGCAGCGAGCCCGCCACGTCGCCCAGGCCACCGGTCTTCACAAACGGTGCGCACTCGGCCGAGGCAAACACGATCTGCATCTTTTTGCTGGAATCAGCCATATTGTCTCCCTGTTGCAATTCGAGAATAGCCGCCTGGCGCAAACCGGGCGGCTATTCTACGTGTTACGAGCGATGTTGCGGTGCCAAAGCTAGCTCGCGTTGGTGATATCAGAAGTTAACGGGGCCTTTCCCAGCACCAGGATGTTCTCGGGCGTGCCGCGAAGCTCGGTGTTGGTGGGAACCACGTTGTTCTTGTCCAGGATGGCATTCTCAACGCGGGCGCCGCTCTTTATGACGCAGCTCTGGTTGATGATCGAGTTCGTCACCGAGGCGCCTTCCTCCACCACAACGCCGCGCGACAGGATCGAGTTGCGCACGGTGCCCTTGATGATGCAGCCGGCCGAGATGATCGAGTTGCACGCGTGGCTACCGGTCGCATAGCGCGAAGGCGGCACGTCATGAGCCTTGGTCAGGATCGGGCGCTCGGGGTCAAAGAGCTGGTCGGCCACGGTTTGGTCGAGCAGGTCCATGCTGCGGCGATACAGCGACTTCTCGCTAAATACGCCCACAACCTCGCCCTTGTACTCGTAGCTGCACACGTCGATGTTGCCAAAGTCGCCCTGGAGTGCTTCGAGCAGGTCCAGATAGTCGGCGGCCTGGTAGTGGTCGATGATCTCGAGTAGCGTCTCGCGGTTGACGATGCAGCAGTCCATAGAGGCGTTGTCGCCGTACACGACGCCGGCGCTCACGCCCGTCAGGCGGCCGTTCTCGTTAATCTCGAGTTTGGTCTCGTCATCGACGTTGTGCGTGGCCTTGCAGTACACCACGGTCATCTGGGCACCGGAGTTCTCGTGCGCGTCGATGATGGTGTTGAGGTCCATATTAAAGATGATGTTGGTGCCCATCATCACGACATAGGGCTTGTCCGAGCGCTGGAACAGCGTCTTGTTGGAGATGATGTCGCGCAGCAAGAAACGCATGCCGCCCTTGGTGGTGCCATACGCGTTGCCGGGCACCATAAACAGGCCGCCCTTCTTGCGGTCCAGGCCCCAGTCCTTGCCCGAGCCCACGTGGTCGATCAGTGAGCGGTAGTTGCCCGGCATGACGACGCCGACGGTCTTGATGCCGGCATTCATCATGTTGGACAGCGGGAAGTCGATCAGGCGGTAGCGGCCCAAAAACGGGACGGACGCGATGGGGCGATCCTTGAGCAGCACGCTGCCGTAAGTCGAAGAGTAGTTAGCGGTGATATAACCGATGGCCTTGCGATTGATCATCGGATCATTCCCCCTTCCCGATAACGACGTCATTTCCAACGACGGCCGTATCCTTGGTGGTATCGACAGAGCCGAGCTTCACGCCCTCTTCGACCGTGGAGTTCTCGCCCAAAATAGCGCGGCAGATGTGCGCGCCGCTCTTAACGTGCGCACCCGGCAGCAGCACAGAGTCCTCGACCACGGCGCGCTCCTCGATGATGACATCGGTCGAAAGGATCGAGTGGCGAGCGGTGCCGTAGATCTTGCAGCCGTTGGAGACCAAGCAGTCGTCCAGGCGACCATCCGGACCAATGTAGTGCGGCGGTCGCGTGGTGATGTTGGACATGATGGGGAAGTGCTTGTCAAACAGATCGAACTCGGGGTTGTTGCCCAGCAGGTCCATCGAGGTCTCGTGGAAGCTGGCGATGGTGCCGACGTCCTTCCAAAAGCCGTTGAACTCGTAGCTGTACAGGCGCTTGCCCTCACCGAGCAGCTTGGGGATGATGTCCTTGCCAAAGTCGTGGCTCGAACGCTGGTCCAGAGCGTCCTCCTCGAGTGCCTCGATCAGCACGTCGGCCGAGAAGATGTAGATGCCCATTGACGCGAGGTTCGAATCGGGCTTATCGGGCTTCTCGGTGAACTTGGTGATGCGGCCGTCCTCGGGGTCGGTGGTCAGGATGCCAAAGCGGCTGGCCTCCTCCCACGGCACGGGCATAACGCTCACCGTGAGGTCGGCGTTGTTCTCAATGTGCGTCTTGAGCATCTTGCGGTAGTCCATGCGATACAGGTGATCGCCCGAAAGAATCAGGACGTACTTGGGGTCGTTGGCCTTGATGTAGTCCAGGTTCTGCGTAATGGCGTCGGCCGTGCCCGCATACCAGGCGCCGCCGGTCTGCGTCTCATACGGCGGCAGGATCGAAACGCCGCCGTCACGGCTGTCCAAATCCCACGCCTCGCCGGAGCCCACGTAGGCATGCAGCAGATAGGGGCGATACTGCGTCAGAACGCCCACCGTGTCGATGCCCGAGTTGGAGCAGTTGGAGAGCGAGAAGTCGATAATGCGGAACTTACCACCAAAGCTAACCGCCGGCTTGGCGATCTTTTGGGTGAGTGCCCCCAATCGGCTGCCCTGTCCTCCTGCGAGGAGCATCGCGATGCATTCTTTCTTACTCATCGATTTCTCCTTCTGTCATCGATGTTCCTAAACCCATTAGCGACGGGCGCGGCGCAACGTCACGCCCGTCGAGTAATGCCGTGCTGGCATAGGGGAGCTCGCGCGCTTTACGCGTGCCAGATCTCGTCGCGGTACTCGCGAATGGTGCGGTCGCTCGAGAACCAGCCGGAGGAGGCGGTGTTGAGCAGCGCCTTGCGGTTCCAGGTCTCCTGGTCGCCGTAGCTGTTCGTGAGCTTCTCCCAGGCGTCGACGTAGCTGCGGAAATCGGCCATGACCAGGTCGGGGTCGTTGTTGTTCATGAGCTCGTTGTAGATGCTCTCGAAGTTGCCCGAAAGACCCGCAAAGGTGTTGTCCTTGAGCTCGTCCATCACGCGGCCCAGGCGCTCACGGTCGCCGTTGAGGGTATCCCACGCAAAGTAGCTGTTGGATGCCCAGAGCTGCTCGACCTCGGGAGCGGTCAGGCCAAAGATGGCCTCATTCTCGCGGCCGGCCAGGTCGGCGATCTCGATGTTGGCGCCGTCGAGGGTGCCCAGCGTAATGGCGCCATTCATCATGAGCTTCATGTTGGACGTGCCCGAGGCCTCCTTGCCGGCCGTGGAGATCTGCTCCGAGATCTCGGCGGCGGGGTAGATGAGCTGGGCGTTGCTCACGCGGAAGTTGGGGATAAAGCAGACCTTCATGACCTCGTTCACGCGGGCGTCGTTGTTGATGACGTCGGCCACGGAGTTAATGAGGCGGATGGTCTCCTTGGCAAAGGTGTAGCTCGAGGCAGCCTTGCCGCTAAAGATGAAGGTCGTCGGCGTCACGTGGAAGTTGGGATCCGCGATGCGACGGTTGTAGATGTCCATCACCTTCATGATGTTCATGAGCTGGCGCTTGTAGGCGTGGAAGCGCTTTACCTGAACGTCGAAGACGGTGTTGGGGTCGATGGCCAGACCGGTCTCGGCCTTAACGTAGGCGGCCAGACGCTCCTTGTTGGCGCGCTTGGAGGCACCCACGGCCTTCAGGAACTCGGTGTCGTCCTTAAACTCCTTGAGCTTCTCCAGCTCAAAGGCGTCCTTCAGCCAGCCGTCGCCAATGGCCTCGGTCACGAGCTTGGCATAGGTGGGGTTGGCCTCGGCAAAGAAGCGACGGTGTGAGATGCCGTTGGTCTTGTTGTTAAACTTCTCGGGCGTCAGGGCATAGAAGTCCTTGAGCACGATGTTCTTGATGATATCGGAGTGAATCTTTGCCACGCCGTTGACGCTGTGGCTGCAGATCACAGACAGGTTGGCCATGCGAATCTCGCCGTCCCACAGAATGGCGGTCTGGCGCAGACGCTCCTGCCAGCCCTCCTGCGTGGTGTCGAACGACTCGTGCCAACGACGGCTGATCTCGTCGATGATCTGGTACACGCGGGGGAGGAGCTTGGAGAACGTGCCGATGGGCCACTTCTCCAGAGCCTCGGGCAGGATGGTGTGGTTGGTGTAGCTCACGACCTGAGTCACGATGTTCCAGGCGTCATCCCACTCGAGCTTCTTCTCGTCGATGAGGATACGCATGAGCTCGGGGCCGCACATGGCAGGGTGGGTATCGTTGGTATGGATGGCCACAAACTGCGGCAGCAGCTCCCAGTTCGCGCCGTGCTCCTTCTCAAAGGTGTCGAGCAGGCTGTAGATGCCGGCCGATACAAATAGATATTCCTGCTTCAGGCGCAGCAGACGGCCGTGCTCGCCGGCGTCGTTGGGGTAGAGGATGGCGCTGATGGCCTCGGCCTCGGCGCGCTCGGCATCGGCCAGGGCGTAGTCGCCGCGGTTGAACGCCTCCAGGTCAAAGTGCTCCTCGACCGGCTCGGCGGCCCAGACGCGCAGCTTGTTGACGGTCTCGCCGGCATAGCCCACCACGGGGATGTCATAAGGGACGGCCAGGATATCCTGCGTGTCCACCGTGCGGTAGAACGTACGGCCGTTCTCCTCAAAGCCCTCGACGCGGCCACCAAACTTGATGGTCACGGCCTTGTCCTGACGACGGACCTCCCAGGGATAGCCGTGGGTGAGCCACTCGTCAGTGGCCTCGACCTGGCTGCCGTTGACGATCTCCTGCTTAAACAGGCCGTAGCGGTAGCGCATGCCGTTGCCATAGCCGGCAATGCCCTCGGCTGCCATGGAATCCAGGAAGCATGCTGCAAGACGGCCCAGGCCACCGTTGCCCAGCGCCGGATCGGGCTCCTGGTTCTCGATGACCGACAGGTCAAAGCCCATGTCGTCGAGCGCCTCGGCGACCATGTCGCGCACGCCAAAGTTGAGCAGGTAGTTGTCGAGCAGACGACCGATCAAAAACTCGATCG
>OJOE01000834.1_pt1 | contig 13440 bp, 10 predicted proteins | sample 1598191 | NCBI WGS metagenome assembly OJOE01 (sample SAMN03922463, study PRJEB24848) | human gut metagenome | isolation source: stool sample | host: Homo sapiens | place: Germany | collected 2009-11
TCGATGTGATGGGCAAGGGTCATGTTCTCGGCGGCGGCAAGGTTTTCTACCTTAAAATAGGCCTCGGCCTTTTTGATGCCGGCGGCGGTCAGGGTACAGGTCTTGTGCTTTTCGTCCACAACGTAATCGCCATCGGCCTGCTCATCGGTGGAGACCTTATCTTCCAGTTCCACCACCACGCTCTTGCGCAGGGTGCGCACAAAGCGGTCCACCTGCGTATACAGGCTGGAGGAGTCCTCGCCGCGGCCGGAGATGATCAGGGGGGTGCGGGCCTCATCGATCAGGATGGAGTCCACCTCGTCCACGATGGCGTAGGCGTGGCCGCGCTGCACCATGTTGGCCTTGTAGGTCACCATGTTGTCGCGCAGGTAGTCAAAGCCGAACTCATTGTTGGTGCCGTAGGTGATATCGGCATTGTAGGCGGCCCGGCGGGCATCGCCGTCCATGCCCTGTACGATCAGGCCAACGGTCAGCCCCAGCCAGCGGTAGAGCTTGCCCATCCACTCGCTGTCGCGCTTGGCCAGATAGTCGTTGACGGTAACAATGTGCACCCCTTCGCCGGTCAGGGCGTTCAGGTAGGCGGGCAGGGTAGCCACAAGGGTCTTGCCCTCACCGGTCTGCATCTCGGCAATATCGCCGCGGTGCAGGGCAATGCCGCCGGCCACCTGTACCGGGAAGTGCTTCATGCCCAGCACGCGCCATGCAGCCTCGCGGCAGACGGCAAAGGCATCCGGCAGGATGTCGTCCAGCGTTTTGCCCTCGGCCAGCTGCTGCTTGAACATGGCAGTCTGCGCCTGTAAGTCGGCATCGGACATGGCCTGATACTTGGGCTCCAGTGCCAGCACCTGTTTGGTGATGGGGTTCACCTTTTTCAGCTCCCGGTCAGAGAAGCTGCCAAAAAGTTTTTCAACAAGGGACATAGGTCACACCTCATAAATCTTAAAAATCGGGCTGTGATGCGCCCGGAATCGCGCATAACAATACAAGTATATGATACACCAAAGCGGCAGACACGTCAAATCTGCAAGGCTATTTTAGCCCGTTTTTACATGAACTTTCTGTAAAAAGATGCTGCAAGCCGTTCACAGATCCCCGATCTCCCGGCAGCACACTTTATTTTCGCCCTATCGCTTTGGGGAGAATCGTGGTAGAATAGAGCTATCAACATTTCAGGAGGGTACCTCATGCTCAAACGACTGCGCACTGCGCACCCGCTCGTATTCTGTGTTCTGGCCGAAGTGGTCTTTCTGGCAAGCCTGTTTGTCACCGACCTGATCTTTACCATTGTGCTGGTGCTGTTCCGGGCAGATTTTTCTGCACTGGATACATACCTCTACAGCACCCTGCAGGAGCTGGTGGGCGCATTGGTGGCGGTGCTGTTTCTGGTACGGACAGACCGTGCCGGGCTGCTGCGCCGCCGCGGCAGCGGCTTTTTCAATGGCCTGCTGGTGGGTATGTACCCGCTGGTATTCATCGGCTACAACACCTTTGGTTCGCTGCTGCTGGGCCGGCCGGAGAATGGCACGCTGCAGCCCGCTGTGCGCATCTGCACCTTTCTGGCCAACATGGCCATGGTGGGTGTGGCGGAAGAGTTCATCTTCCGGGGCGTCATCGCCCAGACCCTGTTGGAACACTTCGGCACCAGCCGTGCCGGTGTGTGGAAGGCCTGTCTGCTGTCCGGCGTGCTGTTTGGTGCGGCGCACCTGACCAATATTCTGGGCTCGGCACCTTTCGGCGTGCTGATGCAGTGCGTGTTTGCGGCTTCGCTGGGCACGCTGTTTGCCGCAGTCTACTTCCGCACCGGCAACCTCTGGGTGACGGTGTTCCTGCACGGCGCAATGGACATCTCCTCCATGCTCATCGGCGGGCTGTACGGCACCACCACGGTGGCCGAAGCCGTGAGCGGCTACGATGCCTCCATGCTTCTGTCGGTGCTGCTGTACCTGATCCCCACCGTGTTTCTGCTGCGCAAAAAGAAGCTGCCGGAGGTGCAGCTGTACTGGGGCGGTATTGTAAAAAATTAAGGCTTGCGGACAAAAATCTTCTTGCAATCTGCTGTGCAATCTGGTATACTGTATCTGTTACCGTGGCACGGGGCTGGGAGTATGCCCGCTTTTGGGAGAACCGTTTCCCGCCGCTGTGCCATAGGCAGATAAATTACTTGAAAGAGGTACTGTATTATGAATAAGCAGGAAGTTATGGCCAAAGTCGCTCTGACCGAGAAGGACACTGGCTCCCCCGAGGTTCAGGTCGCTCTGCTGACCGCTCACATCAACGAGCTGAACGAGCACCTGAAGAAGAACCCTAACGATCACCACAGCCGCCGCGGTCTGCTGAAGATGGTTGGCCGTCGCCGCAATCTGCTGGCTTATCTCCAGAAGAAGGACATCGAGCGTTACCGTGCTCTGATCGCAACTCTGGGTCTGCGTAAGTAATTTAAACAGAGGGCAGGTACCGCAAAGGTGCCTGCCTTTTGCTTTTGTATACAAATGGCAGCGGCTGCGTATTGCAGCAGTAAATCGAACGCCTGTGCCCCGAATGCTTTTTCATGGCGCGGACGGCTCACATCAACGGCAGAGACATTCCCCCGGTGGGGGGGGGAAAATATCTCAAACAAAACCGGATGTGAACGGCACGGACGCTGGATTTATTGCTATGATGCGCGTGCCACCGCCTTTTGGATAGAAAAAAATCCGAAAAAACAAGGAGGCAAAAACAATGGCAATTGAATTTGGTTCCCGCAGAGAGACCTTTGAGAACTACAAGGTCTACGAGACCATGCTGGCAGGCCGCCCGTTCAAGGTAGAAATGGGCAAAATGTGCGGTCTGTCCAACGCCAGTGCACTGATCCGCTACGGCGAGACCTGCGTGATGTGCAATGTGGTCATGAGCCCCAAGCCCCGCGAGGGCGTGGATTTCTTCCCCCTGAACGTGGAGTATGAGGAAAAGCTCTACGCCGCAGGCCGCATCCCCGGCAGCTTTATGCGCCGTGAAGGCCGCCCCGGTGAGCGCGCCATCCTGACCAGCCGCGTGGTGGACCGCCCCATGCGCCCGCTGTTCCCCAAGGAAATGCGCAACGACGTGTGCATCACCATGACCGTCATGAGTCTGGACCCCGACTGCAGCCCTGAGATCGCCGGTATGATCGGTGCTTCTCTGGTCACTGCCGTGTCCGACATCCCGTGGAACGGCCCCATCGGCGGCGTGCAGGTGGGTCTGGTGGACGGCGAGATCGTGCTGAACCCCACGCAGGAGCAGCGCAAGGTGAGCGACCTTGCCCTGACCGTTGCCGCCACCATGGATAAGATCGTGATGATCGAGGCCGGTGCCAACGAGGTGGACGAGGACACCATGCTGAACGCCATCAAGGCCGCTCACGTGGAGATCAAAAAGACCATTGAGTTCATCAACCGCATCGTGGCCGAGCGCGGTAAGAAGAAGATCGATTTTCAGGTGGTGGGTCTGGATATGGACGTGTTCCACGCCATCCAGAACAAGTATCTGGACGACTTCAAGGCCGCTATGGACACCGACGACAAGAATGTGCGCGATGCCGCTCTGCTGCCCATCATGGACAAGATCGCCGAGGAGTACCCCGACCTGACCGCTGCAGACCTTGATCTGGTCAGCTACAAGATGCAGAAGTTCGTGGTGCGCCGCTGGCTGCTGGACGAGGGCAAGCGCGTGGACGGCCGCGGCATCAACGAGATCCGCCCGCTGGCTGCCGAAGTGGGCATCCTGCCCCGCGTGCACGGCTCCGGCATGTTCACCCGCGGCCAGACGCAGGTGCTGACCACCTGCACTCTGGGCGGCACCAAGGACAACCAGCTCATGGACGACCTGACCGATGAGCAGACCAAGCGCTATATCCATCACTATAACTTCCCGCCGTACTCTGTGGGCGAGGCCCGCGCACCGCGCAGCCCCGGCCGCCGCGAGATCGGCCATGGCGCACTGGCAGAGCGTGCTCTGGTGCCCGTGCTGCCCTCTCTGGAAGAGTTCCCCTACACCATCCGCTGCGTGTCTGAGGTGCTCTCTTCCAACGGCTCCACCTCTCAGGCATCTATCTGCGGCTCTACGCTGGCCCTGATGGATGCAGGCGTGCCCATCAAGGCACCCGTTGCCGGCATTTCCTGTGGTCTGATCACCGAGGGCGACCGCTGGATGACCATGCTGGACATTCAGGGCGTGGAGGATTTCCACGGCGATATGGACTTCAAGGTGGGCGGCACCCGCAAGGGCATCACTGCCATCCAGATGGACATCAAGATCGATGGCCTGACCTACGACATCATTGCCGAGGCTTTCGAGAAGTGCCGCAAGGGCCGCCTGTATATTCTGGACGAGATCATCAAGCCGGTGATCGCAGAACCTCGCCATGAGCTGAGCCGCTACGCACCCAAGATGTTCAGCATGATGATCCCCACCGATAAGATCAAGGACGTGATCGGTAAGGGCGGCAAGGTCATTCAGGACATCTGCGCTACCTGCAACTGCAAGATCGACGTGCAGGAGGACGGCCATGTGTTCGTCTCTGCCGTGGATCAGGAGGACGCAAAGCGCGCCATCTTTACCATCAAGACCATTGTGGAGGACCCCGAGATCGGTGCCATCTACAAGGGCAAGGTGACCCGCCTGATGAACTTTGGTGCCTTTGTGGAGATCGCACCGGGCAAGGAAGGTCTGGTGCACATCTCCAAGCTGGACACCAAGCGTGTGGAGCGCGTGGAGGATGTGGTGGCCGTGGGCGATGCCATCGTGGTCAAGGTGACCGACATCGACCAGCAGGGCCGTATCAACCTGAGCCGCCGCGATGCCATTCTGGCGCTGGAAGCCAAGCGCGCCGAGCAGCAGGCACAGCAGCAGTAAACCCTGACTGCATAAAAGAAACCGAAAAAGAGGACCCGATGCATCTGCATCGGGTCCTCTTTGTTGTATCAGGAGAAAATTATACTGTGCGGTATTTGCGATCCAGCGCCCAGCCGAATGCAAACAGCACCACACCACTGACAGCCAGCACCGGCACGGGCCAGTTCAGCTGACCGGTCTGCGGCAGACTGCTCATTACCGGGTTATCCGGGTGGCCCGGCAGAACGGGGCTGTCTGGATTACCGGGTGCTACCGGATGATCCGGATGGCCCGGAGCCACGGGATTGTCCGGATTACCGGGAGAGACCGGGTTATCCGGGTTGTCCGGCGGGGTAGGCGTATCAGGATAATCGGGCGTAGGCGGGGTAGGGGGCGTAGGCGGCGTGTCCGGCTTGGTGGGGGTGTAAGCACCCACCTTGGGGCTGGCATCCACCGCATAATTCCACTTGCCATCCTCCGCCATGGGCAGAGAGACAAGGAACGGATTGATCGGCTCATAGCCCTTGGAAGCCTCGGTCTGCACGATCAGATACAGGCCCAGCTCCAGACCACGGAAGGTCACGTTGCCGTCCGCATCAATGGTCTTTGTGGTGCCCTCGGCGCTTTGGGGCAGATACTCCTGCAGCTGGGCCGCAAGGGTGCTGTCGGTCAAATCACCCAGCGCAATGCCGCAGCCGTAGAAATCGCCGCAGTATTCGTAGCTCAGGTTGCCGTTTTGGCGCTTTACCTCGGCCACACGGTACAAAGTGAGCTTGCCGCCGCTCAGCGCCTTATCGTTGGCGCTGTCGTACAGCGTAACGCAGATGGTGCCGGTAGTGGGATTGCCGCTGCTGTCCACCAGCTTGATGTTTGCGCTGGTGGCAAGGGCAGGCAGCGCACTTGTTACCAGAAGGCACAGCACCAAAAGCAGGGCCGCAGCGTGCTTTTTGAGATCAGTGCGTTTCATGTTTTTCACCTCTTGTAGATTTGCGTTTGCGGTTGGAGAACAGCAGCCAGAGCAGCAGCACCAGCAGCAGGGGCAGTGCCATGATGGGAGCTGTGATGATCGGTTCGATCTTGATGGCATCGGCTGTTACACGGATGTGCTTGAGCTTGTCCGGCGTTTCGATGCGGCGTCCCCGCACCAGAAGGCGGTGGGAGTTGATGCCGTAGGGGGTGCAGGTCATCAGGGTGACGTAGTCCTTGCCGTCCACCACCTTCAGGTTGTCGGTCTCGGTGGGCAGTACAATGGAGATCTGGTCCACCTCATAGGTCAGCACCCGGTCCAGCACCGTGATGGTGAAGGTGTCGCCCACTTCCAGCTGGTCCAGATTGGTGAACAGCTTGGCGCTGGGCAGGCCGCGGTGAGCCGAAATGACCGCGTGGGTGCTGCCGCCGCCCACCGGCAGGCTGGTGCCCTCCAAGTGGCCTGCGGCGATCTGCAGCACGCCATCGCTGGTGCCGTGGTAGATGGGCAGCTCCACACCGATCTTTTCAATGGTGATGTAGCCCATAATGCCGGTGCCGGTCACATCCAGCGTGCTTTCGTAGGTGGGAAAGCGTTGCGGGAAATACAACGCATCCGGGTCTGCGGCGATCTGCGCATTGAACGCATCTGCCGCCTCGAAATAGGCGCTGTAGTCGGCATCGGTCAGATTGTCCACGTCCTCGGCATAGGTGGCCACAGCACGGGACTGATGCAGCTGGTTGACGTAATCGCTGAGGGTGGGGTATAACATCACGGATAGACCCACGAAAAAGACGAGGATCAGGATGATGGTGCTTTTGTTCTTTTTCATGGGCTACTCCCTAATGTTATAAGGATAGGAGCGGGGGCCTTGCAGCCCCTTTGCTCCGGGTTCTTGGGGGAAATGGAGCTTACTTGTTCTCCATGCGCTTCTTGGTGACCAGCAGAACAATGGCCGCAACCATCAGGCCGCCGCCGACCACATAGAAGATGGTAGTGCCGATGCCGCCGGTGGAGGGCAGGGTAATGCCGCCGGCTTTTTTGTTGACGATAGTCAGGTTGGAGCCTTCAAGATTAACATGATCATTTCCGGAGTGGTCTGCTTTGATGGTCACTGGGGTTACACCGCAGGTATCGTAACCGGCAGGAGTGATGGTCTCCTTCAGGTAGTAAGTACCAGCGTCCAGACCCTTAACGTTGAACTGACCATTCTCGCCAGAGATCATTTCAACAGCTTTTTTACCGGTTGCGTCCTTGATGGGGTAGTAGAACTCGCCTTCCTGGTAGAGTCCTACTTCATTATTGCACTCTGCATCGCTGTACAGCTTGAAGCCAGCACCCGCCAGTGCGGGACCATCCACAGTGTTCTGACGCTTGGTGTTGTTCAGCTGGTAGGTGTACACATAGACTGGAGTGCTTTCGGGAGTTTTACCAATGGATGACTCGTCTCTGGGATTGTTGGAATAGGTGAGATAAACTTTATTTATGTTACTAGTATCACCGCCTGCAGTATTGACAAAGGCTTTTTCGTTCAGGTGTGCAGTATAGGTGACCGTAATAGTAGCGCCGTTATTCAAATCAAACCCTGCGTCTTTGGCACAGGCCTTAACATCAATGTTTACCACAAAAGAGTTTTGACTTTCAAGATCGGTAGTATCAATGGTATACTTCGAAGAATCGGTGATATTATAGGTGTTGCCATTGGATTTAATGACTACACTATCGAGTTCGTCATCTTTGTCATAAGTAATGCCATCGGACAGGGTATCATGAAAGATAACCGAGTACTTATCATAGTAATCGTAAGCACGGTTAGTGCTGTCGGGCAAGGTAGCGGTCAGCTGGAACTGGAACTTTTCGTTGATTGCATGGTCAGCGCTGGAACCAAAACCTCCTGTGCTGGTGCCATCCGGATTGTCATAAACTTTCTTCTCAACAGTGGGCTTTTCGGCCTTAGGCGTAATTGGAACGTTCCAGTTTCCTTTGGTAACCATCAGCAGGAAGGAATTGTAGGAATGATAGGAATCGTCTTTGGAAAAGTCGGTAGTATCAACGAACAGATAATAACCTGCCTTGGCCTCGGGAATGGTGAGGGCATTGCTACCAGCTCGAACGACGTATGTCGGGTTTGCATCATTCGAGTAGAGATAGTGGCATACAAAACGCGCGAAAGCGATGCTGTCATCATCGGAATCATGCCATTGGCTGATAACCGCAAGAACTTCCTGAGCAGATTTGGCATTGGTAAACAGAGGGCCGATATGATCAGCTTCCCTCAATTTGTTCAGAAAATCATCAGAATTATTGATGATGTTGCTGCCCCAATCAACGTTGGAAATCTTAAAGTCTTTAATATTATTACCCTCAACATCACCCTTGAAGATCTGGAAAGCGCTGTAAGTGTGATGTGAGTCGACGTCCCCCTCACTGTTTTCTGCAAACGCCGGGATCGCCATGGCGCACACCATGGCAACTGCCAGCAGTGCGGCCAGCAGCTTTTTGATTACTTTCTTCATCATGATTTGCGAAAGTCTCCTTTCAAGTTTTTCTGATTCCTATTTTCAGGGTCTGCTTCCGGCGCAGAATCAATTTTGCCGCCGTGTCAGGAAGGATGCAGGCTTTTTAACGTGCCCCCCTTTCGCGTCTGCGCTTTTTGCAAACCCCGCACACCAGAGCGGCAAGCATCAGCGCGCCGCCACCTGCTGTATACAGTTTGGTACCGGCCCCGCCGGTAGAGGGAAGTTCGTAGTCGGACGGATCGGCCTGACTGGTGATCACAAGGCTGTCGGTTTTTACCGACTCTTCGGCATCATCGCTGATGGGCGTATCCAGAATCCTGATGTTATTGATTACTTCACCGTCAACAGCCGTTTCGCCAACGTCCTTCAGCTTGACGGTGTAGCGGATAGAATAGGTGCCTGCGGCAATGGGGGAACCGGCAGAACCCAAGGTGATCTTGCGCTCATCATTAACATTTTCCCAAGTGATTCTGAGCGTTGTATTGCCGTTTTCCATGCTGAGCTGGAGCGAGTCTTCGACATATTCGGCGGTTACGCCGGTGGGCAGGGTCATGCTGTCCGCAAGCGTCAGCGGGCCGGCCTGTTCGTTCTTGACCACAAGCGTAACAGTGTAATCCAGGTAGTAGGCATCGCTGCCATCGTGGCGCGGGCCCTTCACGCTCTGGTTAAGGTCATAGTTCTTATCGTCTTTTTGATCCTCATCGGGGGTTTCATCCGGGTTGATGGTGATATCAAGGGCGTAATCTTTGTTGACCTCGATCTGATTAAAGCCGCTGCTGGTGACCTCGCTCTGGTTCCACTGGAAATTGAAGGCAACGTTGCTGGTGACCTTGGCATCGGAAGTATCCGCGCCTGCGGCTTCCGCTTCTTTCTGCTTGATATAGTCTTGGTCGTACCGCAGCACGGCGTACCAGCAGCCGTCATTCCCCTTGAGCAGCCGGTAGCTGCCGCAGGCGTCATAATTGCCGGTATCTTCCAGTTTGCCGGAGATAAGCTCGTCCTCCAGCACATCAAAGCTCTTGGGCAGCTTAACATGGACACAGTAGTCGTTTTCCTGGATCTCTTTGGCCGGGATATCTTTGACGGTAAGGCTGCTGTGCAGAGGCTCCGAAATGGTGGTGACGTTGGTATCCTCGTATTCAGTGCCATTCTTGCGCTGCACCGTCAGAGCAGTGAGGTAATCCAGTGCATCCAGACCTTTGATGGTGGTAATGGCACCTGCGTCATCTTCGACTTTGAAATCCGGCGTAGCAACGCCATAATCGGCCTGCTGCGCATTTGCCACAGACACCAGCGTTGTCACCTGCGAAGCATTCAGCGTGACTTTAGCCACCTTGCCATCCACATCGCCGGAGATCACGGTCAGGGTGCCGAAATCTTCGTCCACATCGCTCACGATGCCAACGGTGCTGGCATCCACGGTGTATTCCTCAATGTGGGGCGCGGTGTCGGTGGTGGCCGCAGCATCCATGGAGAGCAGGGCAATGTCGGCATCGGCGGAATCATCCTGCACCTGCAACGGCTGGCTTTCCGCGGCCACAGCCTTGGTCACGGTGCCATTGTAAATGACGATATCACCGGGCATTGCGGCATCAGACTGCAGATCACCGTCAAAATCCATGGCATAGCCGCTGCCGGTCTCTTTGTTGTACAGCGCGCTGCGCAGCTGGCTGTGCAAAGACAGCACGCTGGAAACCTGCGGGATAGCGCTCTGGGGGATATCGGCATATTTCAGGCAGTAGGAAAGGAACATCACGTCCCATGGGCCGTAGTCGTTGCCGTAGTCGTTGCCGTAGCGGGTGTAGTGGCGCACGGTCTCGCCGTCGGCATCGTCCAGCTGGAAGTTGCGCTCGCTCTGCTCATAGCCCAGCTGGCTCTCGGCTACGGCCAGCAGGTCGTCGGCCCAGTTGCCGCTCAGCGTGGTGCCGGTCTGTGCCAGCCATTCGTCCTCGTCCTGCGTGCCGTCCAGCGGGTCGGACAGGCAGTTCACCGTGTGGTGATGCTCCGGCAGGCCGCAGACCAGCACTTCCTCGTAGCAGGCATCGGTGTGGTGGTGCACCGGGGTCTCGATCACAGGATCGACCACCACGGGCTTTGCGGCCACCGGCTCCTCAAACAGGGCCACCGGGTCATAATCGGGGTTCACTTCTTCTACAAGCTCGCCCTCTTCCAGACCGCACACCAGCTCATAGGTGGTGGTGTAGCAGCTGTCGTCGTGGGTGTGCTCGAATTTATCGCAGATGAAGGTGACACCATCCTCATCAAAACAGCTGTCGTCGTGGGTGTGCTCTTCTTCCAGGCAGGTCAGCTCCCGCACTTCCTGGTAGCAGTCGTCGGTGTGCTCATGGGGCACAAAGATGTACTCCGGCTCTGCGGAATGGGCTGCAATGCCGGGATCATCCGCATCCATGTCGAATGTATCATCAAAAGACATGCCGTCGTCCGTCATGGTGGCGTTCCAGTCCTCCGGTTCGCCTTCCTCATAGCCGCACACCAGCTGCTTTTCATAGCAGGCAGCGGTGTGCTCGTGCTCCAACTCGCCGCACAGATATTCGGCCGTTTTGGCAATGCCCACGCCGTGCAGCTGCCAGTTCACGAACAGGCTGGTGGTAAGCGCCAGTGCCAGCAGCAGCGCAGTATAGCGTCTGGCGCGCTGGTGGTTCCGACGGAACTTTTTCTGATATTCTTTCACAATATCCCGCATGATTCCTAAACCTCCTTAGTGGATCAACGAGAAGCTGGACAAGGGCCATACCCGCAAAAAAACCTTGCCTACGATCTGACTTTTTTCCACACAGCCGATCACACTGCTGCGGCTGTCAATGGAGGTGGCCCGATGGTCACCCAGTACGAAATACCGGTTTTCCGGCACCTGATAGGGAAATTTGATGTCGCATTCGCCCAGAGCCAGTTCATCTACATAGGGCTCATCCAGCGTCTGGCCGTTCACAGTGACCACACCGTCCTCGTCCAGTTCGATCACATCACCGGGCAGGCCGATGATGCGCTTGAGCAGAAGTTTGTTCTGCCAGTAAAATCCGCAAAGGTCGCCGGTCTTCATGTCGCTGCCCTTGACCAGCAGAATGATGTCCCGGTCCTGCAGAGTGGGGTTCATGCTGTCGCCGGAGACCTGCAGCACCGGCAGAAACAGGGTGGCCAGCAGCACGGCAACGGCCGCGACCACCAGCAGCGTGTAGACCGTGCTGCGCAGCACCCGCATATAACGGCTGCGGTAGGCCAGACGTTCGCGCTCTGCTTCCACCTCTGCTGTGGATGGGATGGGCGTGAACCTGATCTTTTGCTCTTTCATTTGGCACGCTCCTCCGGCAGGAATTCCGTGCTGTGATAGCCGTCCAGCAGTTCGCTGGCCCGGCGGTCAAAAGCGGCCCGGCGCTGCTGGATCTCCTGCTGCGTCCGGGCAAGCATTGCCTTGCAGTCCGCTTCGGTCTGGGCGCGCTTGCGTGCGGCGGCTTCCGTTTCCGCGTCGCACTGCTGCTGGGTGCGGGCCTTCAGGTTCGCAGCCTCGGTCTGTGCCTGTGCAAGGATCTGCTGGGCTTCGGCTTCCGCCTGAGCGCGCAGAGCGCTGGCAGCGGCATCGGTGTTTTTGTTTGCTGCGAGCACCGATGCAACGTATTCATCAGCCGCAGCCTGCGCCGCTTCAAACACCTTGTTCAGCTCCAGTGCAGCCTGCGCAATGGAACCTGCGTTTTCAATATGGATCTGCCGTTCCTGCAGCTGGGCAGACAGGGCAGCGTTTTCTGCCCGGAGCCGGTCCTCGCTCTGCTTGAGCGCCAGAATGATCTCGACTAATTCGGTGCGGCGCATGTGCCGCAGTTCACGGTCTGGCATAATGATCGATTTCTCCCACAAAAAGTGGTCGGATTGGGCGAACGAAAACTTTCGACAAATACAAAAATTTTCGCACCACAAAACCACATTTGATATATCAGTTTTCGGCGTGAAAGCGCCAGTTTGATGAATGACCTTCCACCTTATATGTTAGCACAGTATGCGTAACAAAAGCGTAACAAAAATGCCTTTTCCGTGCATTTTTTTGCCAAAGCCAAAGAAAAATTGTTTCTTTTGATGTAAACGATTAAAATGCGTTAAAAACAAAAAGAACTGTCCCCACAACGGAGACAGTTCTTGAAAAACAGATGAAAATAGAAGCCGGATCAGAAGCTCTTCAGCAGATCGCCCAGAGTCAGGAAGGACTGGTAGATCACGTTGACATTGTTGATGATGGAGCTTGCACCGGAGAAGATGCGGGCAATGGCGTTGAACACCTTACCGACATTCAGGAAGCTGTTGTAAGCGTCGCGGGCACCACCGTCCAGATAGACCATTTCCTCTTCGCTGATGGAGGCATAGTTTGCGGGCAGTTTCATAGTAGACATGGAGATTTTCCTTTCTATTGATAAAATTGATACAGTGTGTGGAAAGACTTAAATAAAGGCAGCCACGGCCAGCGTGGTGATCAGAGCACCGGCTACCGTCAGAACGCTCAAAATCGGGCCGTCATCGTATTCCTGCGCGGTCTGTTCCGGCTGAGCGGGCGTGGATGTGCTGGTGGAAGTGGTGGCATTTTTCACGGTCCAGTGTGCGTACACAGTGGTATCACCGGTAAACACCGTAGAGGTGCTGATTTTTGTGCCGCCCACCGGCTCGGTATACCAGCCGTCAAAGGTGTAGCCTTCCAGCGTAGGCTGCGCGGGCAGGGCACTGAGTTTGCCGCTCAGATTGGTGGTGACTGCCACAGCGGAGCTGCTGCCGCCCATGGCATCCAGACCAATGGTGTAGACCTGCGAATCCTTGTCTTCTGCGGCAAAGGCAGAGGGCAGTGCACAGCAGAGCAGTGCAGCGCTGAGCAGACCGAGGACCAGCATTTTCAAGATCTTTTTCATATGACTCCTCGCTTTCCTGACGAATTGGGATGTGGTGCCTGCCGGGAACGGAAACACCAGAACAGACCTCGATGTCCCCGCCATGAGGCAGTAGACGAAAAAGCCGGGAAGAGGAGGTTTATTCAATCCTATATTTACCACATATAGCGTAACAAAAGCGCAACAAAATGGGTGTATTTTGTTGTTATGATGAAAAAAATTG
>OJOE01000835.1_pt1 | contig 13430 bp, 9 predicted proteins | sample 1598191 | NCBI WGS metagenome assembly OJOE01 (sample SAMN03922463, study PRJEB24848) | human gut metagenome | isolation source: stool sample | host: Homo sapiens | place: Germany | collected 2009-11
GCAGCTGCCGGAGCGGTGCTTAAGCCGCAAGGCGGGAATTGTGCGGTGTTGCCTTTGATGAAAATAGAAAGAGAAAGGGGTTTTACAAGCGGGCGTTTTCATGCTACAATATACCTTATGCTATAAGGGGCAGTATGCCCCTGCCCAAAACAGCACGGCACAGCCGCCATGGCGGATGGCAGATAAAATCACTGCGCGGAAAGTTTCTTTATGCGGGGCCGCCGGATGCTGTTTAATGGCCGCCCGCTGCCAGATAAAAGGCGAACGAACTTTCGTTCAAAACGGGGGCAGGGCCCGCCGCGCCAAAGCAAATCAACAATGGCTGCCCGCTGAACAGGGCAGCCTGAATATACGCATATTATAGTAAAGAGGTAGGGAGAGCATGGCACGTTCAAGTTCCGCCAAAAACGGAAAAAACAGTAAAAACACATACCGCGCCTCCGGCAGCAAAAGCAGTAAAAGCAGCAGCTCCGGGGCCAGACACAACAGTTCGGCCTCCGGCAGCAAAAAGCGGATGTCCAGGCTGGAACAGCGCCGCGCCCAGCAGCAAAACCTGATCCGCAGCGTGGTGCTGGCCGGGTTTGGCATTCTGGCCATTGCGCTGGTGCTGGTGCCGGGGCAGAGCTTCTGGAATGTTCTACGCAGCTGGCTGTTTGGCACCTTTGGCGTGGTTACATATTTTGTCGGCCCGTTTTTGCTGTATCTGGCCTATCTGCTGGCATCCGGTTACCATGTGGGCACTTTCATTGGCAAGGTGCTGCTGCTGGCGGTGCTGCTGGCCGGTACGGCGGTCATCTTCTCGGACTTTAAGGTAGGGGATACCCCCTGGCAGACCGTCAAGATGCTGTTTGCCTGGGGGCAGCGCAAGTTCTGGACCGGCGGTGTGCTGGGTGTGCCCATCGGTGCATCGCTGCTGGCCGTCTGTGGCCGTCCTGGTGCCAATATCGTCATGATTGTTGTCATCCTGATGGGGCTGATGGTGTTTTTTGCCGTTACCCCGGTGGATGTGGTGCAGTTCATCAGCTATTATATTCAGGAGTTCAAAGCCCGCCGCGCCGCCCGTGCGGAGGAAGAAACCGCTTATGATACCCAGTTGTTTGGCCATGAAGCGGAGGAAGAATCCCTTGAAAACCTGACCGGCAGCCTGCCGCCCATGGCCGGCGAGTCTCCGGCCACGCCGCAGTCTGGCACCCGCCGCCCCTTTGATGTGGCCCCCTATCTGGAACAGGAGGAAGCCGCCCGCCGCAATGCGGCCCAGGCAAACCCTGCCGACCAGGCAGCCGCCGCAGCGCAGGCCGGCCAGCCGGCGGCCCAGCCCCAGCAGGCGTATACGCAGCCCGGCACCGCAACATACCCCGATATGCAGCGTGCCCAGGCTGCGCCCCAAGGCGTGCAGCACACCCAAAGCTTTGCCCCGCCCGCCCAGCGTTCGGACTTTGATGTGGACCTGGGGCCGGATGCTTCCCAGCGCGCTTTGCAGAACGCCGTGCAGCATGACCCGCTGCAGAAAATTGATATCGGCCCCGGCGGCACCTTTGGCCTTGACCCGCTGGAGCAGTTGAATCATCGCAAGTACCCCGCGCCCCAGCCGGAACCCCAGCCGCAGGAAGAAAGCTTTGAGCTGCACCTGGAACCGGAGGCCCAGCAGGCTGAGGAAGCCCCAGTGGAGGAAGACAGCCTGAATGACCTGATCCAGCGCGCCGTGACCGGGCGGGATACCCCCGTGGCCGGTGCTGATGTGGGCCTGCCCGATGAGGATGAAGCGGAAAGTTTTGAAACCCCGCTGACCCCGGAACCGGAGGATAACGCACCTGCCGCCTCGGTGGAAGATTTTTCCACCCCGCTGGAGCCGGTAGAGGAATTGCCGGAACCGGATGACGTTGGCAGCAGCGAAAGCGCGGATAATTTTGAAACACCGCTGGTGCCGGAACCCACCCAGCCAGCGCCTGCCCCTGTTACAGCCATCCCCACATTGGGCGGCAGCTTTGACCAGGGCAGTTTCGATGCAGCCAAGGCTGCCTGGAACGCCGGAATTCCGGTATCGGATCTGCTCACCGGGCGGGTCAGCGTGCAGGCCCCGGCACCGCAGCCCACGGCCCAGCCTGCCGCCGCTGCGCCTAAAGTATACAGCGTAACGGATGAACGCCGCCCCGGCAGCCCCAACCGGCTGCGGGTATCTTCCAGCATGGGCAATTCGGCTTCGGCTCCCATTTCCAGCCCGCCCAGCGTGGCCAAAGCAATGGCGAAAGCCCCTGCCGCCCCGGCAGCCACCGCACCCGCCGGTGCAGCCCGCGAAGCGGACGAGGATGCCAGCAGCGAAGCTACGGCAGCCTTTGCCGCCCAGGCCAAAGAGGAGTTCCCGCCGTATACTTACCCATCTTTGAACCTTTTCAATGCGGCCAAGCCGGAAGATGAACACGGCGCGGCCGCCGAGATGAAGAAAAACGCCGATATCCTGGTGAACACGCTGGACAGCTTTGGTGTTAAGACCCATATCCTGGATATCTGCCGCGGCCCTTCCGTGACCCGGTATGAGCTGCAGCCCCAGGCGGGCATCAAGGTCAGCCGTATCACCAGCCTGTCGGATGATATCGCCCTGAACCTTGCCACCGCCGGTGTGCGTATCGAAGCCCCCATTCCCGGCAAACCCGCCGTCGGTATCGAGGTGCCCAACAAGATCCGGTCTACCGTCAGCATCCGCGGGGTGTTTGAATCCCAGAACTACATCAACATGCGCAGCCCACTGACCATGGCGCTGGGCAAAGATATTGCCGGTACAGCCCAGGTGGCGGACCTGTGTAAAATGCCCCACCTGCTGATCGCCGGCTCCACCGGCAGCGGTAAATCTGTCTGCGTCAACTCGATCATCATCAGCTTTTTGTTCCGCTCCGGTCCGGAAGATGTCAAACTGATTCTGATCGATCCCAAGGTGGTGGAACTGGCTGAGTACAACGGCATTCCCCACCTGTTAATGCCCGTTGTGACCGAGCCGCGCAAGGCCGCCGGTGCCCTGGGGGCCAGTGTGGCCGAGATGGAGCGCCGCTATAAGCTGTTTGCCGAAAACAATGTGCGCGATATCAAGAGCTATAACAAGCTGGCCAAGCAGCACCCCGATGTGCTGGAACACCTGCCTTATATCGCCATTATCATTGACGAGTTGGCCGACCTGATGATGGTTGCCGGCAAAGAGGTGGAAGATTATATCTGCCGCATTGCCCAGAAAGCCCGTGCGGCCGGTATCCACCTGATTGTGGCAACCCAGCGCCCCAGCGTGGACGTTATCACCGGCCTGATCAAAGCCAACATCCCCAGCCGTATTGCATTTGCAGTTTCCAGCCAGATCGACTCCCGCACCATTCTGGACAGCGGCGGCGCCGAAAAGCTGCTGGGCAACGGCGATATGCTGTTCCTGCCGGTCGGTGCTTCCAAGCCCGTGCGTGTGCAGGGTACCTTTGTGACGGATGAAGAGATCAGCGCTGTGCTGAACTTTATCAAATCCACTTCCAGCGCCCAGTATGATGAAGAGATGATTGCCGAGATGGAGCGCCGTGCCGTGGCCGAAAAGGGCGGCAAGGGCAGCAGCTCCGATCCGGACGATGACAGCGGCAGCCGCGACCCCATGTTTGAACAGGCGGTGGAATGCGTCATCGAAGCCGGGCAGGCATCCACCAGCCTTTTGCAGCGCCGCTGCAAGCTGGGCTATGCCCGTGCGGCCCGCATCATGGACCAGATGGAACAGGAAAAGATTATCGGCCCCTATGAGGGCGCCAAGCCCCGTGCCGTTTTGCTGACCCGCGCCCAGTGGCAGGAACGCCAGCTGGGCCAGGGTGAGTAAATACCGGCGGCGCAGGTATTGCCGCCATTCCTACCGCCGCCCCCAGATGTGGACCATTGTGGCCGCTGTTCTCATCGCCGTTGCCTTGTATGTGGTCGAAAATTACGGCGGCAACGGTTTTGTGCCCAGCTGGGACCAGATTTACCAATGGGTTGGCCTGGAACCCAGCCAGAGCGAAACCACAGCCCCGCTGCCGGAGGGGAAAACCGAAGTGGTGTTCCTAGATGTGGGGCAGGGGGATGCCGTGCTGATTTTGCAGAACGGTGCGGCCTGCCTGATTGATGCAGGCCCCAAGGATGCCCGGCAGAACCTTGTGCAGGACCTGCGCAGCTATGGTGTAAGCCAGTTGGACCTGTTGGTGATGACCCACCCCCATGCCGACCATGTGGGCGGCATGCAGGCCGTTTTACAGAACTTTGATGTGCAGACCCTGCTGACCCCCGACCTGAGCGAAACTGACGTGACCGGCCAGACCCAGCGCACCCTGCAAACCGCCCAGGAATGCGGCGTACCGGTGGAAACTGCCTATACCGGCCAGCAGTACACCATCGGCACCGGCACATTGACCGTGCTGCTGCCCGGTGTGGATGCCGATACGGCGGGCAGTGACGATGCAACAAATGATATGTCGCTCTGCCTGCGGTTTGAAGCCGGGAACTTTACCTTTTTGGATACCGGCGATGCCGAGCGCAACGAGGAAGCCGCCCTGGCGGAGCAATATCCGTTCCGCTTGCGGTCCACCGTGTTCAAGGCCGGGCACCATGGGTCGTCCACATCCAACACCCAAACACTGCTGTGGCAGGTGCAGCCCCAGCTTGTGGTTGCCAGCTGCGGCCTGAACAATGATTACGGCCATCCCCACCGCGAGGTCATCCAGGAAATGCAGGATGAGGGCATTGACTTTTACCGCACCGACCTGTACGGCACGGTGACCGTGACCGCCCAGGCGGATGGCAGCTTTACTGTGCAGACGGCAAAACAGCCGGACGAAGAGCTGGCTCCCGCCGCGTAACCCCCGGCAGCCTGACTCTGTGTGCCTGACCCCAGTAAGTCGGCAGGAAAGTGTTCCCGTACGTTAATTGGGTAGAAATAGAGGAAAGTAATAAAAATACAGGAGGATGAATCCTATGCAGATCTCCCAGATGTTCAAGCGCAAGCCTTGCGTGTTTTCCATCGAGTGCTTCCCCCCGAAGCAGACCGCCAACTTTGGTAAAATGAAGGACACCCTGCGCACCATGCGCACCCTTAACCCGGATTTTATCAGCGTTACTTACGGTGCAGGCGGCTCCACGGGCGGCGTTTCCACTGTGGAAGTGGCCGAATTCCTGAAAAACGACCTGAACGTAGAGCCGCTGGCCCACATGATCTGCATGGGCAGCGATAAGGCAAAGGCCGCCCAGCTGCTGGACCAGCTGAATGCCGCCGGTGTGCGCAACGTGCTGACCCTGCGCGGCGACCGCACCCCCACCCGCCCCGAAAGCCCGGACTTTGCCCACGCAAGCGACCTGGCCCAGTTTGTGTGGCAGACCCAGCCGGAATTTGATATCCACGCTGCCTGCTACCCCGAAGGCCACCCCGAAGCCGCTACCCTGGCCCAGGATGTTGCCAACCTGCGCTTTAAGCAGGAGGCCGGTGCCACCCACCTGCTGACCCAGCTGTTCTTTGATAATATGCACTTTTATCGCTTTTTGAACCTGGCCCGCCGCGCAGGCATCACTTTGCCGGTGTCTGCCGGTGTTATGCCCATCGTTAAGCGCAGCCAGATCGAGCGCACGGTGGCACTTTCCAGCGCCAGCCTGCCTTCGGAGTTTACCCGCATGATCTCCCGCTACCAGGACGACCCCGAAAGCCTGTATGCTGCCGGTATTGACTATGCCGTGCAGCAGTTGCGAGATCTGATCGAGGGCGGCGCGGACGGTGTGCACCTGTATGCCATGAATGACGCCAAGGTTGCCGCCGCTGTGTATGAGGGCATCAAGGACCTGCTGTAATCGGCCTGTTGGCCCCATAGAGGGGGAGTGAAACGCTGTGCAATTAGCCTACCCGCAAAACGATACCCGCGCCGAAACCCTTCGCTACCTTGGGGCAGGGGGCTGGCAGCCGGATGCTGCATCCCAGGTGCTGCTGCAAAAAGCCGAGGACGCCCTGCGCGCCGCCGCCACCCCGCGCGGCGTGTGGAAACAACTGCCGCTGACCGCCCTGCCGCTGCAGAACGCCGGGAATGATATTGCCCGCCACCTGCGCGGCTGCGATGCCATGGTGCTGATGGCCGTTACCCTTGGCAGCGGGGCTGATACCCTGATGCGCCGCCTGGAGCTGACGGATATTGCCCTGGCCGCTGTGGTGGATGCGATGGCTTCCGCTGTGATGGAAGAGCTGTGCAATGCGCTGGAAGCCGAGATCCGCACCAGCGTGCAGGCGCAGGGGCACTACCTGACGGGGCGTTTTTCCCCCGGCTATGGGGACTGCCCGCTGACTTTGCAGCAGCCGTTTGCCATTGCGCTGGATACCGTGCGCGGCCTTGGCATGGCGGTCACGCCGGAAAATCTGCTGACCCCGCGCAAAAGCGTAACAGCCATCCTTGGCGTGGCGAACCACCCGGTAACGGGGGCCCGTGCCGGGTGCGGGCACTGCCTGCTGCGCGAAAAGTGCGAATACAGAAAGAGGGGAACCACCTGTGAAAATTGAGGAAGTATTTGCCCGCCGCCGCTTTATTATGCTGGATGGCGCCATGGGCACCCAGCTGCAGCTGCGCGGCCTGACCACAGAACAAAAGCCGGAACTGGCCGCCTTTATCATGCCGGATGTGCTCACTGCCGTCCACCGGGACTATGCCCGCGCCGGGGCGGATATCCTGCTGGCAAACACCTTTGGCGCCAACCCTCGTAAATTGAAGGGAACCGGCTATACTGTGCAGCAGGTGATCGAAGCGTCCATCGCATGTGCCCGGACCGCCGCGCAGGAAACCGGTGCCCTGGTGGCACTGGATATCGGCCCCATCGGCGAGCTGCTGGCCCCGGCCGGTACCCTGCCGTTTGAGGATGCCTGCGCCCAGTTTGCTGAGATGGTGCGCGCCGGTGCCGCAGCCGGGGCAGACCTCGTCTTTCTGGAAACAATGACCGACCTGTATGAGCTGAAAGCCGCCATCCTGGCCGCAAAGGAAAACTGTGACCTGCCGGTGTTTACCTCGATGAGCTTTGAGGCCCGTGGCCGTACCTTTACCGGCTGCACAGTGGAAAGCTACGGCATTACCGCCGCCGGCCTTGGTGCGGACGCCGTGGGCATCAACTGCTCGCTGGGCCCCAAGGAAATCCTGCCCTTTGCTCAGCGGCTCTGCCGTGTGGTGCCTGCCGGTATGCCGGTGTTTGTCAAGCCCAATGCGGGCCTGCCGAACCTGGACGGCAGCTATGATATCACCCCGGCGGAGTTTGCCGCTGAGATGGCCGCCTACCTGCCCACCGGAATTTCCATGCTGGGCGGCTGCTGCGGCTCTGAGCCGGAATCCATCCGCCTGCTGAAAGAGCTGACCCAGGATAAAACCCCCGCCGCCAAAACCCCTATTGTGCGCAGCCGCCTGTGTACCCCCGTGCGCTGCGTGGAGGTAAACGGTATTACCGTGGTGGGCGAGCGCATCAACCCCACCGGCAAAAAGCGCTTGCAGCAGGCCCTGCGGGAGGGCGACAGCGCCTATGCCTGCGCCCAGGCCGTAGCCCAGGCCGAAGCCGGTGCCGAGCTGCTGGACGTGAACGCCGGTCTGCCGGATATTGACGAACCCGCCACGCTGGAAATGCTGGTGCGGGAGCTGCAATCCATCACCGACCTGCCATTGCAGCTGGATTCTTCCAACAAAGATGCTTTGGCCCGCGCGCTGCGCATTTATAACGGCAAGCCGATCGTCAACTCGGTCAACGGCGAGCAGAAGGTGTTGGACAGCATTCTGCCCCTGTGCAAAAAGTACGGCGCCGCCGTGGTTGGTCTGGCACTGGATGAACACGGCATTCCCAAAACGGCAGAGGGCCGCTTTGAGGTTGCCAAGCGCATTGTGGCCGCAACGGATGCTATCGGCATTCCCCGCGGGGATGTTTACATCGACTGCCTGACGCTGACGGTTTCTGCCGAGCAGAGCGCCGCTTCCGAAACCCTGAAAGCCATTACCATGTGCAAAAAGGAACTGGGCGTGCGCACCGTGCTGGGTGTTTCCAACATCAGCTTTGGTTTGCCCTGCCGCGGCTACATGAATACCACTTTCCTGACGTTGGCCATGCAGGCCGGGCTGGACCTTGCCATCATGAACCCCAACACGCCGGAAATGATGGCCGCCGTGCGCGCCTACCGTGTGCTGACCAGCCAGGACGAAAAGTGCAATGATTACGTTGCCGCCTATGCCAATGTGCAGGTGCAGACCTCCCAGGTGGCAAAAACTGATGCCGCCGCCCCGACGGGCGGTGCAGCAGGGGCCGATGCTCTGTTTGAAGCCGTGCGCCGCGGCCTGAAAAACGAAGCCCGCGCCGCTGCAGAGGAAGCCCTGAAAACCCGCGAGCCTTTGCAGGTGGTGAACGAAACGCTGATCCCCGCGCTGGATGTGGTGGGCGATGCCTTTGAAAAAGGCTCCATCTTTTTGCCGCAGCTGCTGCAATCCGCCACGGCGACCCAGGCTGCTTTTGAAGTGATCAAAACCGCCATTGCCGCCAGCGGCAGCCAGGGTGAAAGCAAAGGCCGTATTGTGATCGCCACCGTAAAAGGTGACGTACACGATATTGGCAAAAACATTGTGCGCGTAATTTTGGAAAACTATGGCTATGACGTGCTGGATCTGGGCCGAGATGTGCCGCCGGAGCGCGTGGTGGAAGCCGTGCGCCAGACCGGTGCGCCGCTGGTGGGGCTTTCGGCCCTGATGACCACCACCGTGCCCAACATGCAGGCCACCATCGAAGCCCTGCACGCGGCCAACCTGCCCTGCAAGGTCATGGTGGGCGGCGCTGTGCTGACCAAGGCATACGCCGAACAGATCGGTGCCGATTTTTATGCCAAGGACGCCAAAGCCAGCGCCGATTACGCCAAACAGATTTTTGGCTGATTGAATCAAGTTTTGACTTTCACGTTTCAGCTGGTATTTTGCTATAAGAAAAAATTAAATACGATAACGCAATAAAACAGCAGCACACCGTTTCCCGGAAAATAGGGAAGCCGGTGTGCTGCTGTTTTTATTTGGAAAGGGGGAATGGCGAAATAGGAACGAAAAGAGTGTGAAAATAAGAAATGAGGAAATTGGAAAAATTGAAGAAAGAAGAAATCAAGAAGATAAAAGAGTGAGTTACGCCTTTTCTACCTCACAATCACTCCAGCTGTCTGCTGTGGCGGCGGCGCTGGTTTGGTAATGGCAACGTTCTGCAGCAAAAAGGTGGATTCGGTGTTGGTGGTGTAAAACAGGGATGTGCATGGCCCTAAAACGATGAAGAAGGAACTTTTTAATTGGATTTTTATTCAAATCTTTTTAACAAAAAAACTTTCTGCCCCAGCCCCCAACCGCTACTTGCAATTTGCCAAACGGTATAGTATAATACTTAAAGCGGACAGGGCTGTATATTGCGCTGTTTTGCATACGGATGTGGGCCCCGTGCGCAGGAGCCCTGTGAACCATGTCAGGCGGGGAACCGAGCAGCATTAAGCGGTGGTCTCCTGGTGCTGCGGTCAGTCCGCATTCGTATGCAAAGCAGCGCAGCCGCGGGGCACACCCCGCGCGGGCCTTGTCCCTTTTTCTATGCCGCAAAATATTTTACAGGGGGTGGTTGCATTGTACCGTGCGCTGTACCGCAAGTGGCGTCCGCGCAAGTTTGCGGATGTTGTTGGCCAGGAAGCCATCGTAACGGCTCTGCAAAACCAGATCGCCGCCGGGCGCATTGGCCATGCCTACCTGTTTACCGGCACCCGCGGCACCGGCAAAACCACCTGCGCCAAAATTTTTGCCAAAGCGGTCAACTGCCTGGATACCACCAGCCCGGACCCCTGCGGTGAATGTGCTGTCTGCAAAGGCATTGATGAGGGCACCATTCTGGATGTATCGGAAATTGATGCCGCCTCCAACAACAGCGTGGATGACATCCGTGACCTGCGCGATGAAACCGCCTATCTGCCTGCCGTGTGCAAGTATAAGGTATATATCATCGACGAGGTGCACATGCTGTCTACCTCGGCGTTCAATGCCCTGCTGAAAACCATGGAGGAACCGCCGGAGCATGTGATCTTTATCCTTGCCACAACGGAAGTGCAAAAGGTTCCGGCTACGATCCTCAGCCGCTGCCAGCGCTATGACTTCCAGCGCATTACGGCGGATAAAATTGCCGGTCGGCTGGAATATGTGGCCGGGCAGGAAAACATTGAGCTGGACCATAACGCCGCCGAGCTGATCGGCCGCCTGGCCGATGGCGCCATGCGTGATGCACTGTCTATCCTGGATACCTGCGCCGGTGTTTCCAACACTGTGGATGAAGCGCTGGTGCGCCGCATGGCGGGCGTGACGGACCGCAAATATCTGTTTGAGATCAGTGATGCCATTGCCGCGCGGGACGCTGTGAAAGCCTTGCAGGAGATTGCCGCCTTGCGCCAACAAAGCGTGGATATGCGCCGCCTTTGTATGGAGCTGGCCGGGCATTACCGCAATTTGATGCTCAGCGCCCTGCCCGGCGGCACCGACCTGCTGACGGGAACTTCCCCCGAAGAGGAAGCTGCCTACGCTGCGCGGAAAGATTTCCCCCAGGCGGAAGCGGTACGCGCCGTCAATGCGTTTGGCGCCGCGCTGGAAAAGATGGCTCGCGGTACGGACCAGCGCATTGAGCTGGAACTGGCGGTTTTCTCGCTCACCCAGCCGGAAGCAGTGCCTGTTGCGCTGCCTGCCGCCGTGCCCGCCCGTCCGGTGGTTACAGCAGCCAGTCCGGCCCCCTTTGCCGCCGCCCCGCAGCAGGTGCCCCCGGTGCAAATGGCATCGGCCCCCGTGCCGCCTGTGGCAGCCCAGCCGGTTCCGCCTACCGTGGAACAGCCGCCGTTCAGCGCACCCATAGCAGGGGAGACCCCGCCCTTTGAGCCGGAGCTTGCCCCCGCCGCCCCGGCGGTGCAGCAGCCCACCCCGGCTCAGCAGCCGGTGTACGCGGCGGATGTGCCCATCCCCAAACCGGTGCGCACCGTGGCCAAAGAACCGCAGCTGTTCCCCCAGTGGCAGGCGGTGCTGGAGCTGATTGCGGAAAACGACCCCATGCTGAACTCTTACCTGCGCGGAACCCAGGCTTATTACGATGGCCGCCGCGTGCTGATCGAGTGCAGTGATGATTTTCGCGATTTTATGCGCCGCAGCAAAGAAACCAGCAAAAACATCAAACAATATATCTACCAGGTCACCCACATCAAATGCGGCATCGGCCCGTATGAAAAAACCGCTGCAGCTGTATCCAACGCCCCCGCGGCCGATGTGGAAGAGACCCTGCGCCAGATGAAAGACCTTGGCGTGGATGTAGTGGTAGAAGATAAATAATGTTGCTGTCAACCGCAGTGTTGCGGTGTGCCGCCCGGCGGCAGCGCCGGGTGATAACAATATGGATAATAAGGAGAATTACCTATGAAAGCAAGACTTCCCAAAGGCTATGGCCGCCCCGACCCGCAGGCAATGATGCGTCAGGTCCAGAAAATGCAGGATGAGATCCGCGCAAAGCAGGACGAGCTGGAAGCCCGTGAATACACCGGCACAGCCAGCGGCGAGATGGTTACCGTTACCATGACCGGTAAGCACGAAGTGACCGCCATCAAGATCAAGCCCGAAGCCGTAGACCCGGATGATCTGGAAATGCTGGAAGACCTGATCGCTGCAGCTGTCAACAGCGCGGTTGCCGCAGTGGATAAGGATTCTGATGAAGAAATGGCTAAAATGACCGGCGGCATGAATATCCCCGGCCTGGGCTGATCGGGGGCCGCTGCATGCAGAACGCCGAACCCCTTGAAAACCTTGCGGACCAGTTTGCCCGGTTCCCCGGCATTGGCCGCAAGGGTGCCGTGCGCATGGCCTATGAGGTAATGTCCATGAGCAATGAGCAGGCCATGGAGCTGGCCAAGGCGATTGAAAACGCCAAGGTCAAGCTGCACCGCTGCCGCCTTTGCCAGGATTATACCGCCAACGAGGTGTGCAGCATCTGCGCTTCCCCCAAACGGGACCGCTCCGTGATCTGCGTGGTGGAATCCCCGCGGGATGTAAAAGCCATTGAGCGCACCCATGAGTTCAACGGCCTGTACCATGTGCTGCATGGCCTGATTTCCCCCATGGACGGCATCGGCGCGGATCAGCTTTGCGTAAAGGAGCTGCTGGCCCGCCTGGACGGCACCGTAAAGGAAGTCATCATGGCCACCAGCCCTACGGTGGAAGGCGAGGCGACCGCCATGTACCTGGCCAAGCTCATCAAGCCCCTGGGCATCAAAACCACCCGCCTTGCCTATGGCTTGCCGGTTGGTTCCAGCCTGGAATACGCTGATGAAACCACTTTGTACCGCGCTATGGAAGGCCGCGGCGAAATGTGACGCCCGATTTGGCTTGACAAAACGATTTTACTGCGTTATACTGTATACCCCTTAGCGGAATGGACTTGCGTGCTGCAGGGGATAACGGCTTTGAAAGGAGGTGCGCTTGATGGCACAGGAAAAGCCCGGCAAAAAGGTGATTGCCCAAAACCGTGAAGCGCGCCACGAGTATTTTGTCATCGAAGCGCTGGAAACCGGCGTTGAACTGGTCGGCACCGAGGTCAAAAGCCTGCGTGCCGGCGGGGTCAACCTGAAGGATTCCTGGGCAGATATTGATGATGGTGAGATCATCCTGAAAGGCATGCACATCAGCCCATATGAGCAGGGGAATATCTTTAATAAAGATCCCCGCCGCCCCCGCCGCCTGCTGGCGCATAAAAGCGAGATTCGCCATTTGCAGCAGCAGATCAAACTGCAGGGGTACACACTGGTGCCGCTCCAACTGTATTTCAAGCAGGGGCGTGTAAAAGTGGAACTGGGCCTGTGCAAAGGCAAAAAGCTGTACGATAAGCGTGCTGATGCCGCCGCACGGGACGCCAAGCGCGATATTGACCGCGCAATCAAAACAAGAAGATAATTTTTTCGCGCACACACTTTTGTTTTCCCACGCTGTGTGGTTCTGCCGCATAGCGCTTCTATGGGGCTGTAATGGTTTCGACGGGGAGAGAGAGGCGTGAGCAGCGGGCCGTGGCGGTGCACCACGATAAAAGTGCCAAACAAAATTAACTGACAACGATTATACTGTTGCCGTCGCTGCCTAATTAGGCACGACCGTCCTGCCTGTTTTAGTACCGCACAGGGTCAGGGCGTCGATTAGGTACTGAACGTGCACGGGCCTAAGCTTTGCCGCCTGTCATGAATTTATGAAGCTACCAATGTGTCAAGCGTGTGCACTCGCTCGCACTGCGGGAATTTTAATAAATGCACTGCGCCCGGAGATACTCTAACCGCTTTCTTTTCGGACACGGGTTCGACTCCCGTCAGCTCCACCAAAATAAAAGCTGTCTCTTATACACATCTCCGAGCCCACGAGACG
>OJOE01000839.1_pt1 | contig 13360 bp, 9 predicted proteins | sample 1598191 | NCBI WGS metagenome assembly OJOE01 (sample SAMN03922463, study PRJEB24848) | human gut metagenome | isolation source: stool sample | host: Homo sapiens | place: Germany | collected 2009-11
TCTTGGGGCTGGGTACCTTGATGGCCATCTTTTCCTTGTTGGTAGCCACCAGATCCAGGATCTTCTTGTTGTCCAGCATGATGGGGCCCTTGCGCAGGGCATCCAGCGATGCAATGGAGATGTTATCCGCAACACTCAGCACACCCATGATGCCGGTGGCACGGCGGTCCTCGGTCAGCAGAGCCACGCTCTTCTGGATGGCGTCGCGGGGCTGCTTGATGTTCACCTCTTCGCCCTTGATCCACACCTTACCGGAGGTATGGGCACGCAGGCCGAAGATGCCTTCCATCAGCTCGGTGCGCTGTGCGCCCACCAGACCGGCCACGCCCAGGATCTCGCCTTTTTTGACCTCGAAGCTGCAGTGGCGGAAGGAGCGCGGATGGATGGAGGTGAAGTCCTCCACCTTCATCATCACCTCGTCCGAGGGATGGTTCTCCAGCGGGGGATACAGGTTCGACAGCTCACGGCCGACCATCTTTGCAATGATCTCTTCCTTGGTCATGTTGGCAACGTCCCACTTACCGATGTACTGGCCATCGCGCATGATGGTGACTTCGTCCGCGATCACCTTGATCTCGTCCATCTTGTGGCTGATATAGACCAGTGCCACGCCCAGAGCCTTCAGCTCGCGCATGATGCGGAACAGCGACTCAACTTCGTTTGCGGTCAGTGAGGAAGTGGGTTCGTCCAGGATCAGCACCTTGCAGTTTGCGGAAACAGCCTTTGCAATTTCCACCATCTGCATCTGTGCGATGCTCAGAGAGCCAAGCTTTGCACGGGGATTGATCTCCAGCTTCAGCTTTTTCAGCAGCTCCTCCGTATCCTTGTACATTTTGGCGTGATCCACCACTGTAACAGGGCCGTACTTTTTGGTGGGGTAGCGGCCCAGCCAGATGTTCTCGGCCACAGTACGTGCCGGGATCGGCTGCAGTTCCTGATGCACCATGGCAATGCCGCGGTTCAGTGCATCCAGAGGGGTGGTGATGGTAACTTTTTCGCCCTCGTATTCAATTTCGCCCTCGTCCATCTTGTAAATGCCGAACATGCATTTCATCAGGGTGGACTTACCGGCGCCGTTTTCACCCATCAGCGCCATGACCTTACCGGGGCGAAGCTCCAACTGGGCGTGATCCAGCGCTTTGACGCCGGGGAAGGTCTTGACCACGCCTTTCATTACCAGACGGTATTCTGACATTCCGCAGAGCCTCCTTGTCGTTTATCATCGGGCCGCAGAAAAACCTTTTTTCAAAACAAGGCGCGTGCGCGGAGAATATTTCTCGCACGCACGCGCTTTATAGCTTTGCTCAAGCCGTCAAGGTCCACTGCGCACCTTGCATTGTTTCAGGAAAACTTTGGTCTTACTTCGCGTACTCGGAAGCGTTGTCCTTGGTCACCTTCACATAGTCGACCCAGTAGTACTGCTCGACCTTGGAGCCTTCGACGTACAGCTTGGTAGCCTCAGCAGCTGCAGTAGCCTGACCCACGTCATCGTTCAGAACGGTACCGGTCATGTTGCCATCCAGAACGTCCTGAACAGCCTCAGCCAGTGCATCGACACCAACCAGATAGATGTCCTTGCCGACGGTGCGGTTAGCCTGCTGGATGGACTGCAGAGCGCCCAGTGCCATTGCGTCGTTGTTGCAGAAGACAACTTCGATCTTATCGCCGTACTGAGACAGAGCGTTTGCAACGTCCTGCTGAGCGGTGGTCTGATCCCAGTTGTCCAGGTACTCGTACAGGCACTCGACTTCCTTGCCGGCATCGGTCAGAGCCTTGATGGAGTACTCGGTGCGGTACTGAGCATCGATGTTCTCGGGGTCGCCCTTGCACATAATGTAGGTGATCTTGCCGTCGCCGTTGATATCGCCCTGAGTCTCGGTCTCCAGGATCAGCTCGCCCTGATAAGTACCGGACTGACGTGCGTCAGCACCAACGTAGCAGCACTTGTCTGCGTAGGAGTCCAGAACGCTCTTGTCGGGCTCACGGTTGATGAAGACGATAGGAGTCTCAGAGGGCTTGACGGTATCAACGATGGTCTGTGCGGAAGTGGTCTGCACGGGGTTGATGACCAGCACGTCCACGCCCTGCTGCAGGAAGGTGTTGATCTGCTCGGTCTGGGTGTTCTGGTCGTTCTTGCCGTCCATGATGGTGACGGAGTAGCCCATGTCCTTCAGGTACTCTTCCAGATCGGAGCGGTACAGGGTCATGAAGTTATCAGCAAACTGATAGATGCACACGCCGATGTTTGCGGAACCGTTGGTTGCAGCAGCGCTGGAAGCAGCAGCAGAAGAAGCAGCAGTAGAGGTGCTGGAAGAGCCGCCGCAGGCGGTCATAGCAGCGGTAGCGCCCACAACAGCGGAAGCCTTCAGGAAGTCACGACGCGAAATCATTTTCATAATAATGTTCTCCTTCAATTCGTATCTCAGCATTTTCACAGGAGCAATCTTGCATGCACCTGTAATTCCTGTTCGTATTATACCCTTGCAGCACCCCACTGTTCAAGAGAACAAGTTCACAAGATTGAAGGAGTTCTTTTGTGCTATTTCAACAAATGCTTTTTGGGCTCGCCAATTTCTTTTCTCGAAACATCACAATTTTTCATACATTTGCAACCTCCCTACAAAAGCAAAAAAATTATGTCATTTTTCTCTCAAAAAGATTACAAAATGTTGCATCGTCCGGTTTTTGCAGCTTTTTTATTTCTTGTATATCTTGAAAAATATTTTCAGGAATAGTTCATCCCTGTTCTTCCGCATTTTTTCGCTTCATTTCTGAAATTTTCTGAAAATCGCCTGTCATTCCCGGTTCCTGCCGCCTGCCTTTTGCAAAGAAAATGCCCGGAAGCTTTCCTGAGCCTCCGGGCATTCCGATCCGAGTATCTTTTACAGATGCAGCAGCATCTTTGCAATGTTGAAGTAGATCAGCAGCGTGGTGGTATCCACAATGGTGGTGATCAGGGGTGAAGCCATCACGGCCGGATCCACATGCAGCTTTTCTGCCGCCACCGGCAGAATGCCGCCGATGATCTGCGAGAGCAGGATGGTGCAGATCAAAGTCAGGCACACCACCAGCGCCACCGGAGCCGCGATGCGGTCAAACACCAGCAGCTTTACAAAGTTGCATACGGCCAGCGTGCCGCCGCACAGCAAGGCCACACGGCTCTCGCGCCACAGGATGCGGGGCAGATCGCGGGGCTGGATGTCGCCCACTGCCATGCCGCGGATGATGGTGGAGGTGCTCTGGCTGCCCGCGTTGCCGCCTGCGTCGGTCAGCATGGGGATGTAGGCGGTCAGCACGGTCACAGCGGCCAGTGCATCCTCGTATCCGCGGATGACCATGCTGGAGAAGGTGGCACTGATCATCAGGAACAGCAGCCACGGCGCACGGCTCTTGTACAGATCCCACATGCTCTGCTTGAAGTAGGGCTTGTCGGAGGGGCCGATTGCGTTCATCTTTGCAATATCTTCGCTAGCCTCGTCCTGCAGGATGCTGATAGCATCGTCAATGGTCACGATGCCCACCAGCCGGTTCTCGGCATCCACCACCGGAATAGCCAGAAAGCCGTATTTCTCGAACAGGTTGGAAACATCCTCCTGATCGGTGGTGGTGCTCACGCTGACCACATTGGAATCCATCAGGTCCTTGATAGGCTCTTCTGTGTTCTTTGCCAGCACCAGCGCCCGCAGGGACACCACGCCGATCAGCCTGCGGCTGTCATCGGTCACATAGCAGTTGTTGATGGTCTCCTTGTCAAAGCCATTCCTGCGGATGGCCTCCATAGCCTGTGCCACGGTCATGTCCGGCCGCAGCTCCATCAGCTCGGTGGTCATCACGCCGCCGGCCGAGTCCTCCGGGTACTTGAGCAGCTCGTTGATCATGCGGCGGGTGGTGGGGTCGGCCTGACCCAGAATGCGCTTGACCACGTTGGCAGGCATTTCCTCCACAAGGTCGGTGGCATCGTCCACGAACAGTTCGTCCACAACAGCCTTCAGCTCGGTATCGGTCAGGCCGTCGATCAGCTTCTGCTGGGTCTCAGGGGCCAGTTCGGTGAACACATCTGCGGCCAGATCCTTCGGGCACAGACGGAACAGCACCGGGAGCTTTTCTGCAGGCAGATCCTCAAATACCGCCGCAAGGTCGGGCGCGGGCAGAGTTTCCATCACATCCCGCAGGCTCTGGTATTTCTTGGCATCGTCCAGATTTGCCAGCATGGTCTTGAGGGTATCGATCGAGATTTCAGACATAAAAAAGCTGCCTCCTTTTCAGTGGCAGCTCTCGTTTCTTCTTTTCAGGGAACGCAAACACGCACCGTGTGCATTCACACACAGCAGGGTCTGCGCAAAGCAGAAACGGCGGCTGCCATCATATAAAGTAATCGGGGAGAAAGACTGCTGCTACTGCCAGCAGGTTCCATGACAACCACCTCGTTTTCCTGTTGTAAAAAGACACTTTTTGCCTTTTCCGCCCATTACTTTACCACTGCTTTTTTGCCGCGTCAACCCTGCTTTTTAAATTTTTCCGTTTCTTTACAAAAAGTAAAAGTGCCCGATGACATTTTTCGTATCATCAGGCACTTTTATCCTGTCAGAGCATGTCCCGGGCGGGATGGAAGGCTCTTTGCTTACAGCGTTTCTACCGTATCAAACATTTCTTTTGCGGCTTCCACAGCATCCTTGCTGCCAAACACCACCCGCACGCCGTTTGCCATGGCGGCACCCAGCTCTGCGGCCTGCTCCTTCAGCAGGGCGGCATCCACCGCACACAGGGCCTTGCGGTCTGCCGCCATCATTTCATCAGTGATGCCGCAGAAATACCGGCGGTCCGTCTCGCGGGCCTCAGCACGCGGCTTGCGAGGGGTGTCCAGCTTGGCCACAGTACCCACAATAAAATCGTTCAGGTCTTTTTCGGTGTACTCCCGTGCTGCCAGTTCTGCCGGACCTTTTGCAAAGGTGTCGTAGCTTTCCTTTACATGGGGGTCGCGGTAGGTGTACAGGTATTCCACGCCGTCCGAGGAGAGCATTCCGGTGCCGTAAGCGCCGCCCACCTCGCGGATGTTGTGCCACAGGTATTCGTAGCTCATCACGCGGGCCAACGCCTTGCGGTCGCTGCGGCGCTCCATGGGCCATACCTGTACATCGTAGTTCACACCGCCGTCAATGATAAACGCTTCGTTCACCGGCGGTGTCAGCGGCTCCACATAGGGCTTTGCCGCAGCGCGGCCCTCGGCAGCAAAGCGGCTCTCCGGCAGCAGAGTGCGCAGTTTTGCAAGGGCATCCTCGCTGCCGTACAGGCTGACCGTCAGCTCCGCGTGCTGCAGCACCTCTGTGCGCAGGGCATCCAGCTTTTCACCCAGTGCTGCCCAATTGCCGCGCTCCTGCACGCCGCACAAGAACTTGTAATAGCTCACACCGCTGCAGCGTTCACTCACCGCACCGTCCACCGTGTAGTGGGCACTGGCGCGGGTGGCTGCGTATACATTGCCCTGCTGGATGAACTGCTGTTCCATGTTCAACTTCTGCTGGCTCAGCACCCGTGCAAAAGCAGCTTCTGCCGCCGGGCCGGTAAGGATGGTATCATACAGCCATTCGCCGCCCAGCTCCACAGCCTTTTCCAGACTGCGTTCCAGCAGGCTCAGGCACAGGCTCAGCTTGGCATGGCAGGGTGCACCCTCCTGCCGCCCAGTCCAGATGTCCAGCTGGGTGCGGCTGTCGCCCAGCCATGTGCTGCGCAGAGTGTTCAGTTGCTGAGCGGTGTGTTCGGTGCTGTCCAGCTCATCCAGCACATCAGTCAGCAGGTCCAGATACGGCATGTCCTCAGGCTTCACATTGCCGAGGTCATAGTAGAAGTTCAGGTACAGGCTGCCTGCCGAAGGGTGATGCAGCAGCTGTGCCCCAGCCAGAAGTTCCCTCTCGCCTGGGGCCGTCCTTGCTCCGTCGCCAAGGTCGGCAACGGTCAGCGGGTGCTCCAGCACAAGCTTGCCGTCGGTGCGGATGGGTTCGCCCTCCTCCTTTTTAGGCAGGGTGGGCACCTGCACCACCTGCACCGGAGCCGGTGCAAACAGCTCACGCAGCAGCTCATTGAACCAGCCATCGGCCATCTTTTCCCGCAGGGAAGCAAACAGCCTGTCCGTGTGCAGCAGCAGAGTGGGGTCGCCGGTGTGCAGCCAACCGGTGGAAGCGTTGATGGCATCCAGCACGCCGTCTGGCAGGGTGCCCGGGCGCTCCAGCGATGCAAACTCTGCTGCGTTCAGCGAAGCCAACAGCAGTTCCTGCGGGATGCCCTCGGCCAGAATGCCGTCCACCGCCTTGCGCACAGCGGCAGCGAACTTGCGGGCGCTCTCCTCGGTGGCACCGCGCAGCACCAGTTCCAGCACCGGCTGCAGGGTGCTGTCGTCAAAGCCAATGTCAATATCTGCGCCCAGCTTTTCGGCCAGCAACGCCGCCTTCAGCGGGGAGTTATTGGTGCCAAGCAGGGCATCCAGCAGGATCTCCACGCCCAGCTGCCGTTCCCGGTCTGCAAAGGCACCGGTGTACCATGCCAGAGCACACTGCACCTCGTCCGGCTCCGGGTTTTCGGTATAGTAGGGCAGTTCCACGCAGGCACCCGCCTGCTCGTGCTGCACGGTCAGCTGCGGACGGCTGGTGCCCTTGGGCATTTTTGAAAGATAATCCCTGTCCAGCAGTTCCAGCTTTTCAGCCATATCCATTTTGCCATAGAGGGTAATGCAGCAGTTGTCGGCGCTGTAGTGGCGGTGATATACCCGCTTATACTTTTCATAGGTCAGCGCCGGGATGCTGGCCGGGTCGCCGCCGGAAACAAAGCCGTAGGCCGTATCCGGGAACATGGCCCGTTCCAGTGCATTTTCCAACTGAGCATCCGGTGCAGCCAGAGCGCCCTGCATCTCGTTGTACACCACTCCGCTCACGGTGCCGTCGGCACTGCGGTGCCACCCCTCCTGCTCAAACACGCTCTTGTCCACCATAGCCAGCGGGCAGAACACCGCGTTCAGGTAGACATCCATCAGGTTTTTGAAGTCGGTCTCATTGGGCGTAGCGAACGGGTAGACCGTCTTATCCGGGAAGGTCATCGCATTCAGGAAAGATGCCATGCTGCTTTTGAGCAGCTGCAAGAACGGCGAGGTCACCGGGTATTTTTCGCTGCCTGCCAGCACCGAGTGCTCCAGAATGTGGAACACGCCGGTGTCATCGGATGGGAAGGTGCCAAAGCCGATGCCAAACGCCTTGTTGGTATCCTCATTTTCCACCAGCAGCACCGTGGCACCGCTCACATCGTGGGTAAGCACGGTCAGGGTTCCGTGCTGTTCAGGGCAGTCCTCGGTACGCACGAGGGTATAACCGGGAAATCGTTCCATTTCGTTTTCTCCTTTGTGGTTTTGAAATCGTTTGACACTATTGTATCATTCGAGGGCAAAAAACACAATTACCGGTTTGTTAATAATAACCAGAAAGACGATTTAAAATGGCCTCCGTTACACTCTGGCCATATTCAGCGGAAATTTTATTTTTATTTCGCATTTGTCGCGGCCTGCGGGCCGCTCCAAACGCACTTTCACGAATAGAGTCGCTGCCGAAAACTGCATCTTTACTGCGTAATGGCAACAATATGCCGTTTGCCATTGCGCCCTTCCCGTGAAAAAGGAAACAAGCCGGCCCCGCAGGGCTGGCTTGTTTGCAAAATTATAAAATAATATTTCCTCTGATATTGCCAAAGCGAAAGCGTCGGCAATTTTAAATCGTATTTTTTACACCTGTTTTGCGTCCTCAGTCCGGCAGGACACCCGGAACAGCACAAAGCCCACTGCAAACAGCAGCGCCAGCATCCCAATGCCCACATTGGCGCTGCCGGTCAGCTGGCTGCCCACGCTCACGATCATGGTGCCAAGGAAGGACGCACCCTTGCCGCAGATGTCGAACAGGCCAAAGTATTCGCCAGATTTTTCAGCCGGGATGATCTTGGCAAAGTGGCTGCGGCTCAGTGCCTGCACGCCGCCCTGGAACATGCCCACCAGCACGGCCAGTATCCAGAACTGCCACTGGCTGGTCAGGAAGAAGGCAAACACCGCAATGCCGGTGTAGGCCGCGATGCAGACCGGGATAAGCTGGCTGGACGGATATTTTGCGCTTAGACGACCAAAGATCAGCGCCGAAGGGAAGGCCACGATCTGCGTTACCAGCAAGGCAAGCAAAAGGCCGGTGGTCTCCAGCCCCAGTGCCGTGCCGTAGGCGGTGGCCATATCGATGATGGTATACACGCCGTCGATGTAGCAGAAGAAGGCCAGCAGGAACCAGAACACCTGCTTATCCTCGCGCAGATGCTTGAGGGTGTGGCCGATGCGCACAAAGCTCTGCTGGATGGCGTGCTGCTCTACCTCCACATAGTTGATCTGCTTATAGTTCCGCAGCAGCGGCAGGGTGGTGCCCAGCCACCACACAGCGGTGATGAGCAGCGCCACGGAAAGGGCGGTCATCTGGCTCAGGCCGATGGCCCCGCTGCCCAGCACCAGCGCCAGACACACCACAAAGGGCACGCAGCTGCCAATGTAGCCCCATGCATAGCCCTGCGAAGACACAACATCCATGCGTTCCGGGGTGGTCACATCGCCCAGCATGGAATCGTAGAACACCAGACTGCCCGAAAAGCCGATCTTTGCAAGGATGAAGATGATCAGGAACGGCAGCCATGTAGTGGCAAGGCCCATAGCACAGCAGCCTGCCACGCCCACGAACAGGCAGAGCATGAAGATGGGCTTTTTAAAGCCTCTGGTATCAGCCAGCGTGCCCAAAATCGGTCCCAGCACTGCCGTGATCACCGTGACCACCGAGCTTGCATAGCCCCAGTAGGCCAGATAGTTCACCGGACTCAATCCCCCGGCCTCGGCCAGCGCATTAAAGAAAATGGGCACCAGTGTGGCGATCATCAGCACAAAGGCCGAGTTGCCCACATCGTACAGGATCCATGACCGCTCCAGCGGGGTCACCTTGAATTTTTCATGTTTCATCTTGTTTCCTCTCGCACCGCCGGGCGGTGCCCCCTCTTTTTAGATTTCACCATTTAAAATGGCCGCCGCATTCGCTTTGGCCATCTACAGCGGAAATTTTGTTTTTATTTTCGTGTTTGTCGCGCTCTGCGGAGCGCTCCAAACACATTTTCACCAAAAGGGTCGTAGCGGGAAACAGCATCTTTCCCTGCTGGCCTGCATCGACTTGCTCAGAACTCCCCAAATGTATGGTCGTAGGCCTTGCTTAGGGGCTGGTCCGTGTCCAGCTTTGCCACAAACTCCAGGATCAGCGTTTCTGCCAGCGGAAGCGCCTGCGCATACAGTTCTTCCAGCCGCTTGCCGCTCTCCACGCACTTCAGGTTCGGCTGCGGGTTTGCCACAAGTCCGTGCAGCATGTCGTATTTGCCCACCACCTTCATGCCGGTCAGCACCACCCAGCGCTTGACGGGGTTGGATGCCTGCAGCAGCCTGTGCACTGAGATCATGCCCTTGAGCGAGTCCAGCGCCACCTGCTCCGAGATGCCCTCGTAAAAGGGCGCGATCGCCTTTGCATTCTGTTCCGACGGGTGGATATGGCTGGCTGTGAAAAACTTCAGCGGGTCGTATCCGTCCCGGCGCAGCAGCATGTTGTCAAACTCGGTTTCGATCTCGCAGTGGGTCACGCCGCTTTCCCGGGTGAACTGCTCCACATACGGGTGGCAGGTGCTGTCCAGCGCAAAGTGGCAGACAAAACCCAGTGCATAGGCCAGCGCAGCATCCCGGTCTGCCTCGCAGTGCACCACCCTGCGCGCCCGGTCAAAAAAGACCCGCCCCGGCTCCTCGTGCATGGCATTGCCCAGCGCACCCACCGGGTTGGACTTGGCAGCATGGTAATAAAACAGCAGGTCCGGCCCGTGCAGGCCGATATCATAAAGCTCACGGTTCTGTTCCAGCTGAGCACGCAGTTCATCCGGCAGATGTTCCAGCACATTGGTGCCAAAGCGGCGGTGCGCATAAGTTGACGGCATGGCAGATTCCTCTCTTTCTCTCCGACAGGGTGCACAAAACGTCCCCCGGTTTTTGCGTTCTGTTTCAGTATAGCAGAAAGTTTCCCGACCTTCTACCCTTTTACGTCTGATTTTGGTAAAAAATTTGAATTATTTTGTGTTTTCGGCCAGTGGGCAGGCCGCGCAGCAAAAAAGGCACAGCCATCTGCAGACAGCTGTGCCTTCTCCCTTAAAATTCAGACTTTTTCGTAGCCCTGCGGCATCTCGTTCTTCCGGTTGCGGTCCATCAGGGTGCGCAGCGCGTCGCTGGCGCTCATGCCCTCCTTCACGATGGCGTTCACCGTCTGCACAATGGGCATTTCCACATTGTACTTTGCTGCCAGCTCCATAGCGGCAGGCAGTGCATTGATGCCCTCCACCACCATGCCGACCTCCTTCACGGCCTGCTCCGGGCTTTTGCCCTTGCCGATCAGAATGCCCGCACGATTGTTGCGGCTGTGCATACTGGTGGCCGTCACGATCAGGTCGCCGATACCGGCCAGACCCGCAAAGGTGTGGATGTTGCAGCCCATGGCCACGCCCAGCCGGGCGATTTCGGCAATGCCGCGGGTGATGAGGGCTGCGCGGGCGTTGTCGCCGTAGCCAAGGCCGGTGGAGATGCCAACACCCAGCGCAATCACATTCTTCAGCGCGCCGCTCAGCTCCACGCCCTTGATGTCGGCGTTGGTGTACACACGCATACAGGTGTTGCTGAACACATCCTGCACATACTCGGCAGCGGCTTCATCCGGGCAGGCCGAAACGATGGTGGTGGGCATGTCCAGCGCCACCTCCTCCGCATGGGTCGGGCCGGAAAGGGCCACCAGCTTTGCGTTTTTGGGGCCACCCTCTTTGTTCAGCTCGTCGGCAATGACCTCAGTCATGGTATATAAGGTGTCCGGCTCCATGCCCTTTGCAACGTCCACAAGGATCTGGCCGTCCGGGATGTAAGGCCGGGCCTTGGCCGTAGTGGAGCGCACAAATACCGACGGCACTGCAAACAGCAGCACATCCTTGCCGGTGCACACTTCCTCAATGCTCTTGGTAAACTGCAGCTCTTCCGGGATCTTCATGCCCGGCAGATTGGGGTGCACCCGCGTAGCGGAAAGGTTCTCCACCTCAGCCGGAAGCGCCGACCACACCTGCACATCATTGCCGCTGACACACAGCATCCGTGCCAGAGCCATGCCCCAGGTACCTGCACCCAGAACGCCAATTTTTTTCTTCGTCACGTTCGTGTCCTCCGTGTCTGCACCGCGCAAAGGGCACTGCACCCTCTGCGGTGAATTTGCGCCTGTGCCGGGCCAAGCCCGGTGCGCGTTGTTATGTTCATTGTACACGAAAGCCGGTGCGCCGTCAACCGCTTGCCGCATTGCACAAAGTTTTCCAGATGGGTCGTCCGTTTTTGTACACATCACGCGTTTTGAGCAAACCGTTTGCACTCCATCCGGATTCATGCTATAGTATTCTGGTAGGTTTTGTAGGAATTTTAGAAAAAGCCCTTGACTTCAAGCGCACTCCAAGCCTTATAATACCTTTGTTCTTACGATTTACAAAGTATTTGAATACCGTTCTGAGGGAACATTTTTCATGTTTGAAGCATTTCTTTCCAACCGTACGGTCAGCGTGCTGGCGGAGGCCCTGCCCCGTATCCTTACGGCAGGCCTTACCATGACCATCCCGCTCACGCTGGTCTCCTTCTTTTTTGCCATGATCATTGCCGTGGCCGTTGCGCTGGTGCAGTACGCCAATGTGCCGGTGCTGCGGCAGATCGCGCGGTTCTACATCTGGGTCATCCGCGGCACGCCGCTTCTGGTGCAGCTGTTCATCATCTTTTATGGTCTGCCCAGCGTGGGCATCATGCTGGACGCTTTCCCTGCTGCGGTCATCGCCTTTGCCTTCAACGAGGGTGCCTACTGTGCCGAGACCATGCGCGGCGCACTGGAAAGCGTGCCGCAGGGCCAGCTGGAAGCCGGTTACTGCGTGGGCATGAGCTGGTGGCAGATCATGCGCCGCATCGTGCTGCCGCAGGCCCTGCGCACCGCAGTGCCCGCCCTCTCCAACTCGCTCATCGGCATGATCAAGGACACCTCGCTGGCATCCAATATCACAGTGGCCGAGCTGTTCATGGCCGGCCAGCGCGTGGCCGCCCGCACCTACATCTTCCTGCCCATCTACTGTGAGGTGGCCGTGGTGTATCTGCTGTTCTGCACGGTCATTACCAAGCTGCAGGCACTGCTGGAGCGTCGGCTCAACGCCCACGGCTTCCAGTAAGAAAGGAGTGTGGCAACCATGTCCATGTTAGAGATCAAAAACGTCCACAAATCCTTTTTCACCTACACAAAGCCCCGCCTGCAGGCAGGCATCTTCCACCGGCCCGGTGCACGCAAAGTGACCAGCGAGCTGCAGGTGCTGCGCGGCGTGGACCTGACCGTGGAAAAGGGCGATGTAGTGGCCATCCTCGGCCCCTCCGGCTCCGGCAAGACCACCCTGCTGCGCTGTCTGAACTTTCTGGAGACTGCCGACGCAGGCCAGCTCACCTTTGACGGTGAGACGTTCGACCTTGCCCAGGCCAGCCGCGCCGACATTGCCCGGCTACGCAAAAAGACGGCCTTTGTGTTCCAGAGCTACAATCTGTTCCGCAACAAGACTGCCCTGCAGAACGTGACCGAGGGCCTCATCATTGCCCGCAAAATGCCCAAAGAGCAGGCGGATGCCGTTGGCATGAAGATGCTGGAAAAGGTGGGCCTTGCCGACCGAGCCGACTACTATCCGCGCCAGCTTTCCGGCGGCCAGCAGCAGCGCGTGGCCATTGCCCGGGCACTGGCCTCCGACCCGGAGATCATCTATTTTGACGAGCCGACTTCGGCCCTTGACCCGGAGCTGACTGGCGAAGTGCTGGCCGTGATGCGGCAGCTGGCCGAAGAGGGCATGACCATGCTGGTGGTCACCCACGAGATGGGCTTTGCCCGCAATGTTTCCTCCAAGACCGTTTTCATGGAGAACGGCGTGGTAGTGGAGCAGGCTCCCTCGCATGAGTTTTTCGCCAACCCCAAAGAGGAGCGCACCCGCGAATTTTTGCGGAAGATCGCTCACACCGAGTGAGGTTACCATTTAGAATGGCCTCCGCTTCGCTCTGGCCATAATCAGCGGGATTTTGTTTTTATTTCGTGTTTGTCGCGGCCTGCGGGCCGCTCCAAACACATTTTCACCAAAAGGGTCGTAATGGACAGCTGCATCTGTCCCAGCAGGACGGCGGGAAGTTTCTCTGAGGACCGTCCGCTGGGGTGGGACCCTGTTGCCGAAGGCAATAGGG
>OJOE01000841.1_pt1 | contig 13326 bp, 15 predicted proteins | sample 1598191 | NCBI WGS metagenome assembly OJOE01 (sample SAMN03922463, study PRJEB24848) | human gut metagenome | isolation source: stool sample | host: Homo sapiens | place: Germany | collected 2009-11
GACTCATAAATCTACCCTTAATCGTGTATTGGATGATAGTTGCGGATTTTAGGATAAACTGACCACAACTATCAACATCATAACTACATACATTATATGGCTGAGTAAGTATTTTTCCAAATTCATCAAAAGCCTCTTTCTTAAAGCCATATAATTCACCATACTTAATTATTTTATACATACTCTCATCAGTTCTGCCCTTCCAGAACTGTACCCATTGAGATATTCGAGCCTTCTGAACTTCATCTGTAACAACGAAGTCTTTAACATCAATATACTTCTCTATTCTATTTTCTTTTTTTAGCGTATTATAGAGCTCATGAAGCCGTGTATATGCTTTTATAACTGCATCATGGTCATCACCACTAGTCACTACATATACTTGTTGATTTCCATTTTCCAGCATTGACGCAGCTTTTTTTTCTGCTTCTTGAATAGCCAGACTTTCATAGTTTATAGATGACATGTCTCTGTCAAACTCAACTTTATTAAAATAAAATAAACAGATTATTGTTACGACAGCTACTCCTATGATAATAAACTTATTTTTTTCAAAAGCATAACCATTGTACTTTTCAATTCTTTCTAAAAACTTACTTGTCTTATTTTGATTATTAAACCGCAAGAAATGAGGTAAAAAAATCAAACTAAAAATAGTTGTCCCTATAAGTGTTAATGAAGCAAACAACCCCATATCCTGTAATAAAGAAGATTTAGTAAACATTAGAGCGACAAAAGCAGCAATAGTAGTAAAACACCCTACGGTTAATGGATAGGCTAAATCCTGAATTATTTCTCGTGCATCTTTAATATGATTATTATGCGAAATAATATGCACTGAATAACTCAATGCAATTCCAAAAACAACAGTCCCGGCCCCAATAGCTATAACAGATATTGAATTTTGAGTTATAGCTATAATGGCTAAAGCAAGTAAAGCACCGAACAAAGGTGGCAGAATAATGTATAAAAGACTTAATTTATTTCTAAAACTTAAATATAGTAGCGGAATTATTAATATAAGAGCAAGAGCCAATGTAAGAACTGTGTCATCTTTTATTTGTCTTGCATTACCAACTGCTACTATTGGAGTCCCAATACAGTCTATCTCAATTTCTTTATTCGTTAATTGTTTACATATATTGTTTAGTTTCTTCACTAGTTTTTCATTATCTCCTGTATCTGCCATCCCTTTTGTCGGTTCCAAATACATGTATAAAGTTGACATATCTTTATTAAAGATATAATCATCATATATTTCATACTCAAAATCGGCACTAAACCGCTCAAATTTCTTCAATAAGTGAGTTCCAATATTTAATGGATCCTTACTTAGAATATCACTTATCACAAAACCTGATGGCGATGTCAACATAGAGTAATATCGCTTTATAGACTCTTGTATACAACTATCTGACAAATCTTTTTCAATTCTTAGATAATCTTCATTATCAAGAAAAATAGGCAGATATTTGTATATAAAATTAGAAGTATTATTTATAATTTCTTGATTTACCCCTGTTGTAATAGAATTAATAAATCCCTTTTCAATAAGGACATGAACGCTATCTGTAAAAGCGGATGCAGCTTCCACCATCTTATCAGGATCTTCACCGGATACCATTATCAATATCCGGTCTTTTAATTTAAAGTTTTCAAGTATATTACTTTCCTTCTTATCTCCACTGTCAAAAAAACTAGATATATTTTCTTGAAACTTTATTTGTGAAGCATAAAAGGCACTCACCACTATTATAAAGATCAATAGAAGATAAAGAAAAATACGATGTTTTTCAAACCAATTATATATATGTATGAAAATATTACACATGTTCTCTTTTTTTTCTTATTATTGTCAAAAACAAATAACTTAAAAAACTAATCACCAATCCAGACATGACCGCCAAAATTAGACTTCCTAAAATATATTGTAATAAAGATGTATATACACGCTCAAATGTAATATTATCAAATGAAATTTTCACTTCTGAAGGATAAATAATATAACCGATCTTAATACTTCCATAAAGAATAAATGGTATCATAGGAGGTATACTTATATTCGAGAACATTAATGCTATGACTTTATTAAGTTTAAGAATATGTGCTGATATTGCTGCAAAAATCATCTGATATCCCCATATAGGTATTATACCACAAAAAATACCCCAGCCAACCGCAAGGGATACTTTCATATTACTATCCCTATTATTGATCACCTGTTCCTTTATAACTCTCTTTATATTGTCTTTTGTTACAAACTTCACACACTTCCAAGGATAATAGAATAACAGAGCATAAATAACCAAAATAGTGTTCAATATGCTTATTCGAGTAAAATCCCTTAAAGGACGAAAATGAGAAACTCTTTCTTCTTTAGGTGGATAGTAAACCTTAATCGGTACATTTTCCACATTTACTCCTTTCCAAGCTGCTCGAACTATAATCTCAACTTCAAACTCATACTTTCGAGTTAATAAATTAATATCCTTTATCTGTTGTAATGGATATAATCGAAATCCAGATTGTGTATCTTGTAATGTTTGCCCAGTTTCTATCTTAAACCAAAAGTTTGAAAATTTATTAGCAAACGTATTTTTACCCGGCATATTATCTGCTCTCAAATTTCTGGCTCCTATCAAAAGGCTGTCGTTTTTTTGTTCTATTTTTTCTATAAAAATAGGAATATCATCAGCATAATGTTGTCCATCTGAGTCTAAAGTAATAGCATAATCAAATCCATGTTCAGTAGCATATTTCAAACCTGTTAACAAGGCATACCCTTTTCCTTTATTCTTTTCATATGAAATATATTGTATTCCAGAACATTCACTTAATATAGCAGATGTTTTATCAGTCGAACCATCATTAATAACGATTACATCATCGCTATAAGCTTTAACATCATCAACTATTTGCTTTATTGTATTCTCGTTATTATAAGTAGGTATTATAACAGCACATTTTAACTGTTTTAGCCTTTCCTTATATACCGTATATTTCATATTTGTATTATTTGATTAAAGCTTTAAGTTTTAAAACTATATTGTCTTTATTGTATACAATCGCTGATACTACATTTTCTCCGGTCATTGTAATGTCTATTACTATAGAAAGTCCATATGAAGGCCTCACTACTGATATAAATTTACATTCCTTTATTTTGTCAAATGATACCTTTTTTTTGCTATAAATACTTATACATTTTCTAATAATAGTCAAAGTACATACTCCAGGTACAATAGGCTCTAAAGGAAAATGTCCATCATATATAGGATGTTTTTCCATCAGCTCAACTATAGACCTAAATCCATCTTCTTTCTCAATAAATTCTATTATTTTATAAAACGTGTCTTCCCAATTCATTACTTATCGATATTTCTAATAGGTACATTAATGTTTTTCTCAAAGAACTCATAGAGTGTATAATCCCCATTAGGTTGTGTCATCTTCATCTTATTTAAGCACATATCCCCCCTATCAAATTCAAGCATAATTTCTTTGATTTTAGATGCTGCCCTCTTTTTCTTTGGCGTCAATACAACTGTATATTTGAATTTCTCCCGCTTCAAACTATGTTGAAACTCTTTAGTTGCATTAATAACCTCTCCCGTCATACAAGCTGATAATATTTTTTTAAGCTCACGCAGCATTGGATTAGATTCAACTTTTATTTCATTTGTCTTATTACCATTTTTCATAATGAAATTTTCAGATGTCATTTTTATATAATCTCCATTATTGAACATTAGTAATATTTGTTCCGGCCTCTGATAATAAAATCTTCCGGATTTCATTATCTTATTTGATAAGACAGATATTGATTGTATCTGTGTAAATTTACAAGTTATAGTACGTATGGAGGATGTTTTATTTCCTAATTCTTGTATAAATGCATTATCCTCTAAACTATTTTCTTGAGCATTCACAGATACGTATATGCCTAAGCATATAAAAAAGCATAATAATCTATATTTCATAAGTATTTATCTTTATAAGTTGATCTAACGATACAACTTTCATTTTTTTTTCTTTTATTCTTTCAATAACAAAGCTCAATAAGAAGTCAGACTTTTCTCTATTATCATGAAGCAGAACGATGTCACCATTCTTTATATTGTGTGCTATCCTTTCACCAATGCTATCCCGCTTTAGACAAGCTAATGTATCAAACGAACGAACACTCCATCCAATACATTTAAAACTACTTTTAACAGCCTTTCTGATTAAAGGGTTTGTAACCCCGAATGGCGGTCTAAAAATAATAGGACGTCGACCTATTATTTTAAATATGACATCATTGTTTTTTTGTACATCTTCATATATCCTATTACTGGTCCAGAAAGGATAAAATACAGAGTGCGAATAAGTGTGGTTCCCTATTAAATGTCCATCATCATGAATTTGTTTTACTATATCAGGCCATGTTTCCGCCTTTGAGCCAATTAGAAAAAAAGTAGCTTTTATGTTATTTTCTCTCAGTATATCAAGAATTTTAGGTGTATAAATAGGATCCGGTCCATCATCGAATGTTAAAGCTATAACACGTTCCTTACTGCTTCCTCTACATAAACATCGTAAATATACTCCGCTTCTTATATCAGCAGAGGCCCATATAAAAAAGAATATGAGAATAAAAATAATTATAATCATCATATCAAACTCCTTTTACCACAATTATTGAAGAGTTCATTCCAGGATAATTATTACATATTATTACCTCTTCACTTTTATGTATATTCTTGACAACCCTATAAAATATTCGTGCAGAAACAGTAGGATATATGCCATACTCAGTGAATTCATTATAAATAAGCCTACTATTATTTGATGTAGAATATCGCGATAGACATTCGTTTCTACTTAATATTTTATTTGAAAATTCGATATTCTTTATTTGTATTTTACACCCTTCTGTATATTGTGATGTCACTTCCATAAAGATAGCTCCTTCTCCGTTTCTTAATCCATTGCGAAAAATGCCAATACGTTCCAATATGATATTAGAACTTTCTGTAATCTCATCAAATACTCCTAACAGAATATTTTTTTTATTGTTACAGCAAATTTGTATATATGAATCAAGCAAAGCATCCTCAAAACTGTGCGATCTGTTTACATATGTTATATTTTCACAATGATTTTGTGAGAGCAATGCGATCTGCCCACCTACCGTATTGAATGTAGACTGAATAAATGGTGTAGGATTTAATAGCTCTTCATTATTCTCTATTACATTTCTAAGAAACTTTTCACTATCAGCCAAACAGCCGTATCCTGTTGCAGTAATTATGCAGTCAAGGTCTTTAATGCCTTTTATATTACAACATTCAACGGCAGTCGAAACAGCCATCCTCAAAATCCGAGACATACGTCTTCGAATAGCAGCTTCAGGTATTAATGTTTTTATATCTGAATGAATATCATCATTGGCTATGATATTTTTAATATAGCAACTCATTTTATCTTGAGAATATTAATGTTGAACAATTCCCTCCAAACCCAAAAGAATTAGAAAGAACAGTATTAACTCTTTGCTTCCTGAGCTTTGTATTTGGTACAATCCCATCATTCATAGGAACAGAAAAATTAAGAGATGCTGGAACAAAACCTTCTTTAAGTGATAATATAGAAAAAACAGCTTCTATTCCTCCTGATGCGGCCAACGTATGACCAGTATATGATTTAGTAGAGCATATAAGAGGAATATTCTTATCAAATACCCGTGATATAGCAGTTGATTCTGTAATATCATTATTGGGTGTACCGGTTCCATGTGCATTAATATAATCTATGCTTGCCAGAGATAAATCAGCCATAGACAAAGCTTTTGTCATTGCTAAAAACGCTCCTTCACCATTTTCTGACGATGCTGTTTGGTGAAATGCATCATTCGAATTTGCATGTCCAATAAAGTAACAATACTTTTTTTTACAGTCCTCTTCTCTTTGAAGAACAATATAACCTGCGCCTTCACCCAAGTTAAGTCCTGCTCTATATGCATCAAAAGGTTTACATAAATCTTTATCTAATATCATGAGAGATTTAAAGCCGTTAAGTGTAAAAACACTTAAAGCATCACAACCACCTACAATTACAGCATCTAAAATTCTATACTTTAATAAATTATACCCCTTTATTATAGCATTAGCTGATGAAGAGCAAGCTGTACTTATAGTCGTTGAATAGCCATCAATATTACAATATTTACGGATTGCTTCGGTTGATGCTGCACAATCATGCATGACTACCTGTCTTAAGTCACCTTTAGATTCATCTTTTATAAAATCCTTAAAAAAAGATTCAGTAAGGTCCATTCCTCCAACAGATGTTGAAGAAATTAATCCAACATTGTCATACTTTGTATCAATTTCTGCATCTACGATAGCTTCCTTAGCGGCAAGCATTCCTAACAATGCTGTTCTAGAAATAATCCTACTTGTAGAAAGGCACAGCTTCTCTTTTAGTTGATTGTTTGTGTATTTAAGCTCTCCAACCGGTATTCTATTATTAGTTGATAATATTTCAGGGCAAAGTGAAATTCCACTTTGTCCTGAATATAAATGAGATAAGTTAGCTTTTACTCCTATACCCAGTGAAGAAACTACACCTAAACCGCTTACTACAATTCTCATTATAATATTTTATTTCTTATTTTTCTCAATATATTCAGCAAGTGTTCTTACTGAATAAAAAACTGGTTTAGCTTCCGCAGAATTGGACAATTTAATTCCATAATACTTCTCAAGGATAAGAATAACTTCTAATGCATCAATCGAATCCAAGCCTAATCCGTCCCCAAATAGAGGTGCATCTGTATCAATATCTTCAACTGATATTTCTTCTAAGTTTAATTCTTCTATCAAATGTTGTTTTAGCTCCTTTACTAATTGTTCCATAATTATTTGTTTTCTCTAATTAATAATTTCAATTTTACGTCATAATTTTCATAGAGTTTTTCACACCATCCACAAATGACAGCATGTGCTTTCCCTGTTTCAAGTAAACGTATTGCATACTTTTTTGCTGTTCCTTTATCATCATTTTCAACGAAAAATGTATTATTTCCTTTTATTTTATAACGAATACAAAGTTCTCCGTTTACGACATTAGGCAAAGTATATACAAAGATAGCAGGCGATGCTCCTTCCTTTAAATGTTTATCAATTATTTTTTGATGCTCGATATCCGCATCAAGCGATGAAGATTTATTTGCAAGAACTATAGATATATCTTCTGACAAATATTGTTCCAAAGAATATTGTTTCATCAAATTTGCCATAGAAACATATGCAGCTTTACATAAGTCACTCATCTTATAGAACTTCATATTATTTTCATCCAACTTCTTATATTCAGTTCTTATAAATTCAGGAAAAGGTAAATTTGATTTAGGAAGAGTATAATTACAAACCTCTTTTACAGAATATTCATAAAATGATCTATTTACAGGATAACTTTCCATTGAAACAACAATAGCTGCATTACATCCACCAAATCCCGAAGCTGTTTTTAGAAATGCACTTTTAGAAAAGACCTGATGATTAGAGCTTACATTCATGGGACAAGAGGTCCCAAGTTCTTCAAATCCTAACGTAGCATATACTTTTTTTATCAAAAGTTCGTGTATGCATAATATTGTTTCAACAACACCTGATGCTCCTAGCGTATGACCAATATATGATTTAAAGCTATTAATAGGTTTATCAGATAGTTCAGCTAAAGCTATGGCTTTACTCTCCATTTCATCATTGTATACAGTCGACGTTCCATGTGCATTGATAAAGCCAATATCATTTTTATTCATATCAGCCTCTTTCAGAGCCCTTTCAATAGCAAAATATAAACCATCCCCTGTTCTTGATGGACCAGATATATGATTTGCGTCATTGGTTATTGCACCCCCATTGAGATATAAATATGGATGCCGAGCATTACTTTTGTTTGATATAATCAATATTGCTCCGCATGCTTCTCCCAAAGATAATCCATCTCTATTTTTATCATATGGTTTACAGGGTTTTGCACTGATAGACTTAAATGAAGCGAAACCTTCTGTTATAAACTGGCTAAGGGTATCACAGCCAACTACAATAATATCATCGTATGTTCCCTGCAAAATAAGTTCTCTAGCTATTATCAATGCTGAAACTCCAGAAATACAAGCATTCGAAACAACCAATGGCAGGTTAGATAATCCTATATAATTTTGTAGTTTTAAGGCTGTGTTTCCTAAAAAAGCATCATTAGGTACGGGATCTATACTTTCTGCCAATCGTTCTATATTACCTTTTGTTGTTGATAATATAACTAGCAGTCTATCGTCAGTTATTATCAATTTAGAGCTATCTATAACTGATAATATATTATTAATCACAAGAGATTCAAAAAATGAACATCCCTCATGTAAAACAGCCAATGGTAAAGTTCTATTAATAGAACCCACAATCATTTTATAGTCTTCATTGTAAACTAATCCACAATCTCCTCGCTCTAATGCAGAGAAAGTTTGCATCTTATCACCCAAAGATGTAATCAAACTATCATGCCCAATATATACTTGTTTCACTTTATCCATTTTTCTTTCCATTTCTCGTAAAACGGAGGATTATTCAAAGACATTTCGCCATTTTTATCTATAAAAACCTGAACAGAACTACCTCTGGCAATAATTATATTACTTTCTGCCTTTCGTATCAGGTATTCAAAACAAACTTTTGCAGCAGGTGTCAAAATATACTTTGTTTCTATTATAATTTCGTCATCAATAGTAAGTGGACTCAAATATTGTATCTGTAAATCTACCATTGGTGCTAAATATCCGCTTTCGTATATATCCATATATCCAAGACCAGGATATTCGCGTCCAAAAGCTTCTCTTCCATCCTCAAAGTATTTCACATAAGCACCATGCCAAACTATTTTCATTGAATCGACTTCACTAAATCGGACTTTAGCTCTTGTAATTCCTTTTAAAGCCGGTTTAGAATCAAACTTTTTCTTTTTCATGTATTCAAGAAGATTTTCATTTGACAACAAGCTGCTAAAATACCATTAGTAAACGATTGAGCTTTAATAAGAGTTATATTAAAAACCTCCTGAACTATCTCTATTTTGGTTTCCAACAGTTCATTGATCTTTGGCAAATAATTTATTTCCAAATTCGAAACGGCACCGATATAGCCAATCGATATCGGCTTGTTTTCACTTCTACAAATATACCCAACTCTAGCGGCAGCAGACTGTGCAATATGTTCAATAAGCCCAAACTCGGTTAAACAATTATTCTCCACAAAAATGTTATTCCCCTTGACCATCAACTGAGTTGTTGAGATACCATTCGTTATGCCAACAAATTTATCTACCATAACCATTGGTTCTCTCTGTGGTATTAAATCAATTATTTCCATTTTTTCTTACAAATCATTATTGAATGCCCCAAGCCTAAGCCATCCACAATTTGCTCAATCTCAAGACCAGCATTGTTTACACATCTTTCCATATCAGAAGAATGATACATTTTACTATTGCCATTAGCAAGAGCTGTAAAGTATATGCTTGTTAATGTAAGACAATAAGCTGCTGTTTCAAACTTTTGCCTGTCCCAAAATGTTTCCATAATATAAAGTCTTGAATCAGCATCCATTGATTCTGCAGCTCTTTTACAGATACTTGTAACCTCCTCTTCTGAAAAACAATCTAAGAACTGGCTCATCCAAATTATATCAAACGCAGGCGTAGGAAATTTGACAGACTTATCCAACAAATTACATGGGAATGAATGTATTCTATCAGCTCCTGCTGTATTTTTTATTTGCTCACGCATCATCTCTATCTGTTGAGGTAAATCCATAATTGTAACCTCAACAGATGAATTAAATTGCACACATCTGGTTGCCCATCTTCCTGTATTTCCTCCTACATCTAATATTCTTTTGACCTTTTTATCATCACTAAATATTATTTTTAATGCAGCATCAAAAGATTCGTCAGAATAAAAATGGTCAAACCCGAACCAACTTTTCTGAACATTCTCTGGCAAACTTGATAAAGCCTCATAAATAGTTGACCAGTTTCCGAAAGTTTTAAGGCCTACTGGCTTACCTTCTATGAGAGCTTCCTCTAAATCATAAAGCCCCTTATAGTTCACATCATGATTAAAGTTCATATTAACTTTTGCCATCTTATCATTAAGAAGAAACCATCCAGTCTTTGACAATTGAAACAAGTCGTCTTTAATCAAAACAGTTCCTATAGATAAGGATGCTTCTAATAAGACTTGTGCTGCATACAAACTCAAACCTTTTCTTTCTGCAATCTGCTCTAAAGTTAATCCTTCCCGATGTTCAGATAAAAGTTTAAGGATACCAAGTTTTACCATAAGTCTTGATACCTGAAAAACAATAGGTCCGAAAGCAATTTCTTGAGCTTTTCTCTGAGCCTCTATTGCAGTCAGTTTCTCATGAGAATATATTTTTTCTAATTGAGGTGTTAGTTTCATTTTCATTTATAATTTAAATCCAAAATCTATAAAAATTGAACCACTGTTGCGGATATCTTTTTACTATAGATTCTAAAGACCTGACATACTGATTCATTAAATGTTCTGCTGTCATATTCTTATTAATTTCAGCCTCTTCAAAAATAAATCTATATGTATGATCTTTTTCTCGCATCGAATAATAGAATACGACAGGAACCCTACATTTATAAGCTATTTTAAAAGGTCCAACGGGAAATTTAGCTTGTCCACCTAAGAACTTTAATTCTATAGAAGAACTCTCATCCAAGTACCTGTCTCCATTAAAACAAACATATTCATCATTGTTAAGTGCCATTTTTATATTTATCATAGCACCTAGTGTATCATTATTGACTGGTATTATTTTAAAGTTTTGTTTCTCTGATGCATTCTCAATCGCTTCCTTTATACTGTTATGTTCAGTATCAAACATAACGATATTTATTTTTTTTTCGTATTTCCCAAAAAAAACAGCACCAGCTTCCCAACATCCAACGTGTGCTCCAATTAAGATAACTCCATTACTATTATCTATTATATCTAAAAACCTCTGATAATTATCAAATTCAAAATGATATTTTTTAGCTAAACCACTTTTTATAGCTATTTTATCAATCAAAGTCTGTCCAAAAACATAATAATGCTGATATATTTTTACCAGAGATTTAAAGATGCCGTAATGAAGTTGCTTCCTATTGTATAACCATATTGCATATGTAGCTTTTGGTGCAAAAGGTATAAAATGGAAAACAACCAGAGCGAGAAAACCATATGCGATATTGACACCTAATAATTTAATTGTATATATAAAAAAAAGATATCCCGATCGTCCTCCTCTTGATTTTCCACTCCACTTACGTTCCACGGTGTTATTATGCATTTATCTTTTTTTCCAATAATTCATAAAAATCAGCAAATGTTTTTACTTCAGCAAAGTCAGGTCCAGTTAATGTTATACCAAAATTTTGCTGCACTAATACTACAACATCCACTAGATCAAGACTATCCAATCCAAGCGTATCTTTCAAAGAAGCATCCGGAGTTATAGTATCTACATCTATTTCAAATTCTCCAGCTAAAACAGTTCTTGCTCTTTCAATTATTTCATTTCTCGTCATATTATTTTATTTTAATTTAGTTACTATTAATGATGAATTTGTACCTCCAAACCCAAATGAATTACTTAAAAAGGTATTGAAAGACATATCTATTCTCTTAGTCGGAATATTCAACAATGCTGAAGCCTCATCAGGTTCCTCAAAATTAAGGTTCATCGCTATGAAATCGTTTTGCATCATTAATATTGAATAAACTATTTCACTGGCTCCAGCCATCCACATTTCATGACCTGTAAAGCACTTTGTTGAAGCTACAAAAGGTTTATTTACTCCAAAAACCTCATTGATAGCTTTAGCCTCATTATAATCACCAATAGGTGTTGAGGTCGCATGGGCATTAATATACTGTATATCATTAAGAGCAATCCCTGCATCTTCTATAGCTCTTTTCAGAGAACGTGTCGGTCCATCGACATTAGGTACTGATATGTGATCACCATTAGATGAAAATCCATAACCTATTACTTCGGCCAATATAGTTGCTCCTCTCTTTCTAGCAGATTCATAACTTTCTAGAATTACACATGCCGCACCTCCACTTGGCACCAAACCGTCTCTATTCTTATCAAATGGACGAGAAGCTTTACTTGGTTCATCTTCTCTGATTGAAAAAGCACTTAATGCATCAAAATTACCTACAGAAAAAACATTAACTTCTTCTGCTCCTCCGCAAATAATACAATCTTGTAACCCTTGTTTTATGAGTAAATATCCCAAACCTATGGCGTGAGAACCACTTGCACATGCTCCAGATACAGTAAAATTAATACCTTTCAAATTAAAAATGGTGGATAGATTCATTGTTATTGTAGAGTTCATTGTTTGGAATATATTTCCAGAACCTACCATAACTGTATTTTTCTGTTCTCTTATAATATCTGCCCCTTTGATAACAGGCTCAGCACTACTATCATTTCCAAATAATATACCTACCTCATTTTTTTGCAAATATTCTTGATCGATACGAGCTTGTTCCAAGGCCTCTTTTGTTGCAATAAAAGCATATTGCCCCTGTTCGGGTAAACATAATCTTTGCCTTCTATCAAGAAGCCCTTTAAGATTTGATGCTTTTATTATACCAGTTAGAGAAGAACGATATCCCATCTCTTTTCTCTTAGGATCCAGTCCTATACCAGACTTTCCTTCAAATAATGATTTGAGAACTTCCTCCTTATTTTGTCCAATACAGGAATAGATTCCCATACCAGTTATAACCACTCTTCTATTCATAAATTATTAAGTATAGATACCTCCATTTATAGATATTACTTCTCCTGTTATATAAGCTGCTGATTCTGAAGCTAAGAAATTGACTAATTCAGCAACTTCTTCAGGTTTACCAAATCGGCCAACGGGTATATGTGCCTTTAATTCAGTTTGATCCAAGTCGCTTGTCATATCTGTTTCTATGAAACCAGGTGCAACAGCATTTACTGTTACCTTTTTTTTCGCAACTTCTTGTGCTAATGCCTTAGTAGCAGCTATCACTCCTCCTTTTGCAGCAGAATAATTAACTTGTCCTGGCATACCTTTTATTCCAGATAGAGAAACTACATTAATAATTCTACCCCACTTCTTCACAAGCATATTTTGCAATAAAGCGTGTGTTACATTATAAAATCCTTTTAAACCCTAAAATCCGCAACTATCATCCAATACACGATTAAGGGTAGATTTATGAGTCGT
>OJOE01000855.1_pt1 | contig 13099 bp, 10 predicted proteins | sample 1598191 | NCBI WGS metagenome assembly OJOE01 (sample SAMN03922463, study PRJEB24848) | human gut metagenome | isolation source: stool sample | host: Homo sapiens | place: Germany | collected 2009-11
GTGTTGCAATCGCCGAGCCGGGAATCATCCCGCAATTACAGATATTTGTACTTCCGGAACTGGAACAGTTGGTGGAAGTTACCGCAAAAAAAGTGGCAGAGATATAAAATCCCTGCCACTTTTTTGTTGCCATTAAATATTGATATGTGTTTTTTGTACTTCTTCGACGATCGGATCGACCTGATCTAAGAGGTTGATCATGTTTTCGTACAACTGATTCTTGCGTGTGATATCGCCGGATAACTGGTTGACTGTCTCGGACACGCCGATATAGCCGTCCTTGGCACTTAGGATATCTCCCTGAATCTGATCAGCGGTTTCGTTACAAGTGTCAACGGCAGCGGCAATCTGCTGCTGAACCTCAATCACACCGTTGACGGATTCTTTGATATTGCCAAACAGTTCGGTTGTCTTTTTTACCTGCTCCTGTTCATGGGAGAGCATCCGGTTTGCTGTTTCCATCGAAGCATTTAAGTTGGAAGCGTCCTCGCGGAGCAGTGCCATGTTTGCATTTACAGTATCGACGAGCTTCTTGATCTCTGCGGACAGGGTGCTGACCTCGGTTGCGACAACGGCAAACCCGAGACCGTGCTCCCCGGCACGGGCGGCTTCAATCGAAGCGTTTAAGGAGAGCATGTTTGTCTGGTTGGCGATACCAATAATACCGGACATTGTCTCCTGAATCTCGTCGAAGCTGCTCTGGAATTTATTTAAGACTTCCACGACATGCTGGAAATCCTTCAGTACATTGGAAGAGCTTTCCTGCAGGCTGTCGACATTTTCGTTTGCCTGATCGGTCGCGGTAAGTACTCCGCTGACGCTCGTTTCAATCTGGGAAGAAACTTCTACGATATTGGCAAATTCCTGCTTGATGGAATCCATACCGGAAGCAACCTGATCGGACTGCGCGAGGATCGTATCAAAGGAACCCTGGATATCAGAGATCTGACTTGCGGTCTGCATTTCTTCTTCAATCAGGGATTTCCGGTTTTCCTTCAGGCTTTTCGTAATCTGGGTGATCGGCTCTAAGCTTTGCTTTAAGGCAAGCCCGGTTACCGTTTCTGTTGGAACTGCATGTATTTCTGTTTTCTTTTTAAACATCGTGGTTATACCTCCTGCGTGTAATTATTCAAATGCTGCAAGCACAAGTGTCTGATTCATATGCTGGTTGTTAAACTGCTGGCCGTCGCCGACGAAGATCGCAGCAGGTGCAACCGTACGGAATGAAGCAACATAGTCGGTCAGGGCATCTTCCTCTGCAAATAGGCGCACACGGTTCGCACTGTCAAAGCCGAGCAGGAATGAAACCGGAGATGCCTGTATGGAGGCAAGCAGTTCTTCGTGAATCTGCCGGTAATCATCGACATCCATGATATAGATGCTGTCATTTTCATAGATTGCCTTGCCGTTGAACATGACGCCGTTCCGGTCGACCGACATTGTCTGGATGATACAGGTATCCTCACCGAGGGCGCGTCCAAGTGGATGGCGCGGCATGGCAGAGAGGATATCTTCGAGCTGGACGCCGGTTTCCTCCTGGTAGAGCTCTAATGCTGGAACGCCATCTAACTGAAACAGTGTTTTCGTTCCCGGTTCTACCAAGTTGGCGAAATGCGCACGGCGGCTCTGCCGTTTGTAAATATTTTCCTTATACAGATGGATCTTGCCACCTTTGTTTTTGATAAATGCATACGCACAGCTTCGCGTATGAACCTTCCCGTCTAAAATCACACAGTGTTTTTCACCGAGCAGGACGCCATAAGCACTGGCACCAATCAACGGAACACCAGCTTCCAGCAGGGAATCATGGACGGTTGACAGGACACGCTCCTCACATCCAGTCATAAATTCCAGACAGATCGTATCGGAATCTCCCGGTTCGATTGCCTGTAGATTCGCAAGAAATGTATGCATGGATTTGACCGGAGTTGTGCGGACATCCTCGATCACGCCCGTACATACTTCCACGCCTGCAAATCCGATGACGATGACTGCCTGATTCAGACGCATTTCTTTTGCAATGCCTTCGCCACTGGTGCCGATCATCGGCGTGCCCGGATATTTCTCACCGAGCAGGGCGGCGGCAGCTTCTATTTTTGAAAAGGGAGCAATCAGGATCAGAAAATCTGCTTTTTTCAATCCGGCGGTTGCTTCCGTTATGGCTGTTTCCACATGGTCTGCGCGACCGATGCCTACAAAACCTTTCATCTTAAGCCTCCGACTGCGACTATACTTGTGGGGCATGTAAATGCGCAGTGAATTTACACGCGGAAAAATCCGCGGCACCTAAACTTATTCTACCAAAAAATGGAGAAAAAGAATAGAGGAAAAGAAAAATGTTTAGAATAGGTAATATCTTGTATTTGTGGTAAAAGTTTGCTATAATGGCGTTTATCTGGATACTTATATGCAAAAATAAAGGGAGGTAGCTCGATGGGCTATTCAAAAGCGGAAACTGAGAAAAAACAGAGAAAACTTGTTTCCAAAACACAACGAAATACGAGAAAAGTGCTGGTTATACTTTTTAAGGTCATATTGGTTGGTATCATTGCAGTGATCATAGCCGGAGCCGGAGCCGGATTCGGTATGATGAAGGGCATTTTGGACAATGCACCGGATACCTCCAGTATCAATATCGTTCCGCAGGGATACCGGTCGAATATCCGGTCACAGGACGGCACGGTAGAAAGAGAGATCTCCACGATCGATTCCAACCGTGTTTATGTATATTATGATCAAATCCCGAAAGATATGGTCAATGCGTTTGTTGCGATCGAGGATCAGCGATTCTGGACGCATAATGGTATTGATGTGCGCGGTATCTTCCGTGCGTTTGCAAAGGGCGCGGCAAGCGGTCACTTTAATGAGGGTGCATCGACGCTGACGCAGCAGCTCATCAAGAACCAGGTATTTAATGTCGGTCTGGATGAGACGACATTTATGGACAAGCTGGAACGTAAGATTCAGGAGCAGTATCTGGCGATTGAGCTGGAGAAGCAGTACACAAAGGAGCAGATTGTTGAGTACTATCTGAACACGATCTATCTGGGACGTGGTGTCAGTGGTGTTCAGGCAGCTTCCGAGAAATATTTCGGTAAGGATATGACGGAACTTACGATCTCAGAGATCGCAGTTATTGCAGGTATTCCACAGAACCCAAGCCGTTACGATCCGGTTGCCAATCCAGACGAGAACAAAAAGCGCCGGGCGGAAGTTTTAAAGAAGATGTTAGATCAGGAATACATCACACAGCAGCAGTATGACGAGGCAGTGGCAGATGATGTCTATGCGAGAATCGATGCCGAGCATGAGGTTCAGCTTGCAGAATCTGACGTGAACACTTTCTATCAGGATGCTATCATAAATGGTGTCATAGAGAAGTTTATGGATATGTATGGCTGTACAAAGTCAGAGGCGGAGAACAAGCTTTACACGGGTGGTTATGAGATTTACTCTGCACAGGATAAAGCAATCCAGAAGATCTGTGATGATGTCATCAACAATCCGGAATATGTAAGCAATAGCACGAAGGTTGGTTTGAGCTACAAGCTGACACTTCTGGGAGCCGACAAAGAAACAAATTACAATTACAGCATTGGCGATCTGACCAATTATTTTGCAGAGCAGACAGGAAATTCAAAGTATAATAATATTTATCCGAGTGAACAGGATGCGAGAGCCGCAGCCGACACATTCAAGGAAGCGATGCTGGAAGAGACAGGCGGAACCTATGTCGCTGAAGCATTTTCTGTATCACCGCAGCCACAGTTTTCGTTCACAATCATGGATCAGCATACCGGCTATGTAAAAGCACTGGTAGGCGGACGTGGTACGAAGACCGTAAACCGTGCATTTAACCGTGCAACGGAGGCAGAGAGACAGCCGGGTTCCACGTTCAAGATCGTAGCAGCATATGCACCGCTGATCGACAGTGGTAAGGCAGGTCTTGCAACATCGTTTAACGATGAGCCATATCAGTATGCAAATGGTAATGAGGTTCGGAATGCCGGTGGCGGACATAGCGGATATTGTACGATCCGTAAGAGTATCGCAAGCTCCATTAACGTCTGTGCGGTAAAGGCAATTACCGAAGAGACACCGGAGGCAGCATTCGAGTATTTGTTGAAGTTTGGATATACGACACTGGTAGACCAGGAGGTGGACAGCAATGGTACGCTGCTCACAGATAAGACACAGGCGTGTGCACTGGGTGGATTGAGTTATGGTGTTACGAATTATGAGATGACAGCCGCTTATGCATCGATTGCAAATGGTGGTGTTTACAATCAGCCGGTTTTGTTTACCAAGATTATCGATCATGATGGAAATGTGGTAGTTGACAACACGACACCAACCTCCCATGAGGTAATCAAGCCGACAACTGCATGGCAGTTGATCGAGGCGATGAAGTCCGTAGTTACAAGCGGAACTGGTACGCCGGCAAGATTACAGTCTGGTATGACTTGTGCAGGTAAGACAGGTACAACCTCTGAAAACTATGATCTTTGGTTTTGCGGTATGACACCATATTATACCGCGTCTATCTGGATGGGTTATGACAGTAACGTTGATATGGGTGGACAGAATACACATAAATATATGTGGCGCGATATCATGGATCAGATTGTAGAGTTAGAAGGACAGGATACATCGGCAGACTTTGAGCGACCGGAGGGTATCACGACGATCAGCGTCTGCGAGATCACCGGATTGCTTCCGGGTGAAGGCTGCCCAACTTCTTCGGATTATTATGCACAGGCAGATATCCCATCACAGAGATGTAGTGGACACGAGGCACTTGAGTTCTGTACAGAATCACATAAACTTGCAAACAGTGGATGTCCGGAGACTGTTTCATTTACAGTCGAGATTGATGAAAACGGAAATAAGAAGCTGGTAGGCTCCAATGGAGAATCTACCGATGGATACGAGTACACGGATGAGGTGTGTGATATTCATACACCGTTAGAGGAAGGCGAGATTGAACTTGCTTCTTCGGCGGGTGAAGGTGGAACGATTTCACCGACAGTTCGAGTCGCGAAGGGTGCGAATGTAACCTTCTATATCACACCGCACAATGGATACCGGATCAAGGATGTCATTGTAAATGGACAGAGTCAGGGCGCTGTTTCAAGCTTTACATTTAACGATGTACAGGCAAACGGAACGATCAGTGTTACCTTTGAGAAGACTGGAGGTACCGATCCGGCACCAATGCCGACAACACAGCCGCCGGCACCGACGACGCAACAACCGCCGACAACACAGGCGCCAACAACGCAGCAACCAACAACACAGCAACCGGAGCCGACGACACAGGCACCGGAGCCGCAAACGTAATATAAATCAAAGAAGTATCTGAGAACAGTTGTTTATGACTGCAATCAGATACTTCTTTTTGTTTTTGTTATAAATAAAGCTTCAATTCTTTGGCATCTTTGGAGAGAAGATGAGAGATGCAAAGTAAGAGAAGATCAAAGCGGCGGAGGTTCCGACGGCTGCCATTTTGAAACCACCGCGGAACAGTCCGAGAAAGCCATCTTCGTTTACTGCATCCTTGATTCCTTTCCACAGGTTGTAGCCGAATCCGGTCAGGGGAACGAAAGCACCCGCTCCGGCAAATTTCATGAAAGGTTCGTAGATACCAACTGCCCCTAAAATCACACCCGTGCAGACTAAGATTACCATCACCCGTCCGGGCATAAGCTTGGTTGTATCCATCAGAATCTGTGACAGTACACAGATGATTCCTCCGATGACAAAAGCAAGAATATAGTCCATATATACATCCTCCAATTTATAAATCGATGTGTTCAATGACAACGGCGTGCGCGACGCCGGGGATCGTCTGTCCCTCGTTGAAGCTGACTGTAGAAAGCAATGCTCCGGTAGGGACGAATAACACGCGTTTCCATTCGTTTGATTCTAATTGATGCAGAATATAGCCGGCAAGTGTGACAGCCGCACAGCCGCAGCCACTGCCGCCACTGTGGGTATCCTGTTCCTCGTTGTCGAAGATACAGACGCCGCAGTCCATATGCTGTTTCTCGATGTCGTAGTCGTTATCCCGTAACAGTTTTATCAGAATTTCACTGCCGACTTTTCCAAGATCGCCAGTGATGATTTTATCAAAATGAGATGGCTTGACGGCGAGATCTTCGAGACATTGGTAGATGACATCTGCTGCGGCAGGTGCCATACAGGCGCCCATGTTCATGTTGTCCCGTACGCCGTAATCGACGATTTTTCCGGTTGTCACAGAAGTGATGCGAGGGTATTCTTTCATCGGCTGATCTGGACTGGTTGCAGATACGAGGAATGCGCCGCTTCCAGTGACTGTCCAGGTAGAAGAGAGTGGGCGCTGGTTTCCGTATTCCAGTGGAAACCGGAACTGTTTTTCTGCACCACCGAAGTGACTGCTTGTCACAGCAATGACATGCGAGGCATAGCCTGCATTGACAGTCATAGCTGCAAGTGACAATGCTTCGCCACAGGTGGAGCAGGCACCATACAGACCGAAGATAGGTATCTGAAAATCTTTCAGACCGAATGTAGAACCGATCAACTGTCCAAGCAGATCGCCACCGAAGATATAGCGGATATTCTCCTTGGCGATGCCGGATTTCGTGATGGCAGTCTGTACTGCGCGGCGCACCATTTCGGATTCGCCTTCTTCCCACGAGTCCATGCCGAAGGCAGGATCTGGCTCAATCTGGTCGAAATAGGAGGCGAGAGGTCCCTGCCCTTCCATGTCACCGACGATTGAGGCACGGCTTAAAATTGCTGGTGGACAGGCAAAGCGTATGGTCTGTTTTCCGACAGCCTGATTTGTTTTTTCTTGTTCATTCTGATTCATAATAACTCCTTTCTGGATAATCTGTTATTACAGTAGTTTGAAAATCCAATAGATGAAACCGGCGACAAAGCTTACTACGACACCGAATAAGATAACAGGTCCGGCAATCGTGAAGACTTTGACACCTTTTCCGAACACTTCACCCTCTTTTTTGTATTCGATCGTTGGGGCGGCAACGGAATTCGCAAATCCGGTAATCGGAACCAGAGCACCGGCACCGCCATATTTCGCGAGTGGTTTGTAGAGGTTTAACCCCGTAAGCAGGACGGAGAGAAATACAAGCAGGATCGAACAGACGCTCATTGCGTCTGCCTCCTCATAATGAAACTGCGTCGTACATACGTTGAAGATCACCTGCCCGAGCAGACAGATACAGCCGCCAACGAGAAAGGCGTGCAGGCAGTTTTTGAAACAACTGTGTTTCGGCGTGATCGCTTCGACGTAACGGTTATATTCCTGGTCGTTTTGCTTTACTTTCATAGAGATAACTCCTTTCGCTATAATTTAAGAAGGGAAAAACAGAATCTGCCAGGCGCAGCCGAGTGCTTTTCCGATGGCAGCCGCGGCAATCACATAAGGGAGCCATGTCCGCACGCCCAAACGGCGGGATAGAATTGGCATGACCTGTAAGGTTTCTGCTAAAGCACCGGCGAGACACCCGATAAAAATGCCGCCAAACAGATTGAAGATGCTGAATCCTGCCAGCCCGATCGGAATCCGGAGTCCGAACAGATACGCAGCATTTCCAATCGTGACACCGGCGATGATCAAAGCTTCAATCCGGTGGACACCTTTGCCGGATTTCATCTGCTCTGCCAGTTTATCGAAGATACCAAGCATCGTGATAAATGCGACAAAACCAGCGGAAACAGCACTTCCGGCACAGATACAAAAGAAACAGTAAGCAATCGTTTTAATCAACATCGAGACTCGTTCCCTCCCGTGCGCTGTCTACAACGATTGCATCGTTGACATCCCGCTCATATAATCGCATCTGTACCTGCAGCGGTGTCGGATCATCGGCTTTCTTGTGGTTCAGACCGTGATTGAAGAAGAGCAGCATACCGAAGAACAGCCCGACACAGTAAAACAGAATGCCAAATCGATATCCGGCAGTGGTTGCACTTGCCTGCGTTCCAGTAAACATCTGATACAGATCCTGCAGCAGATCAATGGCACCGACGTCCCCGTTGTAGGACATGATCGAATAGGCGGTTCCGAAAAAGGCGAGCAGCATCAGAAATGCGGCTTTTATTTTTCCGGTTCGTTTGTGTCCGTCGCTTAAGTTCCGATAGTAGACGACGCATTCCTGGCTGCCAATATTCTGGACAGTCACGGATTTATCGTATTTCAGAATTTCTCCAATGATTGCAAGGGCATTGACGACTAATTGCCCCTGCTCGTTGTCACGAAATGTAAACAGCTTGATTTTTTTCACGTCGTGCATGATATCCGGCTGGCTGCAAAAGACGGAAGCAATATCTTCAATGTGTACCTGCTTGGACGCAACCATCGTGCTTGCATCGAGGGAAAGATATACGGTTGTTTCTGCGTGCTCTGTTTGATTCATAATACATTCCCTTCCATTTTCTGATTGATTTGATATATATGGATAGTATGAGAATTTTTTGCAGGGATATCCTGTTAAATTCTAGCAAGAACATTTCTTTTTTTGTCGACTTATGGTAAAATAAAAAATAATTATGGTTTGAAAAAGGATTCAGGAAGGAATACAAATCAGAATATGGAATTAGATCAGATACGAAAACAGATCAACGCGGTGGATGATGCGATGCATCGCTATTTTACGGATCGCCTGCGCTGCTCGGAAGATGTGGCAGAAGCGAAGCTTCAAACGCAGGACAGCGTATACAAACCAGAGCGCGAAAAGCAGGTGTACGCACGTTTCCCCGGTGATGCAGATGAGGAAAAACTGTACCGTCTGTATGTGCGGAAGGTTATGCAATTATCGCGGTATCATCAGTATGGAATCTTCCTTGGAAAAGGAAATGTGGATACGGAATTTGAGACGCAGTATAGATCAGTTCAGGCAGCGATAAACGAAAGAGACACCACAGATGCATCTGTGAAGATCGAGCTGACACCCGATCCACAGGCGGAACAGGGGATGTCTATACAGGATATGCTTTCCGTACTTGGCGACTTCGGAACCGAAGTGACTGCATTGCAGTACGAAGGCAGCAAAGTAAGTGTAACCGTGCGTGTTTCCGGTACGGATGCACTCGAATCACAACGAAGGTTATTCTACATGTTATACAAGGAAAGTGTGACGTATAAGATGTATGTATTATAAATACACAGGAGGATTATTATGCTCATAGTTGATGGTCACGTCGTCGATCCTGCAACCGGGTTGCACGAGATCGCAGACGTATTGATTGAACAGGATTGTATAAAGAAGATTTACGTGCGAAGCCGCGGCGAGCAGGCAGATTACAACGAAGCCCAGGAAAATGGACATCTTGTGATCGATGCAAAGGATAAATATGTAATGCCGGGGTTTATTGATCTGCATGTACATTTTCGTGATCCGGGACTGACATACAAGGAAGACATCATTACCGGTTCGCGTGCAGCAGCCGCGGGTGGTGTGACGACAGTCTGTGCGATGCCAAACACAAAACCGGTTGTCGATAACGTGGAAGTATTGCAGGATATTTTGCAACGTGCGGAGCATGCATATGTGCATGTGAAGCAGCTTTCCTCTATTACGAAAGGGATGGAAGGAAAAGAGCTTGTCGATATGGAAGCGATGTTAAAGGCAGGCGCTGTTGCATTTTCCGAAGATGGAAAAAGTGTTATGGATATCCGTGTCTACCGCGAGGCGATGAAGAAAGCAGCCGAGCTTGGTGCAGTGATCATGGCGCACTGCGAGGACAAGGATCTCGTTGGAAAAGGCGTGTTAAATGAGGGTGTAGCATCGGAGAAATTTGGTGTGCCGGGTATTCCGAATTCCGTGGAGGATGTCATCACCGCGCGTGATATTTTTCTTGCACATGAGACAGGGGCGAAGCTTCATATCTGCCATTGTTCCACAATTGGAACGGTCGAGCTTATGCGGATGGCGAAGCGGCTTGGCGCGCATGTCACAGCCGAAGTTTGTCCGCATCATTTCACATTGACGGATGCAGATATCAAGGAAGCCAACAGCAACTACAAGATGAATCCGCCACTCCGGACAGAGAAGGATGTAAAGGCACTGGTGGAAGGGCTGGTAGACGGAACGATGCCTGCAATCTCTACCGATCATGCACCACATTCCGCAGAAGAGAAGGATCAGTTCTTTGATAAGGCACCATTTGGAATCGTCGGATTAGAGACGTCTGCCGCACTTACGTATACGGCACTTGTAGCACCGGGCCTTATGGATATCATGGATATGGCGACGAAGATGAGCTACAATCCTGCGAAGATCATCGGCATCGATGACAAGTACGGAAGACTGACATCGGGAGCGAAGGCGGACATCGTAATCTTCGATCCGGAAGAAACATGGGTCGTTGATCCGATCAAGTTTGAATCGAAGGGACACAATACCCCATATACCGGACAGACATTAGTTGGAAAGGTTCTGACAACCATCGTAGATGGTGAGCTCCGCTACAATGGGGCAATTATAGAAGATCAGTAGGAGGCCGTTGAGCGGATGCGAGTGGCATTACCATAATAGGAGGACAAATAAATGATTAATGAATTAGTAGCACAGATTGAGAAGAAGGACGCACCGATTGTAGTCGGATTAGATCCGATGCTTTCCTATGTACCGGAGTATATCCAGAAGAAAGCATTTTCTGAGTATGGAGAGACCTTAAAAGGTGCAGCCGAGGCAATCTGGGAATACAATAAAGGAATTATCGATGCAACTTACGATCTGATTCCGGCAGTGAAACCGCAGATCGCAATGTATGAGCAGTTTGGAATCGAGGGACTCATTGCATTCCACAAGACCTGTGCATATGCAAAGGAGAAGGGACTTGTAATCATCGGCGACATCAAGCGTGGTGACATCGGATCTACATCAACGGCATATGCAGTCGGACATCTTGGCAAGGTGCAGGTAGGAAGCAAAGTATATGCTGGATTCGATGAGGATTTCGTGACAGTCAATCCATATCTTGGAACCGATGGTGTGAAGCCATTTGTGGATGTATGCAAGCAGTACAATAAGGGTATCTTCGTACTTGTGAAGACATCCAATCCATCTTCCGGCGAGTTCCAGGATCAGCTTATTAATGGCCGTCCATTGTACGAGCTTGTTGCAGAGAAAGTCGTTGAGTGGGGTGAAGCCTGCATGGGCGATACATATAGCAATGTCGGATGTGTGGTTGGTGCGACATATCCGGAGATGGGTAAGATACTCCGGAAGCTGATGCCGAAGACATACATCCTTGTACCGGGCTACGGTGCGCAGGGCGGCAAGGCAGAAGATCTCGTACATTACTTCAATCCGGATGGACTTGGTGCGATCGTCAACTCTTCCCGTGGCATCATCGCTGCTTACAAGCAGGACAAATACGCATCCTTCGGTGAGACCGGATATGCGGAGGCGAGCCGGCAGGCAGTCAAGGACATGATCGCCGACATCAACGGCGCCAGAGCAAACCGTTAAGAGAATTAAGAGGAGTCGAAAATGGGAAAGATAAAGATGGAGGCGAAGATCGTCCGTCAGGACGAGATCGCCACAGACATATATTCAATGGTGATACAGGCATCGGAGATTGCCAGCCAGGCAGTACCGGGACAGTTTATCGACGTGTATTCTGCAGATGGAAGCAAGCTGCTTCCACGTCCGATCAGTTTGTGTGAGATTGACCGTGCAGCAGGTACACTCCGGATCGTATATCGTATTGCAGGAAAGGGCACAAAGGAATTCTCGATGCTCACTTCCGATCATACAATCACGATACTCGGACCACTCGGAAACGGATTTACGAAGAAGGATAAGAAGGCAATCCTGATCGGCGGCGGAATCGGTATTCCACCGATGCTGCAGCTTGCGAAGGAGCTTACCTGCGAGAAGTCGATCGTGCTTGGATTCCGTGATGAGGAATTCTTATCAGAGGAATTTGAACCATATGGAACCGTATACAAATCCAGCGACAACGGCGCAATCGGTGTCAAAGGAACGGTTATGGATGCAATTCGCCAGTACGGCATCGAGGGCACAGAGATTTATGCCTGCGGACCAACACCGATGCTTCGTGCGATTCAGAGCTATGCACTGGAACATGGCATCGAAGCACAGTTATCCTTAGAAGAGCGTATGGCATGCGGTGTGGGTGCCTGCCTTGCCTGCGTATGCAAGTCGAAGGAGATTGACGACCATTCACAGGTGAAGAATAAGCGTGTATGCAAGGATGGCCCTGTATTTTATGCTGAGGAGGTGGAGCTGTAATGAATACAAAGGTAAGTATTGCAGGTGTGGAGCTTAAGAATCCAATCACCGTTGCATCCGGTACATTTGGCTCCGGTATGGAATACGATGAGTTCGTAGATTTGAATCTCCTTGGAGCCGTGACGACAAAGGGCGTGGCGAATGTTCCGTGGCCGGGCAACCCGACACCACGTGTGGCAGAGACCTATGGCGGTATGATGAATGCAATCGGATTGCAGAATCCGGGAATCGATACATTTGTGAAGCGGGATATCCCATTCTTAAAGGAGAAGGATACGAAGATTATTGTCAATGTGTGTGGCAAAAGCACCGAAGATTATCTGGACGTTGTGGAACGGCTTGGTGATGAGCCGGTTGACCTTCTGGAGATTAATGTATCGTGCCCGAACGTGAAAGAGGGTGGTATCGCATTTGGACAGGATCCAAAAGCACTGTATGATATCACGAAGGCAATCAAGGCGAAGGCGAAGCAGCCAATCATCATGAAGCTTTCTCCGAATGTCACAGATATTACGGAGATGGCGAAGGCAGCCGAGGCAGCCGGAAGTGATGCACTTTCTCTGATCAATACATTGACCGGTATGAAGATCGATGTGAAACGCCGGACGTTTGCAGTTGCAAACAAGACGGCTGGTGTATCCGGCCCGGCAATCCATCCGATCGCAGTGCGTATGGTATATCAGGTGGCAAATGCCGTGAAACTGCCAATCATCGGTATGGGCGGCGTAATGAATACCGAGGATGCACTGGAGATGATCATGGCTGGTGCGACCGCAGTTGCTGTTGGAACGGCGAATTTCCACAATCCATATGCAACCGTTGAGATT
>OJOE01000869.1_pt1 | contig 12954 bp, 10 predicted proteins | sample 1598191 | NCBI WGS metagenome assembly OJOE01 (sample SAMN03922463, study PRJEB24848) | human gut metagenome | isolation source: stool sample | host: Homo sapiens | place: Germany | collected 2009-11
ATGCCGGAGTTCTCGGGGTCCAGCACTTCCATGTTGGCTTCCCACAGGCTGTCGATGGTGCCCACGTCACGCCAGTAACCGGCAAAGCGGTAAGCGTACATCTTGCGGCCGTCACGCAGCAGGGCGGGGATGATGTTCATGCCGAAGTCGTTCTTGGAGTTGGGGTCAGCCTCGTCCTCGATCAGATACTTCTTGAGCACATCCCAGTTGAAGATGTAGATGCCCATGGAGGCCAGATTGGACTTGGGCACCGGGGGCTTCTCCTGGAACTCGGTGATGCGGTCGGTCTCGTCCGCCACCATCAGGCCGAAGCGGGAAGCTTCCTTCCAGTCCACTTCCATAACGGCCACAGAGAACTCTGCGCCCTTTTCCTTGTGGAAGCGCAGGAAATCGGCGTAGTCCTGTTTGCAGATCTGGTCGCCGGACAGGATGATGACGTATTCGGGATCATAGCTGTCGATGAAGCCGATGTTCTGGTAGATGGCGTTTGCAGTGCCCTTGTACCAGTCGGTGCCGTTTGCCTGCTCGTAAGGGGGCAGGGTGTGCACACCGCCGTGCAGACGGTCCAGATCCCAAGGCTGGCCGTTACCGATGTACTCGTTCAGCTTCTGGGGCTGGTACTGCGTTGCGATACCAACGGTGTCGATATCGGAGTTGACGCAGTTGGACAGCGGGAAGTCCACGATGCGGTACTTACCGCCGAAGGACACCGCAGGTTTTGCCGTCTTTTGTGTCAGCGCGTATAAGCGCGAGCCACGTCCACCGGCAAGGATCATTGCCACGATTTCTTTTGCCATAGCTTTATTCTCCCCTTTAGCATTTCCTTATTGGAAATGATAGTCAACAGTTCAGAATGTTCGTGCGTGCATCCGTGTGGGCATCCTTATTCCTTGGGTGCTTTTGCTTTGCGGGTGCGCTTTGCGGGTTTGGTTTCTGCTTCGGTCTCAGTTTTTGCTTTTGCCGCGGTCTTTGCCTTGGCGGCGGTCTTTTTTACCGGCTTGTCCGCTGCGGCCTCAGGCTTTGCCTTGGACTTGGCAGCGGTCTTTTTTGCTTTTTCCGGTTTTTCATCCGCCGTTTCGGCGGCCTTGGCCTTGGTGGTGCGGGTCTTTTTTACCGGCTTGTCGGCATCCTTGACGGTGGCCTTTTTGGCGGTCTTTTTTGCCGGCTTGTCCGCGCTGTCCTCTGCTGCCTTGCGGGTGCGCTTTGTGGGCACCTCAAAGTACAAAGTGCTCATGGGCGGCAGGGTAACGGTGATGCTCTGCTCAAAGCCGTGCTGCGGCTTTTTGTGGGTACGCACCGGCTTGTTGTGCACGGTACCGGAGCCGCCGAAAGCGGCATCGTCACTGTTCAGGATCTCTTTATAGGTGCCGGACACCGGTGCACCGAGGGTGTAGCCCTCGCGCAGGACGGGGTTGAAGTTGCAGATGACAAGGATCTGCTTACCGGCGGCATCCTTGCGCAGGAAGGCGATGACGCTCTGCTGCGAGTCGTCCGGTACGATCCACTGGAAGCCTTCCCAGCTGTAATCGATCTGCCAGAGGGCGGGGTGCTCTTTATAGAAGGCGTTCAGGGTGCGGACGTAGTTCTGCAGCTCGGCGTGCTTGTCGTAGTCCAGCAGCATCCAGTCCAGCTGCTTTGCCTCGTTCCACTCGGCAAACTGACCGAACTCCTGTCCCATGAACAGCAGCTTCTTGCCGGGGTGTGCCATCATGTAGCCGAAGAAGGTGCGCAGATTGGCAAACTTGTCGTCATACTCGCCGGGCATCTTGTTCAGCAGGCTGCCCTTGCCGTGCACGACCTCATCGTGGCTGATGGGCAGGACAAAGTTCTCGCTGAAAGCGTAGAAGAAGCTGAAGGTCACCTTGTTGTGGTTGCCGGAGCGGAACAGCGGGTCGGTCTTCATGTAGCTGAGCATATCGTTCATCCAGCCCATGTTCCACTTGAAGTTGAAGCCCAGACCGCCGTCCGAAGCGGGCTTTGTGACCATGGGCCACGCGGTGGACTCCTCGGCGATCATGTACTTGTGGGGGTGACGGCCCAGCACGGTGTTGTTCAGCTTGCGCAGGAAGGCGATGGCTTCCAAGTTCTCCTTGCCGCCGTCCTTATTGGGCTCCCATTCGCCCTGCTTGCGGTTGTAGTCCAGATACAGCATGGAGGCCACGGCATCCACGCGCAGACCATCGATGTGGTACTGCTCCAGCCAGTACAGTGCGCTGGAAATGAGGAAGCTCTGCACCTCGTTGCGGCCAAAGTCGAACACCATGGTGCCCCACTCCTTGTGCTCGCCGCGCTTGGGGTTGGGGTCCTCGTAGCAGGCCTCGCCGTCAAAATTGTACAGGCCGAACTGGTCTTTAGGGAAGTGGGCGGGCACCCAGTCCATGATGACGCCAATGCCTGCGGCGTGCATCTTATCCACGAAGGCCATAAAGTCCTTGGGGGTGCCGTAGCGGCTGGTGGGTGCAAAATAGCCGGTGACTTGATAGCCCCAGCTGCCGTCAAACGGATATTCCATCACCGGCAGCAGCTCTACATGGGTGTAGCCCATATCCTTGATGTACGGGATCAGCTCGTCCGCCAGCTCGGAGTAGTTGTAGGGCTTGCCGCCCTCCTTCATCTTCCAGCTGCCGGCGTGCATCTCGTAGATATTCATCGGGCCGTTGATCACGTCCGCCTTTTTCTGTGCGGCCTGCCAGGCGGCGTCGTGCCATGCAAAGCCGGACAGATCGTAGACCTTGCTGCCGTTGGACGGCCGGGTCTCGGCGTGGAAGGCGTAGGGATCGGCCTTGTAAACAAGGTCGCCTGCACGGGTGGTTACGCAATATTTATAAACATCGTATTCCTTCATGCCGGGAATGAACAATTCCCACACGGAATCGCCATCCACCTTGTGCATGGGATGGCTGCCGGGCTTCCAGCTGTTGAAGTCGCCCACAACACTGATGGCTACGGCGTGCGGTGCCCATACGCGGAACACAACGCCGGACTCCCCGACCCGTGTTTCCAGATGTGCGCCGAAGTAGCGGTAAGCCTCGCAGTTGTTGCCCTGCTTGAACAGGTACACCGGCAGGTCCGATGTGTTGCTCTGAATCTTTTCTTCGGTCGGTTTCATAAACTGCTCCTCCCCGTGCGGAAGCCGAAAGCGGCATCCGCAGCTTTGTACTCTTTTATATTAAAATGTTTTGACCAGTTTTGCAAGACTTTTTGTCCGAAAAACAAATACAATTAACACAAATTTTCTGGCATTCTCTGTATGTTGTGGGCATATCATCCAAAATTTGCAGCTCAACATCGTGTAAACTGCTCATTTGACAAACGGTTTCAGCGAAAGCGTTGCGAAAACAGAAAAGGGGGCGGGGAAAGCCCACCGACTTTCCCCGACCCCGAAATAAAAATAGTTTTCTACTTAACATCAAAAGAGACCGCTGCACAGTTTGTACAGCGGTCTCTTTGCGTGGTTATTGTGTTTTGTTTACAGCTCAGCCCACAACGTAGACGTTGACCTGAATGGCACCGTTGATAACGCTTTCGGCGTAGGTCTCGTAGAACAGGTCTACAAGGATCTGCCCCTTTTGGACGGCGATGCCGGTGTCGGTGGCTACGGCGTAGCCGTAGACGAACTTGCCGTCGGTGGAGGTGATGTAGAGCTTGGTGCCGTAGGGGATCACGTCCGGGTCCACAGCCACGGTGCCATAGCCCAGACCCAGACCGGAAGAGCCCTTGCCGGTACGGGAATAGTAGCCGGTGGCCTTGCCGGTGAGCACCTTGCTATAAGAGGTGGGGGCGTTGGTGGTGCCGTCCGCGCCGGTCAGGGGGGACACCGGCGCGCCTGCGCCGTAGGTCTTGATGACGTGGTCGGTGGGCTCCACCGTGGTGGTGGTATCCACAACGGTGCTGTTTTCCAGCTCGCCGTCCACATAGCGGTCACGGGTGGTCACGGTCTGCTGACCGGCTGCGCCGTGCTGCACCGTGGTGGTGCGGCCGGTGTTGCGGAAGTACAGGCTGGTGTAGACATACTGGGTGTCGTAGGGGATGGCCTGAGTTTCCACCCGCTCTTCGTAGTCCACGCGGTGGACCACGATCTTGCTGCCGGCGGTCACAACGTGATCCAGCGCCGGCTCGGTGTAGTCGTCCCCTTCAAGGGTGATACCGGCGCGCTCCAGTGCATCGGCTACGGTGCCGAACACCAGCTTTACAGGGTACTCCTGCCCGTCGGCGGTGATGCTGACGGAGAATGCGCGCTCGATGTTCAGGGAGGCAAGATTGCCGCTGAACGCGGTGTAGTAGACCTCATCGCCCTCCTCAGAGCGGATGCCGGAAAGGTGCATGACCTGTGCGGGGGAAGCATCGGCATCGGTCAGAAGGATCTGCCGTGCACCATTGGAGTCGGTGACGTAGGTCAGCCGCAGATTTGCAGCGGTGACGCCAAGGGTAGCCACAAGGCATACCACCATGACACAAAATGCCAGCACACGGGGAGATACTGCCTGCTTTGCGGCAGTAACTGCTTTCTTCAATTTAACGGAAGCGATACGAGACAACTCCTCTCTTTGTCGTATTTGGCGCGGCCGCGGGTCTGTATTGCATCAGCACCCCGGCCGCCCGGACTGTGGCTGCTCTGAGTATAAGCGTCTCACAGTCAAATACGATGCTCTCTTCGGGTAAAAAGAATGAGCACCGTATTACAGGTTGGAATCCGCTTCGGGCAGACCACAAAACTGCCCCGGCACAGGCCGCATCTGCCCATGCCGTGCCGTACGCAGGACGGCTTTTTACTTCATCCAGATAGAATTTAAACGCTGCAACGTTCGTTGCACAAACGCTATTTTACCAGACCGTAAAGCGTCTGTCAAATTTGTGTCTTGCACTTTGTTAGATTTATAACATTATTTTTTGTGCAATTTTCACAGTGTTTCTTTTGATATTTTGGTTTTTAGGTGGTTTCCTTCTGATTTTTTCCTTTTTTCTGGGGGCAATTCGTTCATGAATTTTTAACATTTGCACCGGCTCTTTTCTCTGCGAATAAGGCCGCAGCAGCGGCCGCTGCGCCCAAAACAAGCTGCCCCACATCGCGGGTTTTGCATGGAAAACCTGCAGGGGAATTACCCTGCTCCGGCAGGGGAGAAAAGCTCGCATTTCCGGTGCCAAAACCCCGTTTAGCAAAATGCCGAAGAACAGAAAATTTCACATTTTTAGTACACACTGGATAGTTTTGCACCCCCGGCGGTACAATCGGGACAGCAAACAGAAAAGGAGGTTTTGCATGGAGATCGAGATCCTTGAGCAGCAGTGCGGCGGCACCGAATTTGTGCCCCGGCCGCACCGGCTGCACCTTGGCGCACAGAACGCCGAGGGGGTGGACCGGCTGCAGTTCATCCTGCCCGCAGCGTGGGCGGGGTGCACCCTAGCGCTGTATCTGCGCCGCAGCGATGGGGTGCAGCTGGCCGCCATTCCGCTGGACGCCGACGACAGTGTGACGGTTGACCGCCGCCTGACCGGCAGCGTGCGGGGACAGTGGATGCTGGCCGCCATAGGCAGCGGCGGCTACACCGCCTATACCCGCCCCGGCAGCTACGATGTGTACGCCACCCTGCCTACGGACGGCGGCAGTGAGGAGCTGCCGCCCTCGGTGTACGAGCAGTTTGTGGCGCGCGTGCTGGAAAGCGCACACGCCGCAGCGGAAAGCGCCCGCCGTGCCGAGAACGGTGCGGCAGATACCGCCATGCAGGCGGCACTGGCGCAAAAGACTGCGGACAAAATTCTGGCCGACCGTACCGATGCCGAGGCCAGCGCAAAGCGGGCGGAGGCTGCCGCACTGCGGGCAGAAAGCTATGCACCCACCGGTGGGCAGGTGCTGAGCGTGAACAGCAAGGGCGGCGCGGTGCAGCTGAACGCACAAGATGTGGGGGCGGTGCCGCTCCCGGTGCAGCCGTTGCCTGGCGAGATGGTGCGCATTCTCAGCGTGGATGCCGCCACCGGCGCGGTGCAGACCGATACCACCCCGCTGCCGGACCTGCGCCCCTATGTGCGCAGCGAGACCGTGCCTACGGCGGCAACGCCCGGCGCGGTGCGGGCAGACGGGCAGTACGGCGTTGCGGTGCGGGCAGATGCCACCCTGACCACCGTGCCCGCCACGGCGGCGCAGCTGGACCGTATGACCGAGGCCTATGCGCCCCTGACCCCGGCGCTGCTGCCCTACGGCGTAAAAAAGGCGCTGACCAGTGCCGCCGGGGCAGCAGGCTGGTCGGCGCAGGAAAAGGCCGCCGCACTATTGCAGCTGGGCGCGGACGACCGGTTTTACTCCAAGGCTGAGGCAGACCGGAAATTCGGCATGGGCTACACCCTGCCGTGTGCCACCGCAGCCGTGCTGGGCGGCGTGAAGGTGGGGCGGGGCCTGACCGTGAGCGCAGACGGCACACTGGAAATGACGGCGGAAAACCTTGACACGGTGCTGGGCTTTAGCCTGGCAGAAAAACTGAATCAACTGAGAGGAGTGACGGACATGAACGGAAAGCTTGTCTACACAAGCGATGGTGCAGCGGGCAAAAGCAACAAGACGATGACTGTGCCGGACGAGGTGGATTATATTGTGGTAAGGATGGCGGTCCCTCTGGAATGTACCACGATCGCTACCACCGGCGGAGTAGCCGCAGCGGCGGCTGCGGACTACGGCTGCACCCGCATCGTGCGGGGCGGTACGGCGGTGGCCATAGTGGGCGGCGGCAACACCTACAATCTGCGGGACGGCGTTTACTGCAAGGGCGAAGCACTGGTGAAGGTGAGTTTTGCTGCGAACGGCACGGTGAACATCGGCGTGGTCGATGTAAACCTGGCGAGCAATGACAACGCTTATCCCTTCAACGTGGAGGGCTACCAGTATGTGTAAGGGCGGTGCAGCATGAACGAGATGACCATCCGGCTGGACAGAAACGGCGCGGCAGCGGTGCCCGGCGGACAGCTGCTGCTGGGGTATGCGGGCAACCGGGGCAACTACCGGCTGCGCATCGAGCAGCGGGGCGAGTGGAAGGGGCTGACCGTGTGTGCCCACTGGCACACCCCCGGCGCAAGCGCGGCTACGCTGGTGGAAAACGGAATCCTGACCGTACCGGCGGCGGTGACGGCAGTGCCCGGCGCGGGCTGCCTCACCTTTGAGGGCACGGACGGCAGCCGCACCGTGACCAGCGCTGATGTGCGGTGCAAAGTATGCGCCAACAGCGGCACGGCAGAGGGCACGATGCCCGCCCCGGCTACGCCTGCGTGGGAGGCGCTGGTAGGGCTGCTGGGCACAGGCGGCGGTATTACCACCGCGGAAAAACAGGCGCTGCTGACAGTACTGCGCATGCTGGCGGCGGGCAATGACGCAGCCATGGATGCCTGTGACCGTCTGGCGACGCTGTGGGGCAACCCGCAGCCGCCGAAGGAGAACGTTTTTGCCGTGCTGGGGCAGGCGATCCTTGGAAAAATGATCTTAGGGAGGAACAAATGAGCTACGTAAAACAGAATTTTGTGGACGGCCAGACCCTGACGGCTGCCCAGCTGAACCACATGGAAGCAGGCATTGCCAATGCTGCCGGAACGCAGGGCGAAAAAGGCGACAAGGGAGAAAAGGGCGACCCCGGCCCGGCGGGTGCAAAAGGTGACCCGGGCGAGGGCTTTACCGCCAACGCAAAGGCGCTGCTGCTGAACCTGTTTGAAAATGCAGCCTATAAGACCGACACGATGCAGCCCACCCTGAATGCTCTGCGTGCAGAGTGGGGCGGCAGTGCACAGGAAGTTCCGGTGCAGAGCGTGAGCCTGAGTGCCGTGACCATGACCCTGAACGAGGGCGAGAGTAAGACCCTGACGGCCACCGTGCTGCCCGCGAACGCAACCGACAGGGCGGTGGTGTGGAGCGTTCTGCCTACCGGCTTTGCCACTGTGGCAAACGGCGTGGTGACAGGCATCAAAGCAGGTAACTGCACCGTGACTGCCACAGCAGGCGGTAAGAGTGCAAGCTGCGCGGTAACGGTGGAAGTAGTGGAGACAGCACAGCTGATCTACAGTCTGCCCGGCGAGATCGTGCTGACCCAGGGACTGGACACCGGCCTGAAGCTGCTGGAGCACGCCTCCACCGAGACGCCGCAATACACGATCCTAGTGGATGCGAAAGCGGGGGACGACTTTAATGCCAACACCTGGCCTGCCTTCCTGCACTGCCTGACCGAGACCGGTGATACCGGCAATCTGCCCGGCTTCAACTCCACCAGCAGCCCGCTGAACAAAAAGACCGAGTTTGCCTACTACAACTACGGCGGCGTGACCCTGTCAGACAGCATCGAACACTTCAAGACCCGTACGCGGTATGCAGTGCAGATCGACGGCAGAAAATATCGCGGCGGCAGTACCTACTGCCCGCTGACCGAGTGGAAAACCACAAACGGCACAATCATAGATGTGCCCCAGACCTTCCTGATCGGTGCGGCGCAGAGCGCGGACGGCAGCAAAAAGCAGCAGTTCTGGTCTGGTACGCTGTACCAGTGCAAGGTGTATAAAGGCCTGCTGAGTGACGACAAGGTGAACGATTACATCGAGAAGGGGTGGTAAAATGGAAGTGTTTGACATCAACGGTCAGATCATCAGCCCGCTGGCGGGAAAAACACTGTACGTTGCAGGTGACAGCATCGCCTACGGCAAGGGCAGCGCAGGCGGCTACGGCAAATGTATTGCAGACAAGTACGGCATGACCCTGACCAATGAAGCGGTGGACGGCGCAACGCTGACCCCGAATATTACCGATAAGGTATACGGCGGCACGCGTGGCTGCATCAGCACAGTGGTGACAAACTCCACAGCGCTTGCAAAGGCAGACTACATCCTGTTGGAGGGCGGCGTGAATGATGCCTGGAACAACGCCCCTGTGGGTACCTTGACCGATGGGTTTGCCGCTGCCTACGATGAAACGACCATGACCGGCGCACTGGAGAAGATGCTGGACGATCTGGCAACGAATTACAGCGACAAGCGCGTGGCCTATGTATTCCCGCACGGCGGGATGTTTGCAGGCAGCGAAAACTGGTACAAGACCTATAAGCCTGCCATTCTTGCGGCGCTGAAAAAATGGGGCGTGCCCTACGTTGACATTGCGGAGACCACCCCGCCTATGGGAAAACACGGCGTCAGCGAACTGGGCGATAAGTACACCAGCGACGGTACCCACCCCAACGCAGCGGGCTACGAGCGGTTTTATGCAGAGCCCATCGCAGCGCTGCTGAAACGGCTGTAAGGGGGCGCACGATGGCATTGCAAGCGTATTCTCTTGCCCGGGACGGCAGCACCGCCCTCTCGCCGCACTTCTGTGTGCGGGAGTTCCGCTGCAAGGACGGCAGCGACCCTGTCTTCATCGACACGGCGCTGGCAGAACTGCTGGAGCGTATCCGGGAGCACTTCGGAAAACCGGTGACGATCACCAGCGCCTACCGCACCCCGGCACACAACGCCAAGGCAGGCGGGGCAAAGTTCAGCCAGCACCTGTATGGCCGGGCAGCGGACATCCGGGTGCAGGACGTGAGCGTGGAGGGCGTGGCCGCCTACGCCGAAAGCCTGATGCCGGACCGGGGCGGCGTGGGACGCTACCCCGTCAAGGCGGGCCGCGCCGCCGGCTGGGTGCACGTGGACACCCGGGCAGACAAAGCCCGGTGGAGGGGGTGAGCGCGATGACAGGCATCATCTCAGCCATCATTGCAGGCGCGGTGACCCTGATCGGCGTGCTGATCGCCAACGGAAAAAGCCAGGCGGTGACCGACACCAAGCTGGAAGAACTGACCCGGGAGGTGCGGGAGCATAACAACTTTGCCCGCCGCGTACCCATTTTAGAAGAACAGATGAAGGTGGCCAACCACCGCATCGCAGATTTGGAGAAAGAGAGGAACTGAACCTATGAACGATACCCATTGCAAAATTTCTGCCGCCACCCTGGCACGCACGGCTGCGCTGGCGCTGGCACTGACCAATCAGGTGCTGAGCGCCTGCGGCAAGCCCATGCTGCCCATCGAGAGTGCCACCGTGGAGCAGCTGGTGACCACCGGCCTGACCGTGACCGTCTCCCTTGTGAACTGGTGGAAGAATAACTCCTTCACCCCGGAGGCCATCAAGGCCGACGGCTATCTGGAACAGCTGCGGGAAAAGAAGTAAAGGCTGCCGGGCAGGCGGGACGATATTTTTGTGAATAGAGCAATGCCGGAGCGTCTGCGGACGCTCCGGCATTGCATTTTCACAGGAAGGATATTGGAGCCGTTCCCAACAAAAAACTCCTCCGGCAGTTGCCGGAGGAGCATTCATTTTTCTATTCTAAACACGGATGCGCCGCCCTGACATGGTGCGCAGCCGGGCTTACTTCAGGAACTTTGCCACGGCGCGGGCGACGATGCCGCCCAGAATGCCGGACACCAGAAATTCGGCTACGCCCTGCACGCCAACCAGCAGCACTACGAACATGAAGGGGTTGGCAGCGCCCTTGACGGACACCAGATTCTGCACATAGTCGCAGCCGTAGAAAGCCAGCACGATGTAGCCCATGAAGAACAGGGTGTTCAGGGCGGGTGCGGTCATGGCGCTGAGGATGTAGCTCCAGGTGCGGGACTTATCCAGCTTTTGCAGGCCCTTGAAGATCAGGCCGCAGCACAGACCCATGAGCACACGCATACCCACGCACAGGATAAAGGTGTTCAGCGGGCTGACCTGAAACAGTGCACCGGTCATGGCAGAGGCGCCGGTGATGGCATCGTAGAAGCTCACAGCGCCGAATACGCCGCCCAGCAGGGCACCCACGGCGGGGCCCATGGTGATGGCGCCCACGGCGATGGGCAGGGTGAGGAAGCTCATGTACAGCGGGCCCACGGGCACACTGCCCAGACCGACAAGCTTCATCACCAGTTCAATGGCCACCAGCAGGGCCACACGAGTCAGAGTCTTGGTATTGGTATTCTTCATAATTCAGTTTTCCTCCTGCTGCCGTTCCGCCCTTTTTGTCGGATACGGCGCAAACCTGCCCGCTCTTTGCGGGTTTTAGGTGAATATTCAAATCTTTGGAAGCGCGTAGTTGTCAGGGCGTGTTCCAGAGAAAAATGCGTTAGAATCTGTCGCCGGGGAAACGCACCCCGGCGCTGCGGCGCGCCACCGTGAGTACCCGGCTCCTCACCGCGATGCTGGTATCCAGCATGCGGGCGCACAGCTCCTGGTCTCCGGCGGTCATGGCGCGGTAAAAGGCCTCGAACTCTGCCGCCTGCCGGGGACGATCCCCGTTCAGGTTGTAGTGCTCCTCCTTGCCCTCGTTGGGGTGGAAGGTCACGCCGCCGCAGTAGTTCGGGGTGGATTTTTGCAGAATGTAGCCCTTTGTGCCCTGAATGATGCAGCGGGCAGGGGCTGCGCAGTCCTTGGCGGCAAGGCTTACCGCCTTGAAACCGCTGTAATCCATCATCAGCACACCGCTGGTGTCGATATTGCGCTCCATGTTGGCGGCGTATACTGCCTTGTTGGGCTCACCGAACAGACCTACGATGTAGCTGACGTTGTACACGCCCAAATCCATCAGTGCACCGCCCGCGCACAGCGGGTCGAACACCGGCGGGGTCTGCCCGGCGCAAAAGGCGTCGTACCGGCTGGAATACTGGCTGAAGCTGCACTGTACCATGCGCACCGTGCCCACCCGGGGCAGCAGCTCCCGGAGTTTGGCGTAGTTGGGCTGGTACTGGGTGGTCATCGCCTCAAAGAGGAACAGCCGCTTGCGCTGTGCCAGCGCAGCCAGCTCCTCGGTCTCGGCGGCGGTCACCGCCATGGGCTTTTCCACAATGACGTGCTTGCCTGCCTCCAGCGCCACCCGGGCGTAGCGGGCGTGCTGTAAGTTGGGCACGGCGATGTAGACCGCGTCCACCCACTGCAAAAGCTCAAAATAATTGGTAGTGTGCTGCGGGATCTGATATTGTGCACACAGCTCTGCGGCTTTTGCCGCCGAGCGTGGGGTGCTGCACACCGCCTGCACAGTAAACGGCGTGTGCTCCACAAGCCATGGCAAAAATTCCTGCACGATCTTACCCGTGCCAAGAATGCCCAGTTTCATAATGCTCTCCCTTATCCTCTTGTTCCCTCAGCCTACCAGCGTCTCCGGCTCGCGGCGGGTGCGGCGGTTGGGGTGCGGGTGCTTTGCCCGGAGGCGTCCCTGTTGACCGTAGTGTCTGCCGCCGCCATGGCTGCGGCCGTGCTCCTGCGGGGCGTTCAGCTGGTACAGCAATGCCAGCCCCTTCATCAGCAACTCCGGGTCATAGGCCAGAGGGTGGCGGCACAGCGGGGTGACGTATTTTGCCAGCCCGCCGGTGACCACCAGCGTAGCCGGGCTGCCCAGCTCCTCCTCAATGCGCTGCACCATGCCGTCAATGAGCACGGCGGTGCCCAGCACCGAGCCGGACAGCATACAGCTTTCGGTATTGGTGCCGATGGCTTTTTTCGGGGAGCCCAGATGCACCTGCGGCAGCTGGGCGCAGCGCTCGCCCAGTGCGCGCAGCCCGGTGGAAAGGCCGGGGCAGATCACGCCGCCCCGGAACACCCGATCCTTGTCCACCACATTAAAGGTGGTGGCGGTGCCAAGGTCTACCGTGACGACCGGCAGCGGAAAGTTTGCCGCCGCGTAGGCGGCATCCACCAGCCGGTCCTTGCCCACGGCGCGGGGCTCGTCCACCCCCATGGTCAGCCCGGTGCGGATGTCCGGCGAAACGATGACCGGCTTTTTGCCGGTGTAGTGACGGGCGCACTCGGCCAGTGCCCCGGTGATCTGGGGCACTACGCTGGTAAGCACCGCACCCTCAAAGCGCATGGGGCGCTCCGGGTGGCGGCGGTGCGCAAAAATTTTATCCATCTCGGCACGATATTCCGCAGCCGTGCGGGTGCGCACCGTGTCCATGCGCGCCACAAAGCATACACGTCCGT
>OJOE01000906.1_pt1 | contig 12508 bp, 9 predicted proteins | sample 1598191 | NCBI WGS metagenome assembly OJOE01 (sample SAMN03922463, study PRJEB24848) | human gut metagenome | isolation source: stool sample | host: Homo sapiens | place: Germany | collected 2009-11
GAGACGCAGACAAGCGCGCCCGTACCAAAGCCAAGGAAAAGCACAAACGCCAGTACCGAAAGCCACACATCCATATATTATACCACTTAAATTCCTTTTATCAATGTATACATGACAGCTTTTTCTGCGTGTCTTCTGTTTTCTGCCTGATCGAGAATATGATCAAGGTTCTTCATCTCCACGTCCTTCGAAATCTCGAAGCCTACATGCATTGGCATGTCGTGGAAGACAAGTGCATGACTGCCCTCTAAGAACTCATCGTTCAACTGATATGGCATCATCTTATCCATGAGTTCTTTCTTCTTATCCTGATATGCAGGATCGTTAAAGAACTCCATGTCAAGCCATGTATCGGTGTAGCAGATATCCATATCCTTGACATATTTCTTCACTTCGTCCATCGGCATGTTCGGATCAAGCTCTACATAGTAACCAGTCTTCTTTGCTTCCTCATAGAAGTCTGGACCGCAGGCAGTATCATTTACAAGCGGGGTAACTACCAAACTTCTCGATGATCGTCAGTGCATCTGCCAGAATCTGGCAAGGATGGTACGAGTTATCGCAGCCATTGATAAATGGTACCGTTACATTGTCACCGAACAGCTCAACGGTCTCATTTTTCACGAGACGTGCCATGATGATGTCCACATTGCGGCATACATATTTGATCTCAGAAACCGGCTCGCCAAGAACAAAGTTGCTGTCCTTCCAGAGCTGGTTGTAGTAGGTTCCGCCAAGCTCTGTCATTCCTGTCGTGAAAGAAAGGAATGTACGGGTACTTGTCTTCTCAAACAACGTATAGAGCTTCTTGCCCTCCAATGCGTGGCTGTACTTCTCCGGGTTCTTCTTCATATCCAGTGCAAGATCAAGAATCTTCTGCAGCTCTTCCGCAGAGAAATTCTTGAAGTTCAACATATTCTTCATGATATCTTCCTCCTGTTTTCTACAAATATTTCTTTAAGTCGTCTACCTTGTCGGTCTTCTCCCACGGAAGGTCGATATCGGTTCTTCCGAAATGTCCATAAGCGGCTGTCTGCTTGTAGATTGGTCTGCGCAGATCAAGCATCTTGATGATACCAGCCGGACGCAGGTCGAAGTTCTCACGGATGATCTCTACGAGCTTATCATCTGCAAGCTTACCTGTGCCAAATGTATCTACCATGATGGAAGTTGGTCTTGCAACACCGATCGCATAAGAAAGCTGGATCTCACACTTCTCAGCCAGTCCGGCTGCCACGATATTCTTTGCTACATAACGTGCGGCATACGCTGCGGAACGGTCTACCTTTGTGCAGTCCTTTCCAGAGAATGCTCCGCCGCCGTGACGTGCATATCCACCGTAAGTGTCTACGATAATCTTACGTCCGGTTACACCAGAGTCACCGTTTGGTCCACCGATAACAAAACGTCCGGTTGGGTTGATGAAGAACTTCGTCTCATCGTCGATCATATCCTGTGGAAGGACTGGATCAAATACATATTTCTTGATATCCGCATGGATCTGCTCCTGCGATACATTCTCGTCATGCTGGGTAGAAAGTACAACTGCCTCTAATCTGCAAGGCTTTCCGTTCTCGTCATACTCTACCGATACCTGTGTCTTACCATCTGGTCTTAAATAAGGAAGTGTGCCGTTCTTACGAACTTCTGTCAGCTTTCTTGCAAGCTTGTGTGCCAATGAGATTGGATATGGCATAAGCTCTGGTGTCTCGTTTGTTGCATAGCCGAACATCATACCCTGATCGCCAGCGCCGATTGCCTCAATCTCCTCATCGGACATATGATTTTCCTTTGCTTCGAGTGCCTTGTCAACACCCATTGCGATATCGGTTGACTGCTTGTCAAGTGCAACGATCACACCACAGGTATCACAGTCAAATCCGTACTTTGCACGGTCATAACCGATCTCACGAATTGTCTCACGTACGATTGTCTGAATATCGATCTGTGCCTTTGTTGTGATCTCACCCATAACAAGTACCAGTCCGGTTGTTACGGCTGTCTCACAGGCAACACGGCTCATAGGATCCTGCGCTAAAAGCGCATCTAATACGGCATCACTGATCTGGTCACAGATTTTGTCAGGATGGCCTTCGGTTACTGATTCTGAAGTAAATAATAACTTCTCCATTTGTTCCTCCTTTGGAATGCATTTGTCTATGGTTCTTTGTCTCTTTTTCAGCGGCAATTCATAAAAAATAAATCCGGCTGCAAGCAACCGGATTTGAAAGTCGTTATCAAATCTTCTTATTGCTCGACAACTTAATCTAAGTATCGCTCAGGTCGGCACCTTCCGTCTCCGGGGTTGCCGTGGCTTCTTCGTCCCTTATGACTCCACCACTCTGAATAAGAGAGACATGTTTAACATATATCATATATTTCTAATTGTCAATGGTTTTATTTGCTAATTTCGTTGTATTTGCGCATATTCTGGCGATTTTCATTCCTGTGTTTCATGCTTTTTACGGATAAATCGAATCAGCACCGCAACAAGCATCAGAATCAGCACGCCCACTGCTGCGCCACAGCTATCGAGCAGCACGTCCTTTACCTGTCCGCTCCGTCCAGGAACAAACAACTGATGAAACTCATCCGTCGCCGCATACACCGTCGCAGTTCCCCACGCGAATAACGCAGACACCTTTCGTTTTCTTCGGGCATCCAGCCATACACCACAGAGCAGCATTGCAAAGACGGCATACTCCGTCGCATGTGCCAATTTTCGGATCGGATGATCGACCTTCGCTGCAAACGCAAGCTGTGCTTCCTCCGACCAGTTCTTAAAATCCGGATGTACAATGCGTCCAAACTCCATACCGACCGTATAACTGTCCTCCGTCGATTCCTCGCCATTTCTGGCAGAGAAACAGAAGATCATAATCGCGAACAGTACCGACAATACAAGAAACACAATCTGCCGTTTCGACAGCCTCCCCGACTGCGTCTGTTTATCCTTAGATATGCTTCTTGATTGCATCTGCCAGTGCCTTCAAGGATTCTGATTCTGTCTCGCCCTGCTTCCATGTCACCTGTACGTCATCCCCTGCGTGACGTGGAATCACATGCATATGGAAATGATGCACAGTCTGTCCAGCTACTTCGCCATTGTTCTGCACGATATTCAGGCCCTCGCAGCCAGTCTCTTCCTGTACCGCTTTCGCAACGTGGGTTGCAAGCGAAAATACCTTGCCTGCAGTCTCCTCATCAAGCTGGTAGATATTATCGTAGTGCTCCTTCGTCAGAATCAGCGCATGTCCCTGATTGGCTGGTGCCAGATCCAGAATTACACGGCACTCTGGTGTCTCATATACCGTTGCAGATGGAATCTCTCCATTTGCGATCTTGCAGAAAATACAATCATCTTTTTTCATCTTTACTTACTCCTTTTTATTTTAACTACTTATACTTTACCATTTCTGATAAAGCATGGCATCGTTTTGCTCTTAGACCTGGTATCCACGTTTTTCGTAGTTTACACCCTGTATACTCTCGTTCAGGGTTCCTTTCCCATAGGTAAGTCCAGCGTACACCTGATGTACATTCTGCATCACAGCGCCCTCGTTGTCAAGTTCGTGTAAATGTACAAATCCGACACGTAAATCATCGACCATCTGCACACATCGATCCAGTTCATCCGGCTGTCTGCGTACTTCCGAGCGCACAAGCTTCCCATAGATAAATCGCAAAATGGCAATCACATTTCTTCCAAGCGGATCTTCCTTCGAGAAACATTCAATCAGCTCCTGCATCGCACGACGCGCCTGCCCAATCGTTTGCAGGTATGTGGTCATATTCTCCGCTTCGTACGCTGCCATCGCATCCATGCCGTATGTATGAAATATATCACATAGCACCAGAATCAGACCGCTGTGGTTCTCCTGACTGATGCGTCGTGTAAATTCCTGTTTTTGTTCCTGTGTCATGGTGGTTTCCTCATATTCCTGTCTTATACATATTATCCCAATCCGGTCTGCGCCGCCTACTGCAGCAGCTGTAACAGCGATTCCGGTCTGTCGTTCGCCTTCTGCATCATGGAGATTGCCGCCTGCGACAAAACCTCCTGCTGCGTATATTCTGTCATCTCCTCAGCCATATCCGTATCCATGATCCGCGAATAAGCCTCCGTGATACTCTCACTTTGCACTTCGAGATTCGAATGCACATCATCCAGCCGGTTCTCATACGCACCCAGCTTCGAACGTGCAGCCGAAACTTTCTTCACTGCCTCATCAATGATATCAACTGCCTGACTTGCATATTCATGTGTGTACATGATCAACTCATCCACGCCAAGTGATTTTGCATTCAGCTCTGGAATGTCGATGGCTAACTGCTCACCCTCGTTGGAACCTGTCTGTATTACCATCGTTCCAGCCGACAGCACTTCGATCTCTGCTGTTACAGCTCCACCATTTTCGGCAACAGCGCCCGGATCTGCTTCAATCGTCATAGAGAAGCCGCTTCGGTCTGTGACTTCAATCTTATTTCCATTTGTCTTCAAAGTTGCAGTCGTAGAAAATCCATCTTCTGTGATGTTCAAAGCTGCCTGACAATCCTTGCCCTGCATCATCGTGCCATCTGTCACTCCAAACACCGCTGCCAGCTCCGGATTTCCCACAGAGATGCTGATTTTCTCACTGCTGCCATATCCCTTTGTGCGGAACACCACCGGTGCTCCACTGTCAAAGCTCTCCTCTGTCGTTCCGTCATTCGACGCAAAGACATCAATATTGATCTTGGCAAGGCTGGTCTGGATCTTTCCATATACATCCTCCATCGTCATGCCTTCCTCGATCTCGATTGCAAATCCATTTACCTTCAAAGTTCCTGCCTGCTCTTTTGTGATCACGGCTGTAGAATAGGTAAATCCTGTCGTCATAGATGCCTGCTCTGCATCGGCTGTGACATTGATCGAATAAACACCCGTGCTTACCTCTGATGAAATGTATGTTGCTTTCACACCATTGACGCTGGACAGAGAACGTCTCGTCAGATCCCCATTCAGCAGTGTCTGTCCGTTAAATGCGGTCGTATCGGAAATCTGTGTCAGCTCAGCCGCCAGGGAATCAATCTCCTCCTGAATCGCATCACGATCGACCTCATCATTGACATCGTTTGCCGCCTGCACAGCCAGTTCCCGCATACGTCCTAAAATGCTGTGCATCTCCTCCATGCCGCCCTCTGCGGACTGGATCACAGAGATACCATCGTTAGAATTCAAAGCCGCGCGGTCAAGTCCCCGGATCTGTGCACTCATCTTCTTTGAAATCGCAAGTCCTGCCGCATCATCTGCCGGGCTTGTAATCTTATAACCAGAAGAAAGTCTGGACATCGACTTTGCAACTTTATTATTTATTTTACCGAAATTCGTCGTGGCATTCATCGCCAGCGCATTATAATTAATTCTCATGGTCTGCCTCCTTAAACTCGTTCGTTATGCTTCAGCTATCCAAATGTCTGCTTCTTATCCGGCATCATGTCCGCGGCACATTATACGTCCGCATCCCGGTTTTACTATGTTATATATCGGTAAGTTTCGCCATAGCCTTAACGAAGAATATTGCCGCCCGACACAGTTTTTGTGTGTCCGCTCCCCCGTTCGTTCCACGCGCCGCTGTACGGCTTTCTCCAAGCGCAACTGCCGCATCCGCATATTCACTTCCGGCAAGCAGTTCCCGGAACGCATCCGTCTGTCCAGCAAGCCATGTATTCGCCTCCGAGGAACCGCCAAGAATCTCACCCGTGCATGTTCCCGCTTCGTCCATCCGGATCTGCGCCTGCAGCATACCATGCACCCCTGCCGCCATCCGGATCGTGATGCCGCGGGCTTCTACTCCGCCCGTCTGCATCGTCAGATTCACTACCTTCATACCTGACTCTGTCTCAACCGGGAGCTGATACTGCCTTCTGCCCGCCATGGCTCCCAATATTCGGAATCCTGCCTGCACGACCTTCATGCCCTGCAGCTGATCTGATGTTATATTTCCTTCTTCTGCCTGATCATACATCTGCTCTACCATCTGTTGCCGGATATCCGCATACATCTGCGCCAGATCTGCGTCTGCTTCGATCTGTTTCAGCAGCATCTCCGATTCAAACGGCAACGCAATCTCCTCTCCTGTGAGGGACTTCGCCATAGCATCCGTCTCTGCGTCAACTGCATCCTCCTTCGTATGGTCCTGCCATCCAATCTGCTTCCATACCTGTGATGCAAATGTATAGAAATTCATGGACGCCTGATGATTGACAGCTTCTGCTTCCGGTCCTACCGACATTCCCTGCAGTATATAATCCGCCGCTTCCAGATTCTGTGCGCTCTCTTCAATATCATTTGCCTGCAGAAGCTGTTCTGCCTGTGCAAGCATCGGAGAATCAGAGATTTTCTCCCATGGGTTTTTATATTCTTCCTGCGCAGCCATCGGTTCATTTCGGCTCATATATTCATCTTTCTCTCCCATGCGGAGCTGTCCGGTCCAGTTACCATCCGCACCAACCCGTCCCGCATATGCACGCGCGATCTGATCATCCATCTTCTCCCCACGTGTCTGCAGATCCGCAAGCATACCGAACGAATCATCGACCACAGCCTCCATCCCGGCGGCCTTCCGGCTTCGCATCGCAGTAATCAGATTACGCACGGTAAGCCGGCTGTTGTTCGCGAACAGATACCCGGCTTCCCGGTCGCCGGATTTCTCTAACTGCTTAAATACCCGGTACAACCCGATATATCCTGCGCGTTCCTCGCTGCTGATCTGTCCACGCTTCTCTACATCACGCAGATACGTTGCAAAATCGTCTGTCTCCTTCACACCTGCTTTGTAATTTTTGTCCCGCAGTGTCTGATTGAGTTCATCGACTGTCATATCAAGCGGGTTGATACCATCCCGGATCATAGACAGCACCGCATTCGGATGGCATGCGGCAAGCATATCATTGACCGCTCTGTCATACTCTATGATCTGTGCGATATTTTCCTCCGTGATTTCCATGCGGTTATACCCGAGAATCTGTACCGCTCGTGTATGTTCCTCATCCACCGGCAGCTCCATATCTGTCAGTATATCTTCGATATTTGAAAATGCTTTGCGGATACTATCTCCCATATCCGCACGCGGGGCTGTACCAAGTGCCTCATATCCGCGCTCCATCGCTGCGAAATCAACGGAACGCCGGATCGTCTGTGTCGATATATCTGCCACCCCATCCGGCACATTGTTATCGGACATCCGGCGTTGCATATCACCCGCCTGTCCACCGATCTGGTGTTCTTCCTGTACAAGCTTCGCAAATCCATGTACCGTCACCGACTGCAGCGCGTCCGTACCCGCCAACACGCCAAGCCTTGTTGCCGGTGCCGTGCCAATCGTCTGCAGATCTGCCTGCATCTGCTGATAGATTGCCTTGTTTTCTTCGGTTGGCGCAACACCCTGTTTCGCAAACATCTCCTGCGTAAGCTGTGCCTCTGCATTTCGCAGCTTCGCCACCACCTGCGCCAGTTCACGAGTATCAATATTGATATCCACGGAGAGCATCCGTACCGCAACACTCTGTGTCATGGAGAGCCGGATCTCCTCTAACTGCCGCAGTGCCGTTACCTCCCGCAGCGTCTGATTCTGTATGTCGGAACCTGCGCTCCGGCCATCCTGTAACTGTGTACCCTTATCCGCGGTTTCGTCGTATGCTCCCACCGGCTGTCCACCGGTCTGTCCATCCCGTACCCCATCATAATGCGCCGCCACCAGCGCAGCGATTGTAAGCGGCCGCTCTGTACGTACTGCCTGTGCCACATCCTCTGCTGTAATCGAAGCTGCATCCTGTCTGAGCTTTGCCGCTCTCGTCTCAAGCTCCTGTGTCTGCCGCTTCTCTGCCTGCTGTGCCGTCGGCAGTTCACCGATATCCTTCCCGATCTGCGCCTGCATCTGCATATAAGCCCGCACGGAATCCGTCGTGACCGGAATATCATTTGCCAGAAGCAGATTTGCCCCGGCCATACTTGTTTCATCCACGACAAATCCAGCCTGCATGATCACATGTGCGAGCTGCGCCTGCAAGCCGGAATCTGCATTTCCATCTTCACCCGAAGCATACACCGATTGTCCAGCGCTCTGCTGCGGCCTGGATATTGTCTGTTGTGCAGCCTGTTTCGCCGCATATGCGGTGTCTCCTCCCAATTCATCCACCGCGGCAATCTCTCTTTGTCCACTGTAATGCGCCTTGTAGAGTGTCTCCTGCGTGAGTGGCTGCCGATTCTTCAACAGGTACAGAATGTCCTTGTTCCCCACCTGCAGCTTCACATCTGTCCCGGCTATCTGCGCCCCGCTACTTGTAAAAACCAGATTCGAGGCGTCTCCCTCCTCGATCTGCGCCTGCGCGAGCACATTTACAAGCGCGTCCTTACGCGCATCTGCACGCATGGAAGTAACCAGCCCTTCTATGTCCGAAAGCGATGCCGAAGCGACATCCACGCCCATCATACGAAGCTTCTTTATCTCCTCGGAAGTAAGGGAACGCGCAATCTCCCGTGCATCTGCACGCGCCTGTTCTTCATCGCTTGTCTCTTCCTGCTGTTCCTGCTTCGCCTTCTCCTGCATGTCCTTGCGGTACTCATTGAAATTATCCATGACCGTCTGCGCATTCGTGTCGACCGAAGAATTCCTGTCGTACTGCACCTGCCCGACCTTCTCGAAGGCATCGAGCTGATCGACCGAAGCAGTCTTCATCTTTGTTCCACTGTAAGCATTTGCACTGTCACTATACGCTTTGATGGCATCCTGTGAATTTTTGATATTGATATTCTGCATAAAATGCTCCTTGCATCATTAATTTGTATGATATTATTCCTATCTTGCATCGTTCCGATCCTGCGTTCCGGTTGCCCGAACTGGTTCTCTGTCTTTTATATCGGCACAGTCCGCCCAATCATTAAGAAGCTGCATGGTGTCTGAAGCACAATGTCCAAGACGCAATGCCTGAAGCACAATGTCTGAAACGCAATGTCCAAGACGCAATGCTTGGTGTTTGCATGAAGATTAAATGCAAAAAGCATGGACGGCTCATTATGAACCAACCATGCTTTTTCATTACTATCTCATGCGCATCTGTCACTGCTTACCGGTACAAGCACATGTATAATATTTCATCATTTAATTGAAAAATGGTGTCCCGGGTGCTACTGTCCCATCATAGATCAGACCGTTTTCCGGCAGCTTCCCTGCGTTGCTATCAACCCGCATATTTGCGACCTGTTCTTTGGATAGTTTCATGTCAGCCGGAAGCTTATCATATGAATCTGAATGCCACCAGTTTCTTCCGTAATACGACTGCACTGCATACCAGCCACCTCGTTGCGCATCATATTCATACAGGACATCCTGTGTGACGGTTTTGCCGGATGCATTTGTAAATGTTTTATTCCGGACAAGAATATCCGAAGTCGGATGCTGTGCATAAGTTGCCTTCAGGTCAATACAGTTATTCTTATTGACATATCTTCCGTCCACCCATACATCCTCCATATGGTGGACGCCGTTTCCAACACCTGTATATGCACTCACATACGTATATGCCGTTCCATATCCCCAGCCCTCAGTAGCAACCTTCAGCCAACTGCCTGCGCCAATGTTTTTCTCAAATTCATCTCCGGACAACTGATTCCGGTATGTCTGTAACTCATCGGTCGATTGTTTCTCATATTGATGAATTTTCTTTTCCAGTTTATCGAGGGACGAAGAAAATGCGTAATCATTCGCTCCACCGTCAAAGGTAAATAAACTTTCAATATATTTGGACATAACCGGATCGGTGTTTCCGCGTCCGGCACCACCATATGATTTCGTTGTTCCGTTCCATGTTACATCGACCAGATAATGCGCCGAGCCTGACGAAACCGTACAATCCGGCTGCAACGCTTTCGCTACATTCGCCATAACTCCCGGAACTCCTACGGATGACAACACCATCGGATGAAGGTATTCCAGGAACATCATCTCATCCGCCGACTGCCACATCGAATAGTGTTCATTCAAAGACAATTCCGGGTATGGAGATGTTGCCAGCAGCGGATACGGGCGATTCGGATCCGGCTTCGATGTGTCAACGATGTTTTTCGGATAGACAGAAAGCCGCCCCAACGCTGAGTTCACACTTTGCAGATTGTCGAACAAGCCTTTTGATTTATCCGTGTAATTGTTAATCAGATAATCGGTCAGACTCTCCACCGATTTGCAGGAAACCTGAACCGGTGTATCCGTATAAACCGGCATTGTTGAATACGACACATTTCCCGAATAAGTGACTTTATAGGCACGATCAGCCTGCTGCAATGTATATGCTCCGCCATCGGAACCCGATTCAGACATCTCGAATATATATCCGCCCTTCACACGTCCGGTTTCTTTATTCTCGTATTTGACATCGAAAAATCTCCGGGTCGTCGGGATAAGATAAGCTCCTTTTCCGGCCTTATACTTACTGTTTTTATCCTCAAAACGAACATAGGAAACATCCGGATTATTCGTCTTCACATAGAAATACTCATTGAAAGGCTCCAGCAGAGGAACGATTTCATATGAATATCTGGTAACATCGTTCTTGTTTGCTCCGGTTGAGCCCGTTGAACCCGATGTTCCGTTTGAACCGGTGCTTCCGTTTGATACCGGATTTTCCGGCAAAGCAATTTCAGGCCGGTTCACAAAACCCGTTCCAACTGTAGATACGATACCTGCAACATTTCCCGGAGCCGCCCCGTTCTTTTGAACAAGAACGATCTGGATTGCCTCTAACCTTTTTGCATATCCGGCCGTTCCAGCAGCTGCTCCATTTCTTGTCCATCCAAGCCAGCCATACGACTGTGCATGTACGCGGTAATAAACATCATAGTGATTGGCAAGTTCTCCAGTAAGGTAAATCTGGATTGCCTCCAGCCGTTTTGCCTGCCCGCTTGTTCCGGACATCTCGCCATTCATTCTCCAGCGGGACTCCCAGCCATAGCTTTGTACATGTGTGCGATACACAATATTTCCCGTATATTGTTGATTGGTAAGTTTTATCTCTATACCTTCCAGGCGTTTTGCACGTCCGCTTGTACCTGCCATCACTCCGTTGTTCTTCCATCCCTGCCAGCCATAGCTTTGTACATGCGTACGATATGTAATGTTGGTCGTCTCCCGACCTCCGACATTCACATCAGAGGCGCCATTGAGCGATACGTAGTTTCTCCCATACCTGCTTACGATACCATTGACATTATTCTGAACCGTTGTTCCCCTTGCGACAACAACAATCTGAATTGCCTCCAACCGCTTAGCAAGCCCTGCTGTTCCGGCTGCCTGTCCATTTTTTGCCCAGGCAAGCCAGCCATATGACTGTGCATGCACACGATAATAAATATCGTAATTCTGTGCATTTGCACCGGTTAACTCAATTTTAATCGCTTCCAGACGCTTTGCTTCGCCCTGTGTTCCGCTCATCTCACCATTCGAAACCCACGGGAGCCAGCCATATGTCTGGCAATGTGTTGTATAACGGACCCCCAGATTATCTCCGGAGACTGTGATCCGGATTCCTTCCAGCCGTTTTGCTTTTCCGCTTGTTCCGGAGGCTTCTCCATCACGCTTCCATGCAGATTCCCAACCAAATGTCTGAACGTGTGATTTGTATTGTACCGAAACCCCTGCGGCTTCCACATTTTGAACCGGGACATATGCAAATACAGACAGCACCATCACGATTGAAAGCACAAGTGCCCATACTCTTCTCTTATTCATAAATAACCCTCCCTTGTCACCACACGCTTACGCGGTATAGATCTTCTCCGTCACCGTATGAGATTCACCCGGTGCAAGCTCCTTGTAACCAGATTCCTCTGCTGGGATTGGCTGGTTTGGTGCATCGATGATCCATGTGCAAGGCTCTGGACAGAAGTATCCTTTGTCTCCATGATCGTTCCATACAACCCAGAATTTGAAGTCCTTACATACTTCATAGCAGATACGCTTGCCTGTTGCAGCATCCGTTGCCACTGCGCCATAGAATGGCTTGCCATCCAGACTTCCTTCCTCTGCAAAGAATACGTCATTGTCAATATCATGCAGCACTGGAACCTGTGAACCAGTCAGATACTGTCTGTCGTGATTTGTCTGTACGAGCATGTCACCTGTCGGAATGCAGGACTTTGAAAGCTCCCACTTCTCGCCAACCGGGATATACAGACGCATATCCAGACCATTTCCATCCTTTGTGAAAGGTCCGTTAATCGTTGTATGGTTGCACATACCATATGGCATCTGCTTGTCAGATGTATTTGTCATTGTAAATGCATACTCCAGACCGTCATCGGACAAAGTAAATGTGAACTCTGCCTTGAAGCTGACTGGGTATGTCTCGAAAAATTCATCGTTCTTGTCATATATGTACTCTGTCTTTGCGATTGCCTTCTTGCCGTCCACGGCTGCACTCACAAGTGTATGCTCACGCTTATGCAGGAAACCATGAATATGGTTGCCAAGCG
>OJOE01000915.1_pt1 | contig 12423 bp, 8 predicted proteins | sample 1598191 | NCBI WGS metagenome assembly OJOE01 (sample SAMN03922463, study PRJEB24848) | human gut metagenome | isolation source: stool sample | host: Homo sapiens | place: Germany | collected 2009-11
ACGAGTGCCTGACGGGGCTTGCCATTGATCCGGCGGGCACCTATCTGGACGGCACCGCGGGCGGCGCGGGACATTCCCGCCAGATCGCCTTGAGGCTGGACGCCGCCAAGGGCGGCAGGCTCATCTCGCTGGATCAGGACCCGGACGCGGTGCAGACCGCGCGTTCCCGTCTGGCCGGGCTGCCTGCCACCGTGGTGCAGATCAATTTCCGTTATGCGGGACAGGCGCTGGAGCAGCTGGGCATTGAAAAAATCAACGGCGCACTGCTGGATCTTGGCGTTTCCAGCCACCAGCTGGACGATGCCGCCCGGGGCTTTTCCTACCGGGCGGACGCGCCGCTGGATATGCGCATGAGCCAGCAGGGCGAGACCGCCGCAGACCTTGTGAACACCGAAAGCCGCGAGGAACTGGCCCGCATCCTGCGGGATTACGGCGAGGAGCCCTATGCGTGGCAGATCGCAGGAAAGATCGTGGAGGCGCGGGAAACTGCTCCCATCCTGACCACCCTGCAGCTGGCAGATATCGTAGCAAGCGCCATGCCCCCGGCAGAGCGCCGCAAGAACAAGAACCCCTCCCGCCGCACCTTTCAGGCACTGCGCATTGCAGTGAACCACGAGTTGGATGCGCTGGAAGAGGGCTTGGATACCATTTTTGATCACCTTGCACCGGGCGGCCGGTTGTGCGTGATCACCTTCCACTCCCTGGAGGACCGGCTGGTCAAGAACAAGTTCCGCCGCTGGTCCACAGCCTGTACCTGCCCGCCGGAGTTTCCGGTGTGTATATGCGGCGGCAAGGCAAAGGCAAAGCTTATCACCCGCAAACCCATTGAAGCTGATACGCAGGAACTGGAGGAGAACCGGCGCAGCCGTTCCGCCCACCTGCGTGTGCTGGAAAAATGCTGAGATGCCGGAAGCACCGGCATTGTGAGGAGGAGAGAAACCATGGGTCAGCCAGCATATGATCGTAACGCGGTGCGCCGCCGCAGGGCACCGCAGCCGCAGCGCAAAGCAAACCTGCGGGTAGCAAAGGGCGGCAAGCGGCGGTTGAACCCGCTGCAGGCCGCCGTACATAACGCCATGAATCTGGTGGCGGCAGCACTGCTGGTGGGCTTTGCCATCAGTCTGCTGTGGAGCGAGGCACAGCTGGTGGAGCTGAACGACCAGATCCAAGCCACTAAGGCGCAGCTGGTCAGCGAGCAGAGCCAGTATACCTACTACAACAGCACCCTGAACAGCAAGACCAACATTGCCAGCGTGGAAGAGACCGCAGGGCGGCTGGGTCTGATGAAAGTAGACCCCAGCCAGATCACCTACATCCGCCTGGGCGAAAGCGGCGCACTGGTGCGCCGGGAGTCCACCGTGCGGCAATGGACCGACTTTTTGTACACCGGCGCGGTGAACATTCTGGGCACCGTGAGATAAACGAAGAAAGCGTGCGGCAGCGCACGCTTTTTTCGGTTTATGGACACCGCAGTCTGAATAAATAACAGCGCAGGGCGCGCGGAATGCAGTGCACGCCCCGCAGGAGAGAACCAATGCAAGAACCTTTCCGTAACAAAAAAAGCAGGAGCTACCGCCTGCGTCCGGCCTCCGGCCGGGACCGGCTGGACAGCCGGGTGCGGCGGCTTTGCAGCCGTCTGGGCATCCTTGCGGTGGTGGTGGCGGCCGCCATCGTCATCCGCAGCCTGTATAATATCCAGATCATCCACGGGGCAGAGTACCGCCAGTACGCCGCCCAGCAGCAGCTGCTGGATACCACCATCAAGGCCACCCGCGGCGAGATCTACGATGCCTCCGGCATCACCCTTGCCTCCACCAGCGTGGTGTGGACTATCTGGGCAGACCCCAGTTACAGCAGCATCCTTTATACCAGCAAGACCAACGATGACGACACCGTGACCAAAACGCTGGACCCCGCCATGTGCGCCGAGGTGAGCCGGGAGCTGACGTTGCGTCTGCTCTCCGGGGACGGCGAGAGCTTGGACAGCGTGGACACCTCCTCGGCAGAGTATCAGCAGCAGTACCAGACCGTTTACGATGCACTATCCCGGCTGGATTCTGCCTACGTCACCCTTGCCACCAAGGTGAACAACGCGGTGAAGCTTTCCATTGAAAAATACGTCACCAGCTTCAACAAGGCGCACAAAAAGGCCACCGATACCTCCCGCAAGGGGCGCATCTCGGTGTCCTCGGAAAAAAGCTTCCAGCGCAACTACCCCTACGGCGCCTTTGCCGCAGCGGTGCTGGGCTTTACGGATGCGGACGGCGTCGGCACCTACGGACTGGAAAAATCCTACCAGTCCACCTTGGCCGGTGTGGATGGCCGCACCATCACCCAGCGCAACGCGGTGGGCAACGCCATTGCAGACGCCAACGCCACCACCTTTGCCGCCAAGGACGGCTCCAATCTGGTGCTGTCGCTGGACGTGAACGTGCAGGAGATCGCGGAGCGGTACCTGAACGAAGCCATTGCAGCCAATACGGTGGAAAACCGCGGCTGCGCCATTGTAATGAACGTCAAGACCGGTGCCATCCTTGCCATGGCCTCCAAGCCGGACTTTGACCCCAACGACCCGCTGAACTACACCGCCAACGAGGCTTATCTCAACGAGCTGGTGCACGCAGAGCCGGAGCTTTACGGCGTCTATAAAAAGGACGCCGACGGCAACTACATCACCGATGAACAGGGCAACAAAATTCTGGACGAGGAAGCAGACTATTCCGGCTACTACCGGGATATCCTGTGGAAAAACAAGACCATCACCGAGCTGTACTACCCCGGCTCTGTGTTCAAGGTCATTACCTCCGCCATGGGCATCGACTCCGGTGTGGCCACCATGAACACCACCTTTACCTGCTCTGGCGCTTACGGCGTAGCCAAGGAGACTTACCACTGCGCAGGGCGCAAGGCGCACGGCCTGCTCAATATGGCCGAGGCACTGCGCAAGAGCTGCAACATCTACTACATCCAGCTGGGGCAGCGCGTTGGCTCGCAGCAGTTCTATAACTACTTCGATGCCTTCGGCTTTACCGCCCGCACCGGGGTGGACCTGCCCAGCGAGACCAACTTTATGCAGTACTACCGCGCCGACCAGCTGGGCGAGGTGCAGCTGGCCTCCTCCTCCTTCGGTCAGGCCATGGCCATCACCCCGCTGCAGATGTGCACCGCCATTGCGGCCACCGTCAACGGCGGGTATCTGGTCACCCCCCATGTGGTGGATAAGATCACCGATGCCAACGGCAATGTCATTCAGGAGATCGGCGCAAATGTGCGCCGTCAGGTCATCAGCCAGAGTGCCAGCGAGGTCATCCGGCAGATGATGGAGTACGAGGTAGGCAACGGCACCGGCGGCGGCAAAAACGCCTATGTGTCCGGCTACCGCATCGGCGGCAAGTCCGGCACTTCCGAGCAGCTGAATATGCACCGCCGCGCCGACGGCGACTATAAAAAGGTGGCCTCCTTCGTGGCGGTGCTGCCCGCCAACGACCCGGAAATTCTGGTCTACGTCATGCTGGACGATCCCAACAACGCCCGGACGGACTATTCCTCCATCCTTGCAGCCCCTGTGGCGGGCAATATCATCAGCGAGGTAGCCCCTTATCTGGGCATCGCCACCGATGGCGAGGACCGCAGCGGCACCATCGTTACCGTGCCGAACCTTGTGGGCACCGAGTGGAGCAACGCGCAGGTGCAGCTGAACATTCAGGGCCTGAAGCATCAGCTGCAGGAGAGCCAGAGCAGCCAGTCCGCTGCCCCGGTCACCTACCAGTACCCCCACGCGGGGAGCAAGGTGCCCTACGGCACCACCATCTACCTGTATACCGATACCTACGAGGGCAGCCGCACCGAGGTGCCGGATGTGACCGGCAAGAGCCCGGACTTTGCCCGCCAGATGCTGAGCGCCGCCGGGCTGAACTGCGTGGTGGAGGGCAGCGGCACGGTGCAGGCGCAAAGCGCCGAGCCCGGCTCCAGCGTGCAGCGCGGCACCATCATCACCCTGACCTGTGGGTAAAACAGCTTTTTCGGCATCCTTGACCAGAGCTTTCAGCATAAAGCACTGCCGCAAGGTAGTGACGGATGAGGGTGCAGCATTCAATAGAACGAGAGGGGATAGAACAATGGAAAAGATCCATGCAAGCAAGCTTCTGGCAGGGCTGGTGCCTGCCGGAAAACTGACCAGTGACCCGGAGGTGGCACTGGTCACCACCGACAGCCGCGAGGTAAAGCCCGGCTGCATTTTTGTGGCCTTCCCCGGCGAGCGGTTCGACGGCCATGATTTCGCCGCCCGTGCGCTGGAGCAGGGCGCGGCGTATGTGGTGGTCAACCACCCCGTGCCCGGTGTGCCGGAGGAAAAGGCCATCCTTTGCCCGGACAGCTACCACGCTATGATGGTGATGGGCGCAAACTACCGCAGCCAGTACCACCCCAAGATGGTGGGCGTGACTGGCAGTGTGGGCAAGACCACCACCAAGCAGATGACCTACGCCGCCCTGAGCGGCTTTGGCGAGACCATCAAGACCGAGGGCAACCAGAACAATGAACTGGGCATGCCCCGCACCTTGATGCGGCTGGAAAGCAGCACCGAGTACGCGGTCATCGAGATGGGCATGAGCCACGCCGGTGAAATTGACCGTCTGGCGCGGGCAGCACGGCCGGATGTGGGCATCATTACCTGCATCGGCGTGTCTCACATCGGCAATCTGGGCAGTCAGGAGAACATCTGCAAGGCAAAGCTGGAGATCTGCAACGGTCTGCCGGAGGGCGCACCGCTGGTGCTGAACTACGACGACCCCTTCCTGCGCAAGGCAGCGCTGCCCGCCCATGTGCGCCCGGTGTGGTTCAGCCTGAGCGATGAAAACGCAGACGTCTGCGCCCTGTCCATCCGGCAGGAGACTGACGGCATGAGTTTTGTGCTGGAGGATCAGGAGCACGGCACCTTTGTGGTGAATATCCCCGCCATGGGACGCCACAATGTGGCGAACGCCTTGGCTGCCTACTGCGCCGCTACCCGTCTGGGCTGCGACGCCAAGAGGGTCATCCGGGGCCTTTCCAACTTTGAGCAGACCGGCCGCCGCCAGAAGGTGGTGGACAGCGAGGGCGTGACCGTCATCGAGGACTGCTACAACGCAAACCCGGACAGCATGAAGGCCGCGCTGGCGATGTTCAAGGATTTCCCCTGCAAGCGCCGCTTTGCCCTGCTGGGCGATATGCTGGAGCTGGGCGAACTGAGCCGCGAAGCACATGAGGAGCTGGGACGTCTTGCCGCCGAGAGCGGGCTGTATTGCCTGATCACCTACGGCGAGCAGGCCAAGCGCACCGCCGTGGTGGCTGCCGCCAAGGGGGTAGAGACCCTGCACGCAGAAAATTACCGCGAGGCCGCCGATGCCCTGCTGGACCGGGTGCAGCCCGGCGATGCTGTTCTGGTAAAGGCCAGCCACGGCATGGCACTGGAAAAAGTGCTGGATATCTTCTACGAAGAGCATAAAGAAGCGGAAGTATAACTATTTGGCGAAATGGAGTGTCTGAGTTATGGAGCGTTTCGCCTTGGCAGCGGCGGTGGTGCTGGGCTTTGCCCTTACGGCAGCCCTGTGCAGCCTGTTTGTGCCGCTGCGGCGGGTGCTGGAACGCCGCGAACAAAACCAGCAGCCGGTACAGTCTGAGCAGCCCCGGCCTGCACCCCTGCGCGCCCCGCTGTGGGGTGGGCTGTGTGCTGCGGCGGGCACGGTGGCTGCGGTGGGCGTGGGCTGGCTTGCCGCCTGCGTAGGCCAGCCGGAGCTGCTGGGCAGCGAGGGCCGGTTGATGACACGGCTGCTCACGGCGCTGGCCGGAAGCCTTGCCTTTGGGGCAGTGGGTCTTGTAGAGGACCTTGCCCGGATGCGCAGCCCGGCGGCGCTGGGGCTGCGGCGGGACGTGCGGCTTTTGCTGGAGGCACTGGCCGCGGCATTCGTTCTTTTGCTGCTGCAGGCAGCGGGCTGTCTGCCCCGGGGACTGGACGTGCCTGGGGCGGGGTATGTGCTGCTGGGCAGCGCCGTGCCCTTTTTGTGGGCGGTGCTCATGGTGGCGCTGGCTGAGTGTGCCCGCATCGCCGAGCGGGACGAGGGTACGGTGTGCGGCGCGGCCTTTGTGGCTATGCTGGCGCTGATGATGGCAGAGGCCGGCTTGGGCGTGCCCGGGCTGGCGGTGCTGCCCGCCGCGCTTGCCGGGGCACTGGTGGCACTGCTGCTGTGGGCGTTCCCCCCGGCAAGGCTGGGGGTGGGCTGCTGCGGCAGCCTGCTGGCGGCGGGTGCCATCGGCTGCATCCCGCTCAGTCTGGATATGACCAGCCTGACTGTGCCGCTGGCGCTGCCCTTCTGGGCGGCAGGCGGTCTTTTGGCAGCGCAGCTGCTGGGTGCAAAACGCACCGGCAAGCCCTTGCGCTGCTGGGTAAAAAAGCATAAAATGAGCCCGGAGACGGTGTTCCTGTGCAGCTTTGCGCTGAGCGCTGTCGGCTATGTACTGGCGCTGGCGCTGCTGCGCTGGTGCTGACCGGGCACAGAGAGGGAAGGGAGCGCAGATGGCGACTAACCGCAAAAAACACAGAGCGCCGGTGCCGGTGTTCCAGCGAGACCCGGGCCCGTGGTCCCGGCTGCTGATCGACTGGCTGGCCACGCTGGCTGTTATTATGATCTTTGGGCTGGTGATGCTGTTCAGCGCCAGCTACACCACCGGTTACCTGCGCATGGGCGACAGCTTCCACTACATCAAGCAGCAGGCGCTGTGCATGATACTGGGGCTGGGCTGTATGTTCCTGATAAGCTATGTGGATCACCGTTTTCTGCGCAAGATGGTGGTGCCGGGGTACATCATCGTGCTGGCCATGCTGGCCGTCACCCTGACCATGGCACCCCTGAACGGCTGCCGCCGCTGGATCCGCTTTGCAGGCCTTACGCTGCAATCCTCGGAGGTGGCAAAGTTTGAGATGATCCTGTTCAGTTCCCATCTTGCAGCCAAGGCACCGCAGGTGGAGCGGCTGAACCCGGAGCGCCGCATCCTGCTTACCCCCCGGGAGTGGCTGCGGGTGCGGGTATGGAAGCAGCTGGTGGTGCCGGTGCTGCCCCTTATACCGGTGGTCCTCCTGCTGGCGATGGAGCCGCATATGTCCGGCATCGTGCTGACGGTGGCGGTGGTGGGCACCATCCTGCTGCTGTCCGGCAGCGGCGGTGTGCTGACATGGGCGGGTGCCATCACGGCGGGCGCCCTGCTGGAGACCCTGCTTTCCCATGTGGACTCCATCCCTTACCTGCAAAAGCGTCTGGACGGCTGGACGCAGGATCTGAGCAAGATGACCGACCAGACCGTGCAGAGCCTTTACGCCATCGGCTCCGGCGGGCTGAAAGGGCTGGGGCTGGGCAACAGCGTGGAAAAGCAGCTCTGGCTGCCGGAAAGCACCAACGACTTTATTTTCAGCGTGGTGTGCGAGGAACTGGGCTTCATTGGCGCAGTGCTCATCATCGTGCTGTTCGTGCTGTTCATCGTGCAGGGACTGCTCATCGCCTATAAGGCGGAAAATCTGTACTGCACCATGGTGGGCATCGGCATCATGGCACAGATCGCGTGGCAGGTGTTCTGCAACATCGCCGTGGTCACCAATACTCTGCCCAACACCGGCATCAGCCTGCCCTTCTTCTCCTCCGGCGGCACCAGCCTGATCCTGCTGCTGGCAGAGATGGGCGTGATGGTGAACATTGGCCGCAACGGCGAGCGGGCAGCGCAGCAGCGGGAGCAGATGCGTGCCCAGCGGGAGGCCGCCCGCGCCGAGCGCGAAGCAGAGCTTGCCCGCAAGACCATTGATCTGGCTTCTGCCCGCGCAGCCCGTACAGAACAGTAAAACAAACCGCAAGCCCGCCCGGCCGCAGGCCGGGCGTTTATAAGGAGGAATCACCATGCGTGTTCTCATCGCAGCCGGCGGCACTGCCGGACATATCAACCCCGCACTGGCCATTGCCGGTGCTTTGAAAAAAGCCGACCCTACCGCCGAGATCCACTTTGCAGGCCGTAAGGAGGGCATGGAGTACCGTTTGGTCACACAGGCGGGCTACCCCTTCCACCATATTGAAATCACCGGTTTTCAGCGCAAGCTCAGCCTGCACAACATCAAACGCAACATCATTACCCTGTGGAATCTGGCGCTTTCCGGCCCCAAGGCCAAGGCCATGATGAAGGAAGTAAAGCCGGATCTCGTCATCGGCTGCGGCGGCTATGTGTCCGGCCCGGTGGTGCGCTGCGCCGCCAAAATGGGCATCCACACCGCCCTGCACGAGCAGAACGCCTTCCCCGGTGTGACCAACAAGCTGCTGGCCCCGGATGTGGATATCGTGTTTGCCGCCGTGCCCGCCGCCGTGGAAAAGCTGGGCGCACCGGACAAGACCCTTGTGGTGGGCAACCCCGTGCGGCCGGAGGTGTTTGTACAGGCCGCCAATCGCGAGGCCATCCGTGCACAGCTGGGTGCGGGCGACCGTACCGTCATCCTGTCCTTCGGCGGCAGCTTGGGCGCACGCCGGGTCAACGAGGTGGTGGCAGACCTGTGCGCCTGGGAACAGCACGAGCACAAGCCGGTGCTGCACCTGCACGCCACCGGCCAGTACGGCGTGCAGCTGTTTGAGCAGCTGCAAAAGCAGAAGGATTTTGCCCCCGGCGACAGCCTTGTGGTAAAGGAATACATCAACAATATGCCGGAGCTGCTGGCTGCGGCAGACCTCGTTATCAGCCGCGCCGGTGCGCTGACGCTGGCCGAACTGGAGGCTGTGGGACGCGCCGCTGTGCTGATCCCCAGCCCCAATGTGGCAGAAAACCACCAGTACTACAACGCCATGGAGCTGCAAAAGGCCGGGGCGGCTGTGGTCATTGAAGAAAAAGACCTGACCGGTGAAAAGCTGGTGCAGACTGTTTCTGCCATGCTGGCACAGCCCGGCAAGCTGGCCGAGATGGGCAAAAACGCCCGCAGCCTGTCTGTGGACGACAGTCTGGACCGCATCACTGCGGCGCTGCTCAAGCTGGTAAAGACCCCGTGATGCAGCCCCGGAATAAACAGGAAAGAAGGTGCGAATGATGCAGCAGAACCGTGACCGCAACGGCAGACCCCGGAACCCGAGACCCTATGATCTGAACCGGGATGTGGCGCGCACCTCTGCGCCTTCGCAGGATCATACGCCCCGGAGCACCGGCAGCAGCCGCTACGGCTACAATGGCGAGCCGCTCAGCCGTCCGCCCTCCCGCAGCGCTAACGGCAGTGTGCGCTCCTCCCGGGCAGATAACAGCATCCAGTTCCCCACCCAGTCCCAGACCCGCCGCCCGGCGCAGGGGCAGGGGAGCAATACCACCCAGTATCCCGCCGGTAACCGCCCGGCGGGCAGCAGACCAAAAAACGCGAAGTCCGGCGGCAAACAGCGCCGCCCGGCAAACAATGCCCGCAGCGGGCAGAGCAGCCGGAAAAACCAGAACGCGCAAAACCGCCCGAACCGGCAGCACCCGGCAGGCAGCCAGAGCGCCCCGCAGCAAAGCCCTGCCCGGCGGGAAATGCGCAAAAAGCGCAAGGTGACCCGCGCCACATTGCGGCGCCGCCGGATGCTGCGCCGCCTGACCGCCTTTGCCATGCTGCTGTGCGTCATTGGCGCGGGCATCTACCTGACCATGACCATGCTGTTCCGCATCAACTCCATTCAGGTGCAGACCCCGGACGGCAAGCAGGTGACCGAAATCGCTGGCTACTCCGCAGACAGCATTTTGCAGCGGATGGGCGTGCAGCTGGAGGAAAACATCTTCAGCTTTGAACCCGGCGAAAAGGCCGCGGTGCTGGAGCAGAACTTCCCGCTGCTGGGCTCCATCAAGGTGATCCGGGACTACCCCAACACCGTGGTGGTGCAGGTGACCGAAGCCGTGCCCGCCTATGCGGTGCAAAACGGCAATAAATGGCTTGTGATCTCGGATAAATGGAAGATCCTGTCCGAGGAAAGCACCCAGCCCGAGGGGCTTTGCACCCTGTACGGCGGCAAGCTGCAGGACACCACTCCGGGACAGGGCTTCTGGTTCGTGGACGATGCGGACGCGGCAAGCGCCTCCGGGTCGGAAAGTGCCGAAAGTGAAAGCACGGTGAGCACCGAGACCGCCCGCATGGAAGCGCTGCGCACACTGCGCAGCAAGCTGGAGGAATACGGCCTGTCGCAGGACGTAACACGGCTGGAAGTGGCAGACACCGAGCAGCTCGCATTTTTGTATCAGGACCGCATCAGCGTGCTGCTGGGTACGCTGAACGATCTGGATTATAAGCTGGACCGTGCCCGCTATGTGCTGACCAACGCCGACGGCAAGGGCTGCGGCCCCACCGATACCGGGCGGCTGGATTTCAGCCATACCAGCGCCAGCAGCACCCGCAAGATCTATTTTGCACAGGGCGAGCCTGCTTTGCCCTCCGGCTATGTGGTGCCGCCCAAGGCCGAGGAACCCGCTCCGGCAGAGGATGCCGCCGACAGCACCGACAGTGCAGAAAGCACAGAAAGCGCGGATGCTGCCGACACCACCGAACCGGCAGCTGACGCGGACACCGAGCAGCTGCCCCTGACCCACCCTGACCGCATGACGGCCAACGAAGAAGAAAACCCCATGTAAAGAAGCTCTTTGGAGGAGACTGTATGAAGCTGGAACAACTGATGGAAGGCGTGCCCTTTACCCTTGTGCAGGGCAGTCTGGATACTGAGATCGCGGATATCATCTACGACAGCCGCAAGGCTGCCCCGGGGCTTTTGTTCGTGTGCATCGTGGGCACCCAGCGGGACAGCCACGCGTTTGCCGCCGACTGCGCCGCCAAGGGAATCAGCGCGCTGGTCATCCAGCACGATATCGACCTTTCTACCCTGCCCGGGGTGACCGTGGTCAAGGTGGAGAGCAGCCGCTATGCCATGGCGTTGATGAGCGCCAACCTCTTCGGCAACCCTGCCCGGCAGATGACCATGATCGGCGTCACCGGCACCAAGGGCAAGACCACCACCACCCACATGATCAAAAGCGTGCTGGAGGCCGCAGGCCGCAAGGTGGGCATGATCGGCACCAACGGCATCTACTATATGGGACGCCACAAGGACACCGCCAACACTACCCCGGAAAGCTACGAGCTGCAAAAGACCTTCCGGGAGTTTCTGGATGCCGGCTGCGATACCGCGCTGATGGAGGTATCCAGTCAGGGCCTGATGATGGACCGCGTGGCGGGCGTGCACTACGATGTGGGCGTGTTCACCAACCTTTCGCCGGATCACATCGGCCCCGGCGAGCACAAGACCTTTGAGGAGTACCGCAGCTGGAAGGGACAGCTGTTCAAGCGCTGCGACGTGGGTGTGGTGAACATTGACGACGAGAACACCGCCGCCCTGCTGGAAGGCCATACCTGCAAGCTGGTCACCTATGGCCGCGATGAAAAGGCCGACTACCGCGAGACCGGCTACAAGCTGCTGCGCACCCACGATTTTCTGGGCGTCGCCTTCCACGTTACCGGCAAGGACGAGATGGACGTCAAGGTGAATATGCCCGGCGAGTTCAGCGTGTACAACGCGCTGGCCGCACTGGCTGTGGGCAAGGTGCTGGGTCTGCCGGATGCCGCCATCCACGATGGTCTGGGCAAGTGCGTGGTGAAGGGCCGTGTGGAGCTGGTGCCCATCAGCAAAAAGTTCACCATCCTGCTGGACTACGCCCACAACGAAGTATCCACCGAGAGCTTGCTTACCACCCTGCGCGCCTACAAGCCCCATCGTCTGGTGGTGGTGTTCGGCTGCGGCGGCAACCGCTCCAAGCTGCGCCGCTATGGCATGGGCGAGATCTGCGCCAAGATGGCCGATTTCTCCATCCTCACCGAGGACAACAACCGCTTTGAAAAGGTAGAGGATATTATTGCGGATATCCGCGAGGGCATGAACAAGGGCAACCCGGACGCGAAGTTCGTGGAGATCCCCGACCGTCTGGACGCCCTGCACTACGCAGTGGATCACGCACAGGAGGGTGACCTGATCGCCGTCATCGGAAAGGGTCACGAGACCTACCGCGACCGCGAGGGCGTCAAGACCCCCTTCCTTGAGCGGGAACTGCTGGAAGAGTACGCACAGCAGATCGGGCTGGAATAAGAAAATAATATTATTATTGCGGGAAAGGCCGCTGCACAAAGTACTGTGCAGCGGCCTTTTTGCGTCTGTGGGAGCCCCTATATAAAGAGGAAGCAAACTGTGTCGAAAATGTAAAAGATAAAAATTTTTAACTAAAACCATTGACTTATCCAACGGTTTGATTATAATGGTCGTGTTCGATACCTCACAAATTTTAGGTAAATAATCAATACAATCATACAACATAAAGGAGAATATTACCATGACGTTTGAAGAAATGAAGAAGATCGTTGTTGAC
>OJOE01000922.1_pt1 | contig 12356 bp, 9 predicted proteins | sample 1598191 | NCBI WGS metagenome assembly OJOE01 (sample SAMN03922463, study PRJEB24848) | human gut metagenome | isolation source: stool sample | host: Homo sapiens | place: Germany | collected 2009-11
TGTGGTTGTTTTTGATGTCATAATTATACATACTCAGTGCATAAATATCAAGTCTTTTTTGCATGGGATTCTGCACAATCTTCCATCTCACACTTGTATTCATTTGTATAAACTTAATAATTCGCGCATATATACGAAAAATATGCAGTCTTCCGGAATAATCCGAGAGACTGCATATTGTTTGTTCTTGTATATTATGCGTCAGTTTTCTGCATACCGTGACAAAAACTGGCGTGTGCGCTCCTGCGTAGGGTGCTCGATGACCTGGTGAGACGCACCCTGTTCGACGATCACGCCGCCGTCCATGAAAATGACCCGGTCGGCCACGTCTCGGGCAAACGCCATCTCGTGCGTCACAATGATCATCGTCATCTTCTGCTCAGCGAGCGACCGGATGACGCGCAGCACCTCGCCCGTAAGCTCGGGGTCGAGCGCGGACGTCGGCTCATCGAAGCAGAGAATGTCGGGTTTGAGCGCCAACGCGCGCGCAATTGCGACCCGCTGCTGCTGTCCGCCGGAGAGCTGATGGGGATAGAGGTTCATTTTTTCGCCGAGGCCCACATCTTTCAGTAATTTCTCCGCGTTCTGCCGGATCTCCTCGTGGAGCTCTTTTTTGCGCGCGTGGTAATCGGGCTGCTCCTTGGCAAGAAGCTCGCTCGCGAGCATCACGTTTTGCAGCGCCGTATACTGCGGGAAAAGGTTGAAGTTCTGGAACACCAGCCCGAAATGCAGCCGCTTTCTGCGAATCTCGCTCTCTTTTTGCGTGGCAGGGTCGTCCGCGTCAAAGAGCGTCTCGCCGTTCACCAGAATTTTTCCCTCGTCGGGCGTCGTCAGGAAGTTGAGGCAGCGAAGAAGCGTCGTCTTGCCGCTGCCGGACGAGCCGATGATCGCGACGGACTCACCCTTCTCTAGGGAAAAGTCAATGCCGCGCAGCACGACGGTGTTCTTATCAAAGGTTTTGCAGATACCCTTTACATCCAATACAGCCATGTCGCGCCTCCTTACGCCTTGAAGTAGTCGAGCTTCCGCTCCGCCCAGCCGAGCAGGAGCGTGAGAATGCCGGAGAAAATGAGATAGTAAACGCCCGTGAAGAACAGCGGCCAGATCGCGCCCGAAATGCCCTGCGAGCCCTTCATGAACGCCTGCCCTGCCCAGATGACCTCCTGCAGCGCAATGATGCGTGAAAGCGACGTATCCTTGACAAGGGTAATAATTTCGTTCGACATCGGCGGAACAATCTTCTTGACCATCTGAAGAAGCGTCACCTGAAAGAAAATCTGGCTCTTCGTCATGCCGAGCACCTGACCTGCCTCCTGCTGCCCCTTGGGGACGCCCTGAATGCCGCCGCGGTAAATTTCCGAGAAATAGCAAGCGTAGTTAAACACGAACGCCACACTCGAGGCGACAAAGCGCCCCGTCTCACCGCTGCCCCAGATGTTGTTTTTCCAGACTAACCCCGGAAAATAGTAGATGACCAGCAGCTGGAGCATGAGCGGCGTGCCGCGCACGACCCAGATGACGAGTCGGGTAAGTAACCGCACGGGCTTAAAATCCGTCACGAACCAGGCCTGCACCTTCTGCCACCAGGTGAGCTCGCGCAGATTGACATGCTTTAAGACAACCGGCCGCAGAAAGCCGAAGGCCGCCCAGTTGCTCATGGAGCCGAAGGCGATGATCAGGCCCAGCGGGATCGCGCCGATAAGCGTGATGGCAAAAAGCTTGAGCGTCTGCAAAAAGCCTACGTTCAGCGCCTGAAAGACGATGGGAAACTGCTCAGAAAACGTCGTCATGGGAAAATCCTACCTTAAATCGTTCTATTTGCGGGCAATCGCCAGACATGCGCCGAAGCGCGGTGCTTCCCCGATGCGCGATGCGCACCGGGGAATTGGAGAATCACCGAATGGATGAGATGTTTTGTTCGCGATTACTGCGCGATGAGCGCGGCCTGGATGCCGTAGGTCTCGGCGCACTCGAGCATCGAGCCATCCGCGTAAGAAGCTGCGAAGAAGCTGTTGAGCATGGCCGCGAGGTCAGAACCCTGACGGAAGCCGACGCCGTACTGCTCGCCCTCTTCGGCGTTGAGGCTGACGGTGTAGGTGAGGCTGTCATAGCCGGTGCCTTCGCCGACCATTGCGCCCGCCATCAGAGAGTCGATGACTGCCGCGTCTGCGGTGCCGGCTGCAACTTCCATAAGCGCGGTGGCCTGATCCTTGACCTCGGTGAAGCTGTAGCCCAGCTTTTCGACCTCAGCCTTGCCGGCGGAGCCGGATTCGACTGCGAAGTTGAGGCTGCTGCAAGCGTCGACGCTCTGGTAATCCGCCGCCTTGTCGGCCGGAACCACGACGACCTGAGAGTTGTTGCAGTATGCGTTCGAGCAGGCCATGGCACTGGTGACTTCGTCGGTGAGGGTCATGCCGTTCCAGACGCAGTCGATGGTCTTGGCGCCGAGCTCCATGATCTTGTTGTCCCAGTCGATCTCAACGAATTCCGCTTCCACGCCGAGGCTCTTTGCAAAGGCCTTGGCCATATCCGCGTCAAAGCCAATCCATTCGCCGTTCTCGTCCTGATAGTCCATCGGGGCGAAGTCGGTGATGCCGACGACCAGCTTGCCGTTTGCCTGGATGTAGGCGAGATCGCTGTCAGAGGCAACGGCTTCTTCAGCAGCGGGCGCTTCTTCGGTTGCTTCTTCTTCCGCGGCGGGCGCTTCGGCAGCCGGAGCGGGTTCGGCAGCAGTCTCCTCAGCGGGAGCTGCGGGTTCGGTCTTGGCGGCGCATGCAGTGCAGGCGATGAGCATCATGCAGGCCAGCAGCAAAGCGATGATCTTTTTCATGGTTTGTTCCTCCTGTTTGGTTCGTTTCGTTCTGGCGAACTGTTTGTTTATCATGGTGATACTTTACCATACTAACGAGGTAATGTAAAGAAGCAATGTTGCATGAAGAAACCGCCGAAGCCAATCGACGGTTTGTTCGTTTTGTATAAACTGTCAGAATCCGACCTCAGATGTCGAACACGCCGAGCATCACGATACCGGCCACAACCAGCGCAATCATCGCGTAGTGCTTCCAGGAGAGCTTTTCCTTGAGGAAAATCCGGCTCCAGACGACGGACGCGACACAGTAGGCCGAGATAATGGGCGCTGCCAAGGCCACGTGCGCCTGATCGCCGATGGCATAGATATAGGCAAACTGTCCCGCCGTCTCAAACGCCGCACCAATGTACTTGGGCGCTTCCATTTTCAGGATAAACTTGTCTTTTTTGACGAATTTCACATAAATAAAGCTGCAAACCGCCGCAAACAGGAACGTCAGCTCATACGCGCAATTCGCCGCGTCCTCGTCGAGCGTCTCGAGCACCAGTGAGTCCGCGAACGTTCCCGCTGCGTCAAGAAGGCAGTACGCAACCGGCAAGCAGATGGCGAGCCACGACTTTGCGTACCGGTAGTTAGACGCCTCCTGCCGCGCCCGGCGCAGCTCGTCGTCCTCGCGCGACTCGACAATGCCAAGGCCAATGACACCGATGCAAACGAGCGCCACCGCACCGATGACGGCAAGACGCATGCCGCCCTGAATCGACTCGTCGAGCGTTCCCGTGATGAGGCACAGAACCGCCACTAACGCGCCGGACGAATTGCAGATCGGGGAAGAGATCGAGAGCTCAATATACCGAAGTCCCATATAGCCGAGCGTCATCGACGAGATGTAAAGAAGCGAAACAGGCAGATATGTCCAGATGACGTTCCACGTCACGACCGTACCGCCGATGAAGATCTCATACGCCGCGTGCAGTCCCATCACAACGCCGACCGCGACCACCATCTTGAGGTGCGCGTTTTTATCAGACGCGTCGCGGCAGCCGATTTTTGAAAAAAGATCCGAGCCGCTCCAGCAGAGGAGGGCAATGATTGCAAGCCAAAACCACATAATTTTTTATCTCCTGATAAGTTTTTAATACGAAATTTGTTTTTTCTTACCGTGGCGCAGGCGCCAGGGTAATTCTGGCAGAGCCCTGCCAGCTGGTCCATTTTCCGACCCCAGCTCTGCATCCCATATCCGTAAGGCGGCAAAGCCGCCAACGGCTATCGGAATTCTTCTTAGCTGCGCAAAGAAGAACGGCGTCGGCCGTCAAGAAGAAGTTGCCCAAAGAAAACCCTTGGAAGGGTTTTCTCTGGACTCTTTCGGAAACAGAGGGGCAGCGGCCCCTCTGGCACCCCGGGCTGCCCGGTACGGACGGTTGTACCGGTTGGGCGTGCCTACGTACTTTTGAACGCTCTGTAGTCGGGGGTACGACAAATTTGTGAGACCCGACTCGGCGCAAAGCAAATTTCCTCTGGAAATTTCTTTGCGCGGGTGGGCTTATATCTGGTTGGGACTTCCCTGATGGAATGGGGGAAGTCCTTTTGCTTTGATAAAAGGAACAAAAAGTTTACAAATAAATTGCAGAACTACTTTCTTCTTTCGGCCGCTTGTGATACAATGTACTGTACTATTGCTATGCCCTGCGAAAAAACAGGGCCGGAATACTGACGAAGGAAGAACGACATGCTCGAATTGCTTTCACCCGCGGGCTCGATGGAGGCGCTGCGCGCCGCTGTGCAGAACGGAGCGAACGCGGTTTATCTTGGATATGATATGTTCAACGCCCGCATGGGTGCGCAGAATTTCTCCGCCGATGAATTGCAGGAGGCGATTGTCTATTGCCATGTGCGCGGCGTGCAGGTGCATCTGACGCTCAACACGCTCGTCTCCGACCGGGAGATGGCGCGCGCAGCAGAGGTCATCCGGGCGGCGGCCGTGTTTGGCGTCGATGCGTTCATCGTGCAGGACCTCGGCATGGTGCAGCTGTGCAAGGAGATTGCGCCGTCGGTGCCGATCCATGCGTCGACGCAGATGTCGATTCACTCGCTCGAGGGCGTTGTGGCCGCAGCGGAGCTCGGATGCAGCCGGGTCGTGCTGGCGCGCGAGCTTCCGATGGAGCAGATTCGGCACATTTGCAGAAGAAGCCCTGTGGAAATCGAGGTTTTCGTCCACGGCGCGCTTTGCATGTGCTACTCCGGACAGTGCTATTTGTCGAGCGTCATCGGCAGGCGTTCGGGAAACCGCGGCCAGTGCGCCCAGCCGTGCAGGCTTCCGTATGGCTACGGCCGGTTCGAGGCGACGCGGTATCCCCTGAGTCTGAAAGACAACTGTCTGGTCGAGCACGTGCGGGAACTCGAGCGCATGGGCGTCGCGTCTGTGAAAATCGAAGGCCGGATGAAGCGGCCCGAGTACGTGGCAGTTGTGACAAAGGCCTACCGCTCGGCGATCGACGGCAAGCACGTCACGGAAGAAAATATGAAGGAGCTGGAGTCCGTCTTTTCCCGGCAGGGTTTCACGCAGGGCTATTACGAGGGAAAAATCGGACAGGACATGTTCGGCACGCGGCAGGAGCAGAACCCGGACAAGGAGCTCTACGCCAAGGCCCGCGCAACGTATGAATCGGGCGAAACGCCGCGGGTCCCGGTCAAATTTTATGCGATGGTGCGCGCGGGAGAGCCCGCGCAGCTGGCCGCGCAGGATGAGGACGGGCACGTGTGCAAAGCAGTTGGCCCTGTTCCCGAGCAGGCTTTGGTTCATTCGCTGACAGCGGATGATTTAGAGACCCGGCTCCGCAAAACGGGCGGCACGCCGTATTCCTGCACACTCGTGCGCTCGGTGGTGGACCCCGGGCTGATGCTCCCTGCGTCTTCGATCAATGCGATGCGCAGAGAGGTCCTTGCGGAGCTCACGGCAAGACGTGGAAGAGTCACGCTGCCAAAAACAAACGCGTATAACAAGCCCGCGCTCTATGACGGCATGTCGGGAGAGCCCCAGCTGACCGTGGCGGTGCGCTCGGCTTCGCAGATCACGCCGCGGCTGATTTCGGAAAAACCGGCGGTTTTGTATGTGCCGCTCTCCGAGCTCTATGAACACCCCGAGCTGACACGGATGATCGGCGTGGAAACGCAGCTGGCGGCGATTTTGCCGCGCGTGGTGTGGTCGGGCGAAAATCCGGGGCTTGCCGAGCAGCTCAAGAGCGTCTATCTGATGGGCGTGCGGCAGCTTCTCGTCGGGAACCTCGGGCAGATCAAGATTGCCAAGGCGGCGGGCTTTGCCGTGCGCGGCGATTTCGGGCTCAACATCTATAATTCCCGCGCGATGCACTATTTAAGGACCATCGGTGTGGACTCGCAGCTGCTGTCTTTTGAGATGACGATGCCGCAGATTCGGGACGTGTCAAAGGCCGTTCCGTCGGAGGTATTGATCTACGGCAGACTTCCTCTCATGCTGATGGAAAACTGCGTGATGAAAAACCGGACGGGCACCTGCTCGTGCCAGACGACGCAGACAAAGCTTACCGACCGCATGGGAGAGGAATTCCCGATCGTCAAGGACCCCGGCACGTGCCGCAATGTCCTTCTCAACGGCAAGAAGCTGTATCTTCTTGACAAGAAAGAGACGTTCCGCGGCATGGGGCTCTGGGCCCTGCGGCTGCAATTTACGACGGAAAACGCGGGCGAGGTCGACCGGGTGCTCTCCGAGTACCGCTCCGGCGCGCGCTTTGAGCCGGGCAGCTGCACGAGAGGGCTTTACAACAGAGGCGTAGAATAAGAAGGCGAAAACATGATTATTTTGGCATCCAAATCCCCCAGAAGAAGGCAGCTTCTTTCGATGATGGGCTTAGATTTCATCGTTCAGACGGCGGACATTGACGAGACGATGGACAAGAGCCAGACACCCGCGCACGAGGTGGCGGCGGTGTCGGCTCGGAAGGCGGAGAAGATCGCGTGGGAGCACCCGGACGATGTGATCGTTTCGGCAGACACGATTGTCGTCATCGACGGAAAAATTCTCGGAAAACCAAAAGACGAAAAAGACGCGGCGCGGATGCTGCGCATGCTCTCCGGCCGGACACATACGGTTTACACGGGGCTCACGGTGCACGCAGACGGCGAGAGCAAAACGCAGGTTGTGGGCACGGACGTAACGTTCCGGGAGCTGACGGATGCAGAAATTGCCGCGTATATTGAAACGAAGGAGCCCATGGACAAGGCGGGTGCTTACGGCATTCAGGGCTACGGCTCGATGTTCGTCTCGCATCTGGACGGAGACTATTTCTGCGTGATGGGCCTTCCGGTCTGTACGCTCGCCGGCATGCTGCGCAGCGCGGGCGTGGAACTTTTAGGGTGTATCTAAAAACTCCTAACGCACCCGGACAGCGGGCCTTTTTGCGGTGTGCCGCGTCATTTTTCCTTGAAATACGTCAGTATTCCTGCGAAAAAATGTCTTGCTCAACGCAAAAATCCCTCGCTGTCGGTCACATCATGAGTTTTCAGATACACCCTAGGACAGATTTGATGATTTGGCGCTTGGATTTTAGCGCGGGGAAGTGATCGATTGAAAAGAAATTTCTGGACGGCGCGGCTCAAGACGATCCTGATCGTCGCGGTCGTTCTGGCCGTCATTGTGGCCGTCATTCTCGGCATTACGAGCGGGGCGACGTTTGGCGAAAACGTCGTAGGGACGATTCTGTCCCCGATCCGCACCGGCATTGCCGCCATCGACCGGCAGGCTGAGCGGTATTACAACTACATTTTCGGCTACGAGGCCTTAAAAGCGGAAAACGCCGAGCTTCAGAAGCGGATTTTGGAGATGGAAGAGGACGTGCGTACGGCCGAGCAGTACCAGCGCGAAAACGAACAGCTCAAAACGCTTCTGGGCCTCAGCGAGGAGCACGAGGACTACAGCTTCGTTTCGGCCTACATTATTTCGTGGGACTCGTCCGACTATAAAAGCGCCTTTACCATCGGCAAGGGCACAAATTCCGGCTTGGAAGAAGGCATGTGCGCCGTTACCGAGAACGGACAGGTCGTGGGCCTTATCACAAAGGTCGGTGTCAACTGGGCGACAATTACGACGATCATGGACTCGTCGCTCGAGATCAGCGCATCCATCGCGTCCTCCGGCTATACGGGCGTAGTACAGGGCACGTATCTGCCCGACGGCAGCAGCATCCTTCGTATGAACTATCTGCTGACCGACGCGATCATCAAAAACGACGATCAGGTCGTCACGACCGGCTCGACGCTCTACCCGAGAGGCCTTTTGCTTGGCTATATCACAAACGCAAGCCAGGACGAGACGGGCGTCGCCAAATACGCGACCTTGAACCCGTCGTGCGACCTTGACAACCTCGAGCAGATCTTCATCATCACAAACTACGCAAATCAGTAAGCAGAAAACCGGCAGACGGAAAGGCGGGAAACCATGCGCGAACGATACAAAAACGCCCTGATGTGGGGCTTATACGCGGCGCTGGTGCTGCTGATTCTGGTATTGCAGACTGTAAGCTTCGGCCGGCCCCGGTTTTTCGGTGTGAAGCTCTGCTTTGTGCCGGTTCTGGTCGCGTGCGTTTCGATGCACGTGGGGAGCGAGGCCGGGTGCGTGTTCGGGATGGCGAGCGGCCTTGTCTGGACGCTCTCCGGCGCGGACGGCGGCGCGATGCACATTGTGCTTTTGGCGCTCTGCGGCGCGGTGGCGGGGTACCTCTGTGACCGGTACCTGGTGCGGAACCTTGTTTCCGCACTTCTCATGAGCCTGATGTGCCTTCTTTTTTGCCAGCTGGTTCTGTTTTTGTTCAAATGTATGGTGTCCTCCATCGGCATCCAGGGACTGCTTCCGGTTCTGGCGCAGGTGGGGCTCTCTCTTCTTCTGTGCCCGCCGGTATACCTGGCCGCATGGGCAATTCGAAAGGCAGGTGCTTGATTTTTGGCAAGACGATCGAGATTCCGTATGGTCCTGCTCATTGGCGTGATCGTCGCCATCATGTGCGTGTTTCTGCTGCGCATGTATACGCTCGCGGCGGTGAGCCCGGACGAGCGCGCCGTGGCGGACGCGGACTCCATGACCTATCAGACGACGGTTGAGGGTGCGCGCGGCTGCATTCTGGACCGGAACGGCAACGTGCTGGTCTCGAACCGCGCAACGTATAACATCGTCATCATCAACTACGTGCTGGCCAACACCGGCGCGGCGAATGAAAATATTCTGAAGCTTCTGCAAATGTGCGAGCAGCTCGGCATCGAGTGCCAGAGCCACTTCCCGGTGACAAATACCCGGCCGTATGAATACGACATGCAGAGCCTCAGTACGACGTGGCAGACCTATTTCCGGCAGTTCCTCAACAACCGGGACTATGACCTCGACATTTCCGCGTCGACCTTGATGCGGAACCTGCGTGAGGCGTATAAGATTCCGAACGACTGGTCGCAGGAGGATGTGTACAAGGTCATCTCCGTGCGCTATGAGCTCGAGCTTCGAAGCGTTGCGACGAATCTTGAAAACTACATGCTCGCGGAGGACGTGGACGCGGAGTCTCTGGCCGCGGTCGCGGAGCTCGGCATTCCGGGCGTCATCGTCCAGTCCGGCACGGTGCGCGAGTATAAGACGGCCTACGCCGCGCATTTACTTGGCACGCTCGGCGCGATGGATGCCGACGAATGGGAGGTCTATCGGGAAAACGACGATTACAACATGAACGCGATGATCGGCAAGAGCGGCATTGAAAAGGCGTTTGAGGAGTATCTGCACGGCGTGTCCGGCACCAAGATTACAACGGTGTCCACGACCGGCGACGTCTTAAGCGAGTACTATACAAAAATGCCCGAGCCGGGCAACAACGTGGAAACCACGATCGATATCTCCCTGCAGGCGACCGCCGAGCAGGCACTCGAGAAGGTCATTCTCGATCTGCGCGAAAACGGCGTCGGCAAAAACAAGGAGGGCAAGGACGCCGAGGGCGGCGCAGTCGTGGTCCAGCAGGTCAAGACCGGCGAGGTACTCGCCTGCGCGAGCTATCCGACCTTTGACCTCAGCACCTACCGCGAGAATTTCAAGGAGCTGAGCGAGGACGAGTATTCTCCCTTATATAACAGAGCCCTTCTTGCAGCCTATCCGCCCGGATCGATCTACAAGATGGTCACGGCGATTGCCGCCATTGACTACGGCCACTACAGCCCCTATCACATCATCACCGACCAGGGACTTTACACGTATTACGATTCCTTCCAGCCCAAGTGCTATGTCTGGTCACGCGCGACCGGCGCAACGCACGGCCCCATCGACATGCGGCAGGCGATCGCCCATTCGTGCAACTACTATTTCTACGAGGTCGGCCGCGTGACGTATGATACGGCGCAGAAGGAGGTCGGCTACAACCCCTTCGACGTGATCGCGAAGGCGCTCGGACTCGGCGAGCCCACCGGGGTGGAGCTCGATGAGGAAACCGGCATGCGCGCCAACGCCGAGACGAAAAAGGAAATGTACGTGAACGAGGACTCCGGCTGGTACGGCGCGGACGTTTTGCAGGCGGTCATCGGCCAGAGCCTGAACCGCTTTACGCCGATGCAGATGTGCTCGTACGTGCAGGCCTTAGCGAATCAGGGCACGCGCTATTCCGCGACGTTCCTCTCCCGCGTCATCTCGTGGGACTATCAGGACCTGATTCTGGAGCATGCGCCGGAGATCGCGAGCCAGCTCGAGATGTCCGACGACGCGAAGCTTTGCATCTCTGAAGGTATGTATCTGACGACGCAGGAAGGTACTGCAGAGGAATATTTCAAATACTACCCCGTGAAGGTCGCCTGTAAGACCGGCACCGCGCAGTGGCAGGGCACGACGTCCTCCGGCGCGTTCGGCGGCTCCGACCATGCTTCGTTCGTGCTCTACGCCCCGGCGGACGATCCCGAGATCGCCATCGCGGTATACGTGGAAAAGGGCTCGAAGGGCGGCAATCTGTCGAACGTCTGTATCCCGATCCTGGACGCGTATTTCTCGTCCGCCACGCACTATGAGACGGTTATGACCGAAAACACGGCGGACTGACCCTATACGGAAGCTTGATTTTACTTGAAAGAGGAAGCGTGATATGACCGACCTTTCCCAAATCCGAAATTTCTCCATCGTCGCGCACATCGACCACGGCAAGTCGACGCTGGCCGATCGGCTGCTTGAGCAGTGCAACACGGTCGACAAGCGCGAGATGGAAGACCAGATTCTCGACTCGATGGACCTCGAGCGCGAGCGCGGCATTACCATCAAGGCGCGCGCCGTCCGGCTCGATTACCGGGCGGACAATAGGCAGGACTACGTTCTGAACCTCATCGACACCCCGGGCCACGTGGACTTCAACTACGAGGTCTCGCGGAGTCTCTCCGCCTGCGAGGGCGCGGTGCTAGTTGTCGACGCGTCGCAGGGCATTGAAGCGCAGACGCTCGCGAATACCTATCTTGCCATCGACAATGGCCTCGAGGTGCTGCCCGTCGTCAATAAAATCGACCTGCCCGCGGCAAGGCCCGAGGAGGTCAAGCACGAAATTGAGGACGTGATTGGCCTTCCGGCGATGGACGCGCCCGAGATCTCGGCCAAAAACGGCATCAACATCCACGCCGTGCTCGAGATGATCGTAAACGACGTTCCCGCGCCGAAGGGGGACCGGGAAGCTCCCCTGCAGTGTTTGATTTTCGACAGCCAGTATGACTCCTACCGCGGCGCGATTGTCTACATGCGCGTGGTAAACGGCGTGGTAAAGCCCGGGATGGATATCAAGATGATGTCGACGGGCGCGGTCTACAAGGTCGTCGAGGTCGGGTATCTGCATCCGCTCGGCATGCGCCCGTCCGATGCGCTCGGCGCGGGCGAGGTCGGCTATCTCACGGCTTCCATCAAGACCGTCTCCGATACAAGAGTCGGCGATACCATTACGAGCGTCGAAAATCCGTCTCCCGAAGCGCTTCCCGGCTATAAGGAGGCGCAGCCCATGGTCTTCTCGGGCGTATATCCGGCGGATGGGTCCAAGTATCAGGACCTTCGCGACGCGCTCGAAAAGCTCAAGCTCAACGATGCGTCCATGTCCTACACGCAGGAAAACTCGATTGCGCTCGGCTTCGGCTTCCGGTGCGGCTTCCTGGGACTTTTACACATGGAGATCATCCTCGAGCGGCTCGAGCGGGAGTATAACCTCGATTTAATTACGACCGCGCCCAACGTTGTCTATCAGATCACGAAGACGGACGGCACGGAGGTCGAGGTCTACACGCCGCTCAACTACCCGGACCCGGCTGAAATTGCCGAGGCCAGAGAGCCCTACGCGAAGGTGAACCTTATCACGCCGCCGGAGTATGTGGGCGCGATCATGGACCTGTGCACCAACCGCCGGGGCGAGTTCAAGGACATGAAATATCTGGACACCACGCGTGTGGAGCTCCACTATTCCATGCCGCTCAACGAGATCATCTACGACTTTTTTGACGCGCTGAAGTCCCGGACGCGTGGCTACGGCTC
>OJOE01000923.1_pt1 | contig 12346 bp, 11 predicted proteins | sample 1598191 | NCBI WGS metagenome assembly OJOE01 (sample SAMN03922463, study PRJEB24848) | human gut metagenome | isolation source: stool sample | host: Homo sapiens | place: Germany | collected 2009-11
GGATGAAGAACTGCGCCGCCGCATCATGGATTTTATCATGGCGGCGGGCCAGACATTGCTGGAAAACGGTGCCGAGGTGTTCCGGGTGGAGCAGACCATGGAGATCATGGCCCGGTCATTCCACCTGCGGGAGTTCCATGTTTATGTGCTGACCAACGGCATCTTTGCCAGTGCGGGCACCGCCGAGATCAGCGAGGTGCGCAACGTGCCCAGCCGTACCACCCATCTGAGCCGGGTGGCGGCGGTGAACGCCCTCTCCCGCGAGATCGCCGAGGGCAATATGACTCTGGACGAGGCCGAGAGCCGCCTTGTGCTGGCACGGCGCATCCCCTTCCCCAAGGACTGGGTGCAGCTGGTCAGCGGCATGTGCGGTGCATTCTGCTTTGCGCTGATCTTCGGCGGCACACTGCGCAGTGCACTGGCGGCGGCACTGGCAGGCTTTCTTGCCAGCGGCTATTTGCTGCTGTGTGAGCAGCACGAGCTGCCCGGCGGCTTTTGCAAGATCAGCTGTGCTGCGCTTATCACGCTGGTGTGCATTCTGGCCTGCCGAGTGCTGGGCACACCGGCCAGTCATTCTATTATCGGTTCGCTGATGATCCTGACCCCCGGCATCGCCTTTACCATGGGCATCCGCGACTTTGTGCACGGAGATTACCTCTCCGGCACCATCCGCATGATCGATGCGCTGCTCATTGCAGCCAGCATTGCCATTGGCACCGGCCTTGTGCTGAGCCTTTATACATTCTTTACGGGGGTGGTCGTGGCATGATGTTGACCAGTACACAAATTGGGGAGCTGGCCGCGCAGTTCTTTATTGCCGGCGCAGGCACCCTGAGTTTTGCCGTCCTGTTTGCGTGCCCCCGCAAAAGCCTGCCCTTCTGCGGGCTGGTGGGTGCCGTGGGCTGGTTTGTCTACGAGCTGGCCGTGATGCTGGGGGCAGACAGTGCCGCAGCCTCTCTGCTGGCGGTCATTCCGCTCACCCTGCTCACCCGCGTGTTTGCCATTGTGATTAAAATGCCGGTAACGGTGTTCCTGCTGTCCGGCATCTTCCCGCTGGTGCCCGGTGCGGGCATCTACTACACCGCCTACTATTTTATACAGGGCAACAATGCGCTGGCCCTTTCCAACGGCATCAGCACCTTTAAAGTAGCCGTTGCGCTGGCCATCGGCATCACGCTGGTGCTGTGTGTGCCGCTGCCGAAGCGGAAGTAAGACCCTCTCCGTCATCTCGCTTTGCTCGATGCCAGCTCCCCCGAAAGGGGGGGAGCTTTTTTGCTCCTAACCGGCAGATGCTTAAAGTTCCCCCTTCGGGGGAGCTGGCGAACGCAGTGAGCCTGAGAGGGTTTATCTTGCCGCTTTGCGGCAAGACGGAAGGGGTACACACGCCACCCCAAAAACAGCCGCAAACATTTTATATAAAAGCAAAAAGATGCCGACAGGTCGTTTTCAACCTGTCGGCATCTTCGTGTTTATGCAATCAGTTCAACTGTACTTAGCGGTTTAGCCCTTGAGTGCCACGGTCAGCGGAACAGTAGCCTCATAACCGCCGTTTACGATCTGCAGATAGCTCTTCCAAGTCTTATCCTCCGGCTCGATATCCTTGCACTTTTCGAGCAGGCTGTCCTTAATGTCATCGTAGTTAACCATCTCATGCGGGTTGCTCTTCAAATCAAAAACCTTGTTGGCGATCACATCCACATGGCGATCCGCTACACCGCCAGTAGTGAACTTCAAAGTAAGGAACACGTTGCTCTGGCTTGCAGGCTTAGATCCTTGCAGCTTAACAGGAACCTTAGCAATCATCGGAGTGCTATCCGCAATAATGTCAACTTCATCAGTGCTGACCAGCTCATAGCCCTTCGGCAGCTTCTCTGCGGGAATCAGCTTCGGGTCGTACCGCTTTGCACCCTTCAGAACCTTCGTCTCGTAGACGCCGTCAACGCTATTGCCAACAGGATTCTCCTTTTCATCCACAAAAATGACGCGCAGATCAACGCTGGTCACCTCGGGAACATCGGGCACATCAGTGCCGGGGACATTACCACAGCCAACCAGAACACCAGCAGCCAGAGCAGCAACACCTGCGCTCTTCAGGAACTGACGACGAGAGATATTAGACATAATAATCAACCTCACAATCTTTTCTGCATGCCCCCATCACTTTTTTGTGGAGCCTGCTTTTCCTATATAATACCCCCCCCCCGTAACAGTTTGTCAAGTGGTTTTTGGCATCTTTTTCCGCCGGATGCAGAAAAACAGGAGCGACCAAGAGAAAATCGTAAGTTCCGTCAAGCCCGGCAAAAAGGGCCGCTGCACAGCATCCCGTACAGCGGCCCTTTTTGTTCACCGTTATTTTCATTCATTCTCAACATGTCTTGTTTTCATCTTCTGTCTGCTCATGTTCCCCTCTTGCCGCCCGCATCAGCCCGGCAAACAAAAAACCCACATTGACCCCTAGAATAAAACCCACGATGCCTGCCGCCAATACCATTGCGCCGTCTCCTTTTTTCTACCATATTTTACCATGTATCATTTGTCGGATGCAATCGCAGCCTGTCGCAAAAGGCAAGATCACTGCCCAACGTGCAAGCTTTTTTGCGCCGGAGCGTTGCAAGACTCTGCCGCATCTGCTATACTTTTGACAACACTTATATATAAAGGAGGTGCTCTTTATGTCTGTTATGGATACTCTTGTCAGCCGCCGCACCTACCGCCGCTTTGCACAGAAAGCTGTTCCGCAGGATGTGGTGGATGATATCGTCGAGGCCGTCCGCCTGTCCTCCTGCGGAGCCAACCGTCAGGCTGTGCGTCTGGTGGTGGTGAACAAGCCCGAGGCGGTGGCAAAGGTGCAGCCGCTGGTCAAGTGGGCTGCCTATCTGCCGCCGGAGCAGGGCACGCCCAAAGCCGACGAGCTGCCCACCCTGTATGTGGCCGTGGTGCAGGACACTTCCATCCCCGGCGACCTTGCCACTGATACCGGCATCGCCCTTGCCAACATGACCCTTGCCGCATGGGACAAAGGCGTGGGCAGCTGCATCATGGGCGCGATCAACAAGCCTGCCCTCACCGAACTGCTGGGCATTGAAGAACCGCAGAAGCTGGCATTCATGGTGGCGTTCGGCTACCCGGCCCACAAGGCTCACATTGTGCCGCTGACGGCTGAGACCGGCGTAAAATATTATCTGGACGCGAACCGGGATTACTGCGTGCCAAAGCGGAGCAAAGAAGAGATCGCAAAATATCTATAATTTGTATATATACATTTTCTCAACGCATTTTTTGTATAATTGTTTTCAATTCGGTTTCAAATGATGAGATTTTTTGCACAAGTATTGACTTTTCAATTTGTACAATCTATACTAAATTCGTTCGCCAGATGTTCGATGAATCGCATCGTTCCGGCGTACCGCAAAAACATACAGTACATTTGAGGAGTGTTTGAATATGAAAAAGATCTCTCGTCGCAGCTTTCTGGCAGCTGCCGGTCTGTCCGTTGCCGCTCTGGCTCTGACCGCCTGCGGTGGTTCTTCTGCAAGCACCGCTTCCTCCGTGGCAAGCTCTGCTGCTTCTTCTGAAGCTGCTTCCACCAGCGCTGCCGCCGGTGAGCTGACCACCGTTGAGGCCGGCAAGCTGACCATGGCCACCAACGCAGCCTTCCCTCCGTACGAGATGACCACCGATGCAGGCGAGTTTGAGGGCATCGACATCGAGACTGCTCAGGCCATCGCTGACAAGCTGGGTCTGGAGCTGCAGATCGATGATATGGACTTTGACGCCGCTCTGCTGAGCGTGCAGCAGGGTAAGGCCGATATCGTCATGGCTGGCGTTACCGTTACCGACGAGCGCAAGGCTGTGATGGACTTCTCCGACAGCTACGCTACCGGCATCCAGTCCATCATCGTTCCCGAGGGCTCTGATATCACCTCTCCCGATGATCTGGCAGGCAAGAAGATCGGCACCCAGCGCGGCACCACCGGCTACATCTACTGCTCCGATGACTTCGGCGACGACAATGTTGTGGCTTACGACGACGGTCTGACCGCTGTGCAGGCTCTGAACAATGGTCAGGTGGATGCAGTTGTCATCGACAACGCTCCCGCCAAGGAGTTCATTGCTGCCAACCCCGGCCTGAAGATCCTGGATACCAGCTACGCCGAGGAAGATTACGCCATTGGTATGGCAAAGGGTTCTTCTCTGGAAGATGCCGTCAACGCCGCTCTGAAAGAGCTGAAGGCTGACGGCACCCTGCAGTCCATCGTGGACAAGTACATCACCGCTGAATAATCCGGCGGCTGACATCTGAGCCACGGGGAGGCAGCCCCCAACTGGGGCACCTCCCCTTTTTTGGAAATAAGTGGTTACAAAAGATTAACAAAATCAGAACAGGAAAGTGAGGATGCGAATGGCTGCTCAATACGAACTGCTCAAAGAGCTGCTCAACAGCGGCACCAAGCTCAGCTTCGGGCAGGAGTTTTTCTTCAAATTTTATCAGGCCTTCATCCTGAAAGACCGCTGGACGCAGTACATCAAGGGCGTGAGCACCACCCTGCTGGTCACTGCCATTGCGCTGGCACTGGGCATCGTGCTGGGCAGCGTGGTGGCACTGGTGCGTGTGGCACACGACCAGCAGCGCCCCGGCCACAAGAACCCGGTGTTGGGCTTCTTCAACATCATCTGCGAAATTTACACCACCATCATCCGCGGCACGCCTATGATGGTGCAGCTGCTCATCATGAGCATGGTCATCTTTGCCAACAGCCGCAACTTTACCATGGTGGGTGCGCTGGCACTGGGCATCAACTCCGGTGCCTATGTTTCGGAGATCATCCGCGGCGGCCTGATGGCCGTTGACCCCGGCCAGATGGAGGCCGGACGCAGCCTTGGCCTGAACTACATGACCACCATGGTGGTCATCATCATCCCGCAGGCCATCCGTGCGGTGCTGCCCGCACTGGGCAACGAGTTCATCGTCCTGCTGAAGGATACCTCCCTGATCACGGTCATTGGCGGCAAGGAGCTGCTGTATGCCGCGCAGGGCATCATGAACCGCACCTACGAGGCCATGTACCCGCTGCTGGGCGTTGCGCTGATCTACCTTGTGCTGGTCATGCTGTTCACCCGTCTGCTGGCAAAGTTTGAGAGGAGGCTGGCACAAAGTGACCGATAAAATTCTGGAAGTCCGCGGCCTGACAAAGACCTACGGCGGCGAAAAAAAGCCGGGCGCAAAGCAGCCCACCCCCACGCTGGACGTGCTGAAGGGCATTGATATCGACATCTACCGCGGCGACGTGGTCTGCCTGATCGGCCCCTCCGGCTGCGGCAAGTCCACCTTCCTGCGCTGCCTGAACCGGCTGGAGATCCCCACCGGCGGCTCCATCAAGTTTGAGGGCATCGAGGTGGATGATGCCCACATCGATGCCGTGCGCCAGAAGATGGGCATGGTGTTCCAGCACTTCAACCTCTTCCCCCACCTGACCGTCAAGCAGAACCTCTGCCTGGCCCCGGAGCTGCTCAAGCTCAAGAGCAAGGAGGAGGCTTCCAAGCGTGCCGAGGAGCTGCTGGCCCGTGTCGGCCTGTCCGATAAAGCCAATGTGTTCCCCAAGAGCCTTTCCGGCGGCCAGCAGCAGCGCATTGCCATTGCCCGCGCTCTGGCCATGGACCCGGATGTCATTCTGTTCGACGAGCCCACCTCTGCCCTTGACCCTGAGATGGTCGGCGAGGTGCTGGAGCTGATGAAGGAGCTGGCCCACACCGGCATCACCATGCTGGTGGTCACCCACGAGATGGGCTTCGCCCGCGAGGTGTCCAACCGCGTCATCTTCATCGATGAGGGCAGGATCCAGGAAGATGAGCCCCCGCAGGAGCTCTTCTCGAACCCCAAGCATCCTCGTCTGAAGGCTTTCCTTTCCAGGATGCTGTAATTGAAGCTGAAAAAACTGTATTGAAAAGACCGCCAGAGCAAGCGTTTCTACTTGCTTTGGCGGTCTTTTTGCTGTGAGGGGGGTTATCCAAGAATGACAGAGACCTCTACACTTTCACCGGCCTTTGCCAGCGGCAGGAGGGTGCCCGCAATAGGAGCGCCGTTCACGGTGACGCTCTGCACGCCCTTCTGCACGGCGTGGGGGTTCTCCACCCGGATGTGGTACACGGCACCCCGGTAACGGCGGGTGACGGTGTAGCCTGCCAGTGTGTGGGGGATGCAGGGGTCAACGCGCAGGCCGTCCAGAGTGGGCTGGATGCCCAGAATGTACTGGCTTACGTTCACGAAGGTCCATGCCGCCGTGCCGGTCAGCCAGCTGTTCTTGGCCTCGCCGAAGGTGGGGGCATCGCGGCCTGCCACCATCTGGCTGTAAACGTAGGGTTCGGTGCGGTGGATCTCGCTGATGTCCTCGATATAGGCCGGGCAGGTCTTTTTGTAGACAGCAAAGGCCCGGTCACCGTGGCCCAGCACGGTCTCAGCGCAGCTGATCCATGGGTTGTTGTGGCAGAAGATACCGGCGTTCTCCTTGTAGCCCGGGGGATAGCTGGAGATCTCGCCCAGATTGAGCCGGTAGGTGGTGTAGGCGGGCTGGAGCAGTACCACGCCGTACGGGGTGTCCAGCCGCTCCTCCACGCTCTTCAGTGCAGCTTCGGCCTGACCGGTCTCTCGGCCGATCCCGGCCATCACGCACATGCCCTGGGGTTCGATGAAGATCTGCCCCTCGTCGCATTCCCTGCTGCCTACGGGGGCACCAAAGGCATCGTAAGCACGGCGGAACCATGCGCCATCCCAGCCGGCGGTCAGGGTGGCCTGTTCTACTGCGTCAATAGCGGTGCGGGTGCTGGTAGCCTCCTCAGTGAGGTGCAGGTGGTCACAGAGTTCGGCGTACTCGCGGCCGTATTTCACGAACATGCCCGCAATGAACACGCTCTCAGCCACGGGGCCCTCGCTGGGGCCGGTGATCTGGAAACTCTCGCCCGGGTGCTCCGAGAAGCAGTTCAGGTTCAGGCAGTCGTTCCAGTCGGCCCGGCCGATCAGGGGCAGGCCGTGGGGGCCCAGATGGGTATGGGTGTAGCGGAAGCTCCGGCGCAGATGCTCCATCAGGGGCTGTGCTCTGGTCACGTCGTTGTCAAAGGCAACCGGCTCGTCCAGGATCGACCAGTCACCGGTCTCCCGCAGATAGGCGGCGGTGCACGCAATGAGCCAGAGCGGGTCATCGTTGAAGCCGCTGCCCACGTCGCGGTTGCCCTTTTTGGTCAGGGGCTGGTACTGGTGGTAGGCACTGCCGTCCTCAAACTGGGTGGCAGCAATGTCCAGAATGCGTTCCCGTGCGCGGGAGGGAATCATGTGGACGAAGCCCAGCAGATCCTGACAGGAATCCCGGAACCCCATGCCGCGGCCGATGCCGCTCTCGTAATAGCTGGCACTGCGGCTCATGTTGAAGGTGACCATGCACTGATACTGGTTCCACAGGCTCACCATCCGGTCCAGCTTTTCCTCGCCAGAGGTCAGCTGCCAGCCCGAGAGCAGCTCCTGCCAGTAGTCGGCCAGTGCCCTGCGGGCGGCATCCACCTGTGCGTCGGTGGCATAGCGGGCCATCATGGCCTCGGCCCGGGCTTTGTTGATGATGCCGGGAGCGCTGAATTTTTCCCGGACCGGGTTTTCAATGTAGCCCAACCCGAAGATGATGCTCTTTTTCTCGCCCGGTGCCAGCGTGAGATGGAAATGGTGGGCACCCACCGGAGCCCAGCCGTGGGCAATGCTGTTCGAGCAGTGACCGGCTTTGACCGCTTCCGGTGCGGCGGGGCCGCCGTACACGCCACAGAAGGCATCCCGGCTGGTGTCGAAGCTGGTAACAGGGGCGTTGGCCCAGAACACGGCGTAGTGATCCCGGCGCTCCCGGTACTCTGTCTTATGATAGATGGCACTTTCCACCACTTCCACCTCGCCAGTGGAAAAGTTGCGCTGGAAATTGGAGCTGTCGTCCATGGCATCCCACAGGCAGAACTCCACATAGCTGAACACGTCCAGCGTGCGGGGGGCAGCGGTCTTGTTTTCCAGTGTCAGCCGGTCGATCTCACAGGCATCGCCCCGGGGCACGAACAACTCCTGAGCGGCCGCAATGCCGTTTTTTTCGCCCTGCAGGATCGTGTAGCCCAGACCGTGGCGGCAGGTGTAACTGTCCAGTTCCGTCTTGGCGGGCTGCCAGCCCGGGTTCCAGATGGTGCCGCCATCGTTGATGTAGATGCGGTGGCCGTCCATGTCCAGCGGGGAATTGTTGTAGCGGTAGCGGGTCAGCCGCCGCAGCCGGGCATCCCGGTAAAAGCTGTAACCGCCGCCGGTGTTGGACACCAGACTGAAAAAGTCCTCGCTGCCCAGATAGTTGATCCAGGGCAGGGGAGTGCGGGGCGTGTCGATCACATATTCCCGGCGCGCATCATCAAAATGTCCGAATCTCATAGCCTTGTTCCTCCTTATAGGGTAAACCGGAAATGCTGAAATCATTTGATGGCGAAAACGATTTAGAATTTGCGGCCCAAGGGTGGGAAAGGCACTTGTCACCCTAAGAATAGTCTATCCTGCGGGAAAAATCAAGAGCGGACCTGAAATATACAACAATGGTGCAGCGGGCTGATTCAGGGGTGGAAACCGGTATGGGAACGAAAAAATTATCGAACGGTAACGAAATGTAACGAAAACGATACAGACTGCATAATTCTGAGGAAATGAAATCTCGCAACCTGCTGAAATGCAGACTTTTAGGATAAAACTTTTCTTCTTCTGCTTGATTTTTAGTGCAAAGTGCGCTATATTGAAATTGCGAAAACGATTTAGGATTCGCTCAGGAGCCCTGAGCGGGTCCCTGTGAGGGAGGGCGGCGAAATGTCATCCTTGAAAGATCTGGCGCGTGAATGCGGTGTCTCGGTGGCAACGGTGAGCAAAGCGCTCAATGGCCAGTCGGACATCTCTGCTGCGACCCGCGACCGTGTCCGCGAGGCGGCCCGCCGGATGGGCTATGTGCCCAATATGGCGGCCCGCGCAATGAAGACCAACCGTACCTACAACCTTGGCGTTCTGTTTGTGGACGAGCGGCAGAGCGGCCTGGCCCACGAGTACTTTTCGGCGGTGCTGGACAGCTTCAAGGTGCAGGTGGAAAAGCTGGGCTACGATATCACCTTTGTCAACCGGAACCTTGGCGGCAGAACAATGACCTATCTGGAACACTGCCACTACCGGGGCGTGGATGGAGCGGTGATCGCCTGCGTGGATTTCAACGATCCGCAGGTGGTGGAGCTGGTCAACAGTGATGTGCCGGTGGTGACCATCGACCATGTGTTCAACAACCGGATGGCAGTCCTTTCCGATAATGTCAACGGGCTTTCGGCGCTGGTGCGGTACGCCTACGCCAACGGCCACCGCCGCATCGCCTTTATCCATGGCGAGCGCACGGCGGTGACGGAGAACCGGCTGGCGGGCTTCTACAAGAGCTGTGCGGAGCTGGGGCTGCAGGTCCCCGAAGAATATGTGCGCTGCGGTGTGTATCACGATCCCGACCGCTGTGCCGAGGAGACCCGGGCCCTGCTGGCACTGCCCCAGCGGCCCACCTGCATCCTCTTCCCCGATGATTTCTCGGCCATGGGCGGCTGCATCGCTCTGCAGGAAGCGGGCCTGAGCATCCCGGAGGATATTTCCGTGATGGGATATGACGGCATTTACCTCTCCCGCGTGATGAAACCCCAGTTGGTGACCTGGCAGCAGAACACCAGAATGCTGGGCCGGATGGCAGCGGATAAACTGGTGCAGATGATCGAGCACCCCCGTGTGACGCTGGCCGAGCAGATTCCGGTGACAGGAAAACTGCTGGAGGGCGGCTCGGTGCGCAGCATCGAATGAATGGGTTGGATTTGGTTCCGGGCGAACCGGAGCCTTGAATTTGAAACGCTTTTTCACGAAAACCATTGAAGGAGGTTTTTCATTATGAGAAAGATTTCGCGTCGTAATTTCCTGCTGGCTTCCGGTGCAGTTACCATCAGTGCAGCGCTGAGCGCATGCGGCGGCTCCTCTTCTTCTACCGGTGCGGCATCCTCTGCCGCAGCTTCTTCCGCCGCTTCCGCTGCTCCGGCAGCTCAGGGCAAGGTGCTGAATATCTGGTGCTGGAACGACGAGTTCCAGGGCCGCTTCAATAACTATTACCCCGAGGTCGCCTCCATCGCTGAGGATAAATCCACCACCACCCTGAAAGATGGCACCGTTGTCAAGTGGACCATCAACGCCAACGAGAACAACAACTACCAGAATAAGCTGGATGAGGCCCTGCTGAATCAGGACTCCGCCGCCGATGATGACAAGGTAGATATCTTCCTGATCGAGGCTGACTACGCACTGAAGTATGTGGATTCCGATTACGCGCTGGATGTCAAGGCAGACATCGGCCTGACCGATGCCGATCTGGCTGGTCAGTACCAGTACACCAAGGATATTGTCAGCGTGGACGGCAGCCAGCGCGGCACTACCTGGCAGGCGACCCCCGGTCTGTTCGCATACCGCCGCAGCATCGCCAAGGAAGTGCTGGGCACCGATGATCCCACCGAGGTGCAGAGCCATCTGTCCGATTGGGATAAGTTCAACGAGGTGGCTGCACAGGCCTATGCAAAGGGCTACAAGATGCTGTCCGGCTTCGATGATGCTTACCGCACCTTCTCCAACAACGTGGACGCTCCCTGGGTGGACGGTACGACCGTCAAGGTAGACCCCAACATTATGAAGTGGGTCGATCAGACCAAGGAGTACACCGATAAGGGCTACAACAACAAGTCCAGCCTGTGGGACAGCCAGTGGGCAGCTGATCAGGGCCCGAGCGGCAAGGTGTTTGGCTTCTTCTATTCCACCTGGGGCATCAATTTCACCCTGCTGGGCAACTCTCTGGAGACCCCTGTGGCCGAGGGCGGCAAGGAAGAAGTAGGCAACGGCATCTACGGCGATTACGCAGTCTGCGAAGGTCCTCAGCCCTATTACTGGGGCGGCACCTGGATCTGCGCGGCAGCCGGTACCGATAATACCGATATCATCCGTGATGTGATGCAGAAGCTGACCTGCGACGAAGCCATTATGAAGCAGATCACCCTGGATACGCAGGATTACACCAACAACGAGAAGGCCATGGAAGAGATCGCAAACAGCGATTATGCCTCCGACTTCCTGGGCGGCCAGAACCATATCGCCCTGTTTGCAGAAGCTGCAAAGAAGATCGATATGTCCAACGCAGGCCCGTACGATCAGGGCCTGAACGAGAGCTTCCAGAATGCCTTCAAGGATTACTTTACCGGCACGGTGGACGAGGATACCGCAAAGGCAAACTTCGAGACCGCCATCAAGGAAAAGTACCCCGAGCTGACCGATGTGGTCTGGCCCGCATAAGCGCAGCCGGAACCTGAAAACCTTTTGAACCGAATCTGAATGGGGCGGGCCGGACGCTGATCCCGCCCGCCCCGTTTTGCTTTGGGCAGTGTACGTCAGGAGGGCAGTTACTATGGGAGCAAAACCAAAGAAGAACGGTTCGATCAGCTATGCAAAGTGGGGCTATATCTTCATTGCACCGTTCTTCCTCATCTTTGCGCTGTTCCAGCTCATCCCACTGGGGTCTACGATCTATTACAGCTTTTTTGAATATTACCGCAGCGGCCTGAAGATCATCGGCCCTACCTTTGTGGGCCTGAAGAACTACATCACCCTGTTTGCAACCGACCTGCCCAAATACTTTGGCAACACGCTGCTGCTCTGGATCATCGGCTTCATCCCGCAGATCGCCATCTCGCTGCTGCTGGCGGCCTGGTTCACCGACCTGCGCCTGAAGCTGAAGGGCCAGACCTTCTTCAAGACAGTCATCTACATGCCCAACCTCATTATGGCTTCGGCGTTTGCCATGCTGTTCTTTGCCCTGTTCTCGGATAACGGCCCCGTGAACGCTGCACTGGTGGGCATGGGCATCCTCAAGGAGCCCTTCAGCTTCCTGAACAGTGTCTGGGGCAACCGCGGCCTCATCGGCCTGATGAACTTCCTGATGTGGTTCGGCAATACGACCATCATGCTGATGGCGGCCATTATGGGCGTGGACCCCACCCTGTATGAGGCAGCGGAGCTGGACGGCTGCACCCCGAACCAGATGTTCTGGAAGATCACCATCCCGCTCATCCGGCCGATTTTGGTTTATGTGATGATCACTTCGATGATCGGCGGCCTGCAGATGTTCGATGTGCCGCAGATCCTGACCAACGGCAAGGGCGGCCCCGACCGCACCTCCACCACCATGATCATGTACCTGAACAACCACCTGTTCAGCAAGAACTACGGCATGGCCGGTGCAGT
>OJOE01000946.1_pt1 | contig 11807 bp, 10 predicted proteins | sample 1598191 | NCBI WGS metagenome assembly OJOE01 (sample SAMN03922463, study PRJEB24848) | human gut metagenome | isolation source: stool sample | host: Homo sapiens | place: Germany | collected 2009-11
ACAAGCTGAACGTTGCCCGCCGCACCTGCGGTTATATCGGCACCCAGTTCTGGAATCAGGGCCGCACGCAGGAGATCAAGGACCGCGTGCTGCATCTGTAACCTTTTTGTAGAAAGGAAAGCATCCTTGCCCTCTCCGTCATCGCTGACGCGATGCCACCTCCCCCAAAGTGGGAGGCCTTGGCAGTCCATGCAAAGTGTGTGGTTTCGCCAGAGGCTCTCCCTTTGACAGACTTCCCCCGCGCCGGGGGAAGATGGCGAAGCCAAAAGGGGGAACAGGCTGGGCGCGAAGCGGCCTGAGAGGGCTAGGCCGCTAAAATTATGAACTACGCAACCATCAAATACTATGACATTGCCAACGGCCCGGGGGTGCGCACCAGCGTGTTCGTGTCCGGCTGCCGCCACCACTGCCCGGGGTGCTTCAACGCCGTGGCGTGGGACTTTGACTATGGCCAGCCCTTCGACAAACCCACCCGCAACGAAGTGTTTGCTTCCTGCCAGCCGGACTATATCGCGGGCCTATCGCTGCTGGGCGGCGAACCCATGGAGCCGGAAAATCAGCGGGAACTGCTGCCCTTCGTGCGCAACTTCAAGGCCTTGTACCCGAACAAAACGGTATGGTGCTATTCCGGCTACACCTGGGAACAGCTGACCGGCAAAGAGCCAAGCCTTGCCCGGTGTGAAGCCACCGACGAGCTGCTGAGCCTGCTGGATGTGCTGGTGGACGGCGAGTTCGTGCAGGCAAAGCACGATATCTCCCTGCGGTTCCGCGGCAGCAGCAACCAGCGTCTGCTAGATGTAAAAAAGACCCTTGCCGCCGGTCAGCCCGTGTGGTGGGAGGACGAAAAGGTGTTCGCCACCCATACTATGGAAAAATAAACACAACAGAAAAGAGCGTCCGGTTTTCCACTTCCTGAACGGAACGTGTGGAAAACCGGACGCTTTCTTTTTGTTTTACTCTCTGCTGCCCACGGCATCCTCGATGATGCGCAGGAAGGCATTGCCGTAGCGGGCGGCTTTCTTCTCGCCCACACCGCTGATATTCAGCAGTTCATCGGTGCTCAGCGGCTTCTTCTCCACCATTTCCCGCAGGGTGGCATCGCTGAACACCATAAAGGCCGGGATATTCTGCTTTCCGGCCAGCCGCTTGCGCTGAGCATAGAGGGCATTCAGCAGCTTTTCGTCAAACTCGCTCAGCTCGCCTGCCACCGCCTTTGTGCGGCGCGGCTTCTCGGTCAGGCGGCGGGCATTATCCGCCGCGCGCCGCCGGGAATACTCCACCTGCAGCTGCGCTTCCTGCTCTGCAGCCAGACAGCAGGAGCAGTTGCCGCATTTCTTTGGTGCAGCTTCGCCGAAGTAATGCAGCAGAAATCCCCGCAGACAGTCCTGCGTGGTGGAATAAAATGTCATGTACTTGAGCCGTTCCTCGGCCTTGCGGGCAGCTTCGGCCTTTACATCGGCGGGCAGGCCGTTGTCTGCCTCCATCTCCTTCTCGATGAAGAACCGGATGGTGCGCACATCGGTGCCGGAATAGAGCAGCGTGCACCGGGCGGGCTGTCCATCGCGGCCTGCACGGCCTGCTTCCTGATAATAGCTTTCCAGATCCTTGGGCATGTTATAGTGGATCACGAACCGCACGTTGGGCTTGTCGATGCCCATGCCGAAGGCATTGGTGGCTACCATAACCTGCACCCGGTCGTAGAGGAAATCGTCCTGATTCTTCCGCCGGGTATCCGCGTCCAGCTTGGCATGGTAGGCCGCAGCCCGGATACCGCGGCTCTGCAGCAGGCGGGCAGTCTCATCCACCTGCTTTGTGGTGCTGCAGTAGACGATGCCCGCGTTGTCACCCTCTTTCAGCACAAGATCCAGCAGCTCCTTCGGCTTCTGGCTGGGCAGGGCGCGCCGGGTCTCAAAATAGAGGTTGGGCCGGTCAAAGCTGGTGGTCACCTCGTAGGGCTTGTGCAAGGCCAGCTGTTCCCGGATGTCGTCCCGCACATGGGCGGTGGCCGTGGCTGTGAACGCACCCACCACCGGACGGCTGGGCAGGCTGTCCACAAAGGCTTTGATGCGCAGGTAGCTGGGTCGGAAGTCCTGTCCCCACTGGCTGATGCAATGGGCCTCGTCCACCGTCACCATACTGATGGGCCTTTCCTGTGCGAACCGCTGGAAGCCGGGCATTTCCAGCCGTTCCGGTGCCACATAGATGATCTTGTACCAGCCTTCCCGAGCGCGGCGCAGCATCAGGGCCTTCTGGTTATCGTTCAGGCTGTTGTTCAGAAACGCCGCCGCCACGCCCGCCTGTACCAGTGCCCCCACCTGATCCTTCATCAGGCTGACCAGCGGCGACACCACGATGGTGATGCCCGGCAGCAGCAGCGCCGGCACCTGATAGCAGATGGATTTGCCCGCACCGGTGGGCATCACCGCCAGTACATCCTGCCCGGCAAGCAGCCGCCGGACGATGTCCTCCTGCCCCGGGCGGAAACTGTCGTAGCCGAATACCTTTTTTAAGATCGAGTGCGGGTTTTCCATGGGTCCCTCCGTATCATAGAATAGGGTTTTTTCTGCGCAATGTCTTCAAAACCATATCAGTATACCACAAAAGCCGGGCTTTTGCGCAGGTGCAGAGCCGTTTTTTCGGCAAAAAGCACGAAATGTCAAAGGTAATTTTTTTGCAAATGATAGCTTTTCAGGCGCGAAAATGATATAATAGGAGCACATAACTCCATGTCCGGCGTTTTTTTGTGCGCCGACTGTTGATAGAAAAAGGAGCAATCATCTTATGCAGCAGAAACTCATCACCTTTGCCGTTCCGTGCTACAACTCGGCGGCATATATGCGCCATTGCGTCGAGACCCTGCTTTCTGCCGGAGAGCAGGCCGAGATCATCCTTGTGGACGACGGTTCCGTGAAGGACGATACCCCCGCCATCTGCGACGAGTACGCCGCCAAATATCCCACCATCGTCAAGGCCATCCATCAGGAAAATGGCGGCCACGGTGAGGGCGTCAATCAGGGCATCCGCAACGCCACCGGTCTGTACTATAAGGTAGTGGACAGCGATGACTGGCTGGACACCGATGCCCTGAAAAAGGTTCTGGCCCGCCTGACCACTCTGGTGGCCCGCGGCACCGCGCCGGACATGATGATCTGCAACTATGTGTACGAGCATGTGGAGGACAACACCACCCTGACCGTGCGCTACACCAACGTGTTCCCGCAGAACCGCCTGTTCAACTGGACCCATGTGGGCCACTTCCGCCCGGATCAGAACATCCTGATGCACTCGGTGATGTACCGCACCGAGGTGCTGCGCAAGTGCGGCATGGTGCTGCCCAAGCACACCTTCTATGTGGACAACATTTTTGTCTACCAGCCCCTGCCCTATGTCAAGAGCATGTACTACATGGATCTGGATCTGTACCGCTACTTCATTGGCCGTGCCGACCAAAGCGTGAACGAGAGCATCATGGTCAAGCGGGTGGATCAGCAGCTGCGGGTCACCCGGCACATGATCGACTGTCAGGATCTGGATGAGCTGAAGGATCAGAAACGTCTGCACGCCTACATGGTGCACTATCTGTCCGTGATGATGGCCGTGAGCGACATCTTCCTGCTGCTGGACGGCAGCGACGAGGCAAAGGCCAAGCGCACCGGGCTGTGGCAGTACCTCAAGGATCACGTAAGCACCGGCGTTTACCGCGCCGTGCGCTACAATCTGGGCGGTCTGACCGACCTGAAGTTCCCCGGCGGCGACAAGCTCACTCTGGGCGTCTACCGCCAGCTGCGCAAGGTCTTCAAGTTCAACTGATTCTTTGAAATTTACTCCTTCCGTCACGTCTTACGCCGTGCCAGCTCCCTCAAAGAGGGAGGTGGCATCGCGCAGCGATGACGGAAGGAGTTTCTTTTATTTGCCCGACCGGAGCTCTTTGCCAGGGCTCCATATTCCGGTTGCTTTTTGTCTGGGCGGATAGTATACTGGACGTATATGCGTTTTTTCTGGCTGTGCTGCGTTTTCCCTTTTCGTTCTTTCCTTTCGCTGATCGCGGGCCCGCTGCAGTGATGCTATCCAGAAGTACCTCGGCATCACCCTGCTGCCGCAGGCCGGTGTGGCACTGGGCATGGCTGCCACAGCCGCCCAGCTCTCGGACGGCCACATGGTGCGCAGCGTGGTGCTGTTCTCGGTGCTGGTGTATGAGCTGGCAGGCCCCACGCTGACCAAGATCGCACTGACTGCCTCTGGAGAGATCCGTCCCGAGGGACGCACCAGCGCCCGTGTGGAGAACAAGCCGGAAGAAGTTGCATAAAAGGTTGTTTTTTGTCGAAATGTCACGCAATCATTGACGAACGCTGTTATTTTTTGTATACTGAGCATAGCGCCACTGGAACAATTTTCCTATTGTGTCACAGACTGGCTATCACAGGAAAAGGATAAAGGAGAATGGAATATTATGAAAAGTACCGGTATCGTCCGCGGCATCGACGCGCTGGGCCGCATCGTCCTGCCCAAGGAGCTGCGCACCAGTATGCATCTGGACACTGACACCAAGCTGGAGATCTTTGTGGATGGCGACTCCATCGTGCTCAAAAAGCATCGGCCCGCCGGCAGCTGCGATTTCTGCGGCGAGGTGGATGAGTCTTCGGTGCAGTTTGCGGGCTACTGCATCTGCCCGGCCTGCCGCCGCAAGATCGGTGCACTGTAAAACACACAAAAAGGAGGCTCTGCTATGAGCCAGATGATCGATTTCACCGTCCCGTCCACTGTGCCGGGGCGGACTTTGCATGCCTTCCGCTGTGTGCCGGAGGGTGAAGTAAAGGCGGTTCTGCAGCTGTCCCACGGCATGGTGGAATTTATTGACCGCTACAAGCCGCTGGCGGAATATCTGGCCGGGCGGGGCATCCTTGTTACCGGCCACGACCATTTGGGCCACGGCGGCTCCATCCGCACCAAAGCGGACTACGGCTACTTTGCCGAGCCGGACGGCAACCGCGCCGTTCTGGCCGACCTGCACGCCATGACCGTGCGCACCAAAGAGCTGTACCCGGGCGTGCCTTATTTTCTGCTGGGGCACAGCATGGGTTCGTTCTATGCCCGGCAGTATTTGTGCGAATACGGCCATGAGCTGGACGGAGCCATCATCATGGGCACCGGCTTCCAGCCCAAGGCACTGGTGCAGTTTGCCAAAACCCTCTGCCGGGTGCTGGCCGCTTTCCACGGCTGGCAGTACCGCAGCAAGTTCGTGGCCAACATGTCCTTTATGGGCTACAACAAAGGACTGGAGGGCCGCACCACCCACGACTGGCTCAACCGCGATCAGGCCGAGGTGGACAAATATCTGGCCGACGAACGCTGCACCTTTACCTTTACGCTGAACGCCTACTACAGCATGTTCAGCGGCATCCTGCGCCTGCACGACCCGGCGTTCCTTGCAAAAATGCCCAAAGACCTGCCGCTGCTGTTCTTGGCTGGCGATGCCGACCCGGTGGGCGAACAGGGCAAGGGCGTGCAGCGTGCCATCCAGAGCCTGAAAGATGCCGGTGTGCAGAACATTGAGTGCAAGCTGTACCCCGGTGCCCGGCATGAACTGCTGGTGGAAACGAACCATCAGGAAGTGTTTGAAGATATCGGCAGCTGGCTGGAAAAGCATCTTGCCTGATCTGCCGCATCCGTTTTACCGTCATTCTGAGGAATGGCAGTACTTTTTGCCCTAATGGCTGGCGGCGCTTTTGCCAGCCTGACCGGCAAAAATGCCCGGCACTGAAAGTTTTCCCGATTGCTGAAAAAGTCCCCGGAACCAGCGTTCCGGGGACTTTCTGCGTTTATTTTCAGTTATGCTGTTATGCTTTCTTGGGTGCGATCCAGCCGTCGATCACATTTACCAGTGCCTTGCCGCGGCGGCCCAGAAGCTTGGGCAGCAGGACACGGGCCATGGCCCACACACCGGCAAAGTTGTACAGGATGATCAGCGCCGTGATGATGCCGGTCCACAGGCCGTAGAGCGGCGTTTCGGCCAGCAGCACAAAGGCTTCGATCACCAGCGCGGCCGCATTCACCAGCACGCGGCCCGGATGTACCTGCATCCCGATCATGCGGTGGGCATCGATGGCGCGCAGGGTGAACACCAGCGCAAGGCCAAGGAAGGACGCATAGGTAGCGCCCACAGGCCCCCACCACTTGATGAAGAAGTAGTTCATGATGCAGTTGCTCACAGCACCCGCCATCATGGTGATCATGCTGCGGGCGGACTTTTTATTCACCACATACACGCTGTTCATGAACTGGTTGAAGCAGCTGCAGGTGGAAGCCAGCACAAGGAACGGCACAAAGTGCCATGCATAGTAGTAGTTGGACTTCATCACGTGCATCACCGGGCGGCACAGCCAGATGATACCGGCTGCGCAGCAGAACAGCACACTGGAATAGGTGCGGAAAATTTTGGTAAAGAACTTTGCGCGGCCCTCTTCCTCGGTCACAGCGGAGAGCTGCCATGCATCGTAGAAGATCAGGCCCAGCGTAGTAAGGATGGTGGGCAGGAAATAGCCGGTGGAAAGCAGGCCGCTCCATGCATTGCCGTCGCGGCCGTCCAGGCCGTTGCACATCTCACGCACAAAGAACAGGTCGGATGCGTTGATGATCCAGAAGCTGATCTGTGCCGGGATCATGGGCAGCGAGAAGCGCAGCATCTGCTTCCACAGATCCTTGTTGACGCCCTTCAACTCCACATAGTTCCACAGCTTGCCGGTGAACATCAGGAACAGCACACTGGTAAGGTCGCCGCTGATGATGGCCAGCAGGTAGCCGTTGGCACCCCACTTGAAGCCCACCAGATACAGCACGTAGAAAGCCATGGTGGCCACGGTGCACAGCACGCCGTCCACGGCCACCAGCTTGTTCCACTGGCGGCTGCGCACGAACTGGGTGCACAGGGTGCGCAGGCAGCTCATGAGCACATAGATGTAAATGAGCAGGCCGTACTGTGCCATATCGGGCAGGAACTGCGCAATGGGCCAGCACAGCACCAGAATGCCAAAGCCGCCCAAAATGGTCAGCAGGCCGTTGGTGAACACCTGTTTTTCGCTGTTGCCCTTGTCCAGACCAAAGCGGATGATGGCGTTGGACATGCCCATGGACACGAACGGGATGAGCAGGTTCGCGTACTGGCTCAGGATCTTGGAAAGGCCCAGATCGGAGATCTCCGCCATTGCATAGGTCAGGAACGGCTGGACGATCAGGGTGAGCAGCTTTGACGAAAAGCTGGAAATGGCAAAGATCAATGTGTTGCCGGCAAGCTTTGAATATTTATCGCCGGACTTTTTTTCGTTTTCCAAGGGAACTTCCCTCCTGTTTTACAATTCGGATGCGGGCCGGTCTGTGACCGCCCGCATCCGCTTTCCCACTATTTAGTCACTTTAAAAGCGCCCGCCGGGCTTTCCAGTCCGGCAGCAGCTTTGCCACCTCGGCCCAGAACGCCGGGCTGTGGTTGGGCTGCAAAAAGTGGCAGTACTCATGCACTACCACATAGATCTGCGCCGCCGGGGGCATATGATACAGCTGCAAAGCAAAGGTGATCTGCCGTTTTGCCATAAAGCACACGCCCCACCGGCTGGTCATGCTGCGCACCTTGATGACGGGCTTGTGCCCGCCCAGCACTCCGGCAAAGGCCGGGTAGACCTTATCGCTCATGGCCGTAAAATAGGCCAGCGCTGTTTCCTTATCCGGCAGAGGCCGCGCTTCCTGCGCTGCGCGCCGCATGGCACGTTCCCGGGCCTGCTGCACCCAGTCGGCGCGTGCGGCCACAAAACGGTCTGCCGCTTCTGCACTCGTCCGCAAGGGGATGCTCACCGCCACGGTGCCATCCTCCCGCACACGGATGTTCAGGTTCTTGACCCGTTTGCGGGTCAGCTCGTATTGGATGCCGCCTGCCGTGCGCAGCTGTGTCTCCTGCTTTCTGCCCGCCATGAGGTCAGGTAGTCTTTTTTGCCCGGTGCAGCATTTCCAGCGGCAGCTGGGCCAGCACCACAGCAGCAAAGATCAGCACACAGCCAAAGACTTCCCGGGCAGAAAGGTTCTGGTGCAGCAGCATCCAGCCGCCCAGCGCACTGAACACGCTTTCCAGACACATGATCAGGCTGGCAATGGCAGGGTTCAGATCCCGCTGGCCCAGGATCTGCAGGGTGTAGGCCACGCCGCTGGACATGATGCCGCAGTAGAGGATCGGCAGCGCATTCTCCGCGAACTGCGCTGCGGAAGGTGTCTCGAACAGCAGGGCCGCAGCGGTGCTTTCCACCGACACCACCAGAAACTCGGCAAGGCTCAGCCGCACGCCGTCCACCTGCGGGGAAAAGTGGTCCACCGCAATGATCTGGAAGCTGAACAGCACCGCACAGCTCAGCAGGAGCCAGTCGCTGGACTCGATGCTGCCAAAGCCGTTTTTCATGCACAGCAGGTACAGGCCCAGCACGGCTACCACCATGCTCACCCACAGCTGCGCACTGCCCTTCCGGCCCAGAAACAGGCCGAACACCGGCACCAGCACCACGTACATGGCGGTCAGGAAGCCGGCCTTTGCCGTGGACGGATTGATGGTAATGCCGATCTGCTGTGCAGCGGAAGCAGCAAACAGAAGGGTGCCGCACACAAAGCCTGCCGCCAGCAGCTTTTTCTTCTCAGCAGCAGTTTTGGGCTTTGCATCGGTGCCGCTTTTGCGGCGGATGGCATCAAACACCATCACCGTGGGAATCAGCACCAGTACAGCCAGCCAGCTGCGCCCGGCCAGAAAGCTGTAGGCTCCCATGCCGGAACCGGCGCTCTGGGCCACAAAGGCCGTGCCCCAAATAAGGGAGCACAGCAGCAAAAGCAGAGAGTTCTTGGTTTGTGTGTTCATCAGCCAATGCCCTCCACCTTCAGCAGGCCGTACAGGTAGTACTTGCTGGAGTCATAGGAGATGGTCACACGGTACTGCGCCGCCGGGTCCAGCCCGGAGATGGTGCAGCGGTAGTCGGTGCCGTCGGTATGGATATAATAGGTGCTGTCGGTCACATACTCTGCGCCGCCGTCCACCTTTTTCCACACGGCCACCTTGAACCGCTGGGTGCCCTCAGCCGTGCCGCAGCCCATAATACTCAGCGTGCCGGAGGGCACGGTAAAGTAGCTGGTCTGGCGGCTCCAGATGCCGTTGAACACTGCATACAGGCAGCCATCCGCCGTGGCCGTGGCAAACTTGGCCGAGGAGTCTGCAATGCCCTGAATGATCAGCGGATCACTGGTCTGGTCGGCCCAGCGGGTAGTGTCCTCTTCCTGCACTTCGTCTGAAGTGCCCGATGCCTTGTGCACGATGCTCTTCAGGGTGTCCTTGCAGCCGATCAGGCCCACTGCAAGCACCAGCGCCATCAGCAGCACAACGATCCTTTTTTTCATCTTCATACGTTTCCTCACGAAGCAATGCGCTTCTCTTTGTTTTTCATCCCTCCGCCCTGTTCTTGTACAGAGCAGATACAGATATAGTATACCGCATTTTCCGGCGCTGTACAAGACATTTGTCCTGTGCCGTACTGCAAGAAAAGCCCCGCTGGGGCTTTTCTTTTTGTGCGGTTTGCCGCCCGATTTTACGTTTCTTTGCCAGTGACCGCCCGCAGGGCAGCACACTCGGCAGCGGCCTGCTCCGGCGCACCTGCACCAAACAGACTGCCGTACCGGTACAGCGCCCAGCCGCCCGCGTTCTGACTGCGCAGGTCCTGCACCTGCCGGGCCAGCACATCGCCGGTGCTCCAGCCGCTCACGCTGTCCGGGTTCGCGCCGCCGTCACCTGCGCCCACGCGGTACGCGCCCAGCCCGAAGTACAGGGCCACGCCCTCTGCGCGCGGGTACGCCAGCCACGCGGGCACGATGTTCTCAAAGGCAAAGCGGGTGCTGCCGCTCTGCAGCGTGTAGCCATAGCCCCAGTAGATCTGCGGGCAGAGATAATCCACCACCTGTTCTTCCCCGCCTGCGGCCAGCCACGCCGTCACATCGCTGTACTGGCTGTTGAGGTCGTTGTCGGGATTCCCCTGCGGACTGATGCCAAAGCGCAGCGTCGGGTCTGCAGTCTTCACCGTGTCGTGCACCTTCTTGACCAGAGCGGTCACGTTCTGCCGCCGCCATGCTGCAAGGTCTGCCGCACCGCTGGCCGCAAACTGCGCCGCATCGATGCTTTCTTCGGTCGTAGGGTAAAAATAATCGTCAAAGTGGATGCCGTCCACCGCGTAGTTCTGCAAAAGCTCGGCCACGCCCTGCACCACATAGTCCGCCGCTGCAGGCTCGGCCGGGTTCAGATACAGCCCGTCGCCCACTGCACACACCCATTCCGGGTGGGTGTTGGCAAGGTTGTTCTCTGCCAGATTCGGCGGCATGGCTGCAGAGGACCGCAGCCGGTAGGGGTTCAGCCACGCTTCCACCGAAAGGCCTCGCCCGTGGGCCTCCTGCAAAAGGATGTCCAGCGGGTCAAAACCGGGGTCCTGCCCCTGCACGCCGGTGCACAGGTGGCTCCACGGAAACAGCTGGCTTTTGTAAAGTGCATCTCCGAAGGGCCGCACCTGCGCAAGCACCGTGTTCAGCCCAAGGCCCGCGCAGTTTTCCAGCATTTGCACGCACCCGGCGCGAAAGCTATCCGCCGAGGAAAAATCCATTGCTGCCCATTCCAGATAGCTCACCCATACGGCCCGCCACTCGCCTGCAGGCAGGGCAGGGTTCTCAACAGGCTGTTTTTCCGCTTTCGTTTTGTCCCGTTTGGAAAACATTTTTCTGCGCAGCCACAGCCCCGCACCCACACAGGCAGCAGCACCGGCCCCCGCCAGAAAGGTGCGCCGGTTCACACGGCGCGGTTCCGCTTCCGTTTTTTTGGACTTGCGCCGCTGGGTCACAGGGTCTCCTCCTGGGTCTTATACAGCACAAGCGCTGCCCAGCCCCGGGCGCAGGCCAGCAGCACGAACATGATGTTCGTCCAGAAGGCAAGGGCGCTCATGCCCGCATACTTCGTCAGCAGCCAGAACAAAAGGCGCAGCGCTTCCGAGATGCACACCAGCTGCAGCGGACGCTGGATGGGCCTGCCGTGGCCGTACTCGATGGCAAGCAGGCCCGGCCACACCAGTGCCGAGCACAGGTCGCCCGCCCAGCCGCCTGCAGCCAGCTTGCTGATCATCAGCAGCACGAACACCAGCGTGTAGCTGCGCTTATCCTTGGCGGGAGCACCCTTCTGTGCGGCCAAAAACAGCACTGCAATGCCGGTGATGCAGAACACGATCAGTTCCAGCCCCGAAAAATCCATGCCGCCCAGCACGGCAAAGCCGCCCAGCATGGACATTGCCGCTGCCGCCAGCAAGAAAAAATACCAGGTCTTGCGTGTAAATTTGAGCTTCATTGTGTTCCTCCCGCCTGCAGCAGTGCGCAGGCTCCTGACAAAATTTTCAAAGAATTAAAAATATTATAGCACAAAAGTATGCGGGTTGTGTTACAATAAGAAAAACTCTTCAGGAGGATCTTCATGAACGCCGCAGTTTCCATTGTCCTGCTTGCCGCCGTACTTGGCGTGATCGTTTTTCTTTTGTCCCGGCGCGAGAATAACCGCCGCAGCCAGTACGGCCCCGCCGGCCTTTCGGAGTTCCGCACCGACCTGCCGCTGGACGAGTGCTTCGACCGGCTGGACGAGCACAGGGACGCCGACGAGTTCGTGTACGAGTGCCGCCGGGAAAAGGACGGCGGCTTTCTGCTGCATCTCACCCTGCACCAGCCCACCCAGCAGCCGCTGGACACCCTGTATACCCTCCGGCTGG
>OJOE01000955.1_pt1 | contig 11737 bp, 7 predicted proteins | sample 1598191 | NCBI WGS metagenome assembly OJOE01 (sample SAMN03922463, study PRJEB24848) | human gut metagenome | isolation source: stool sample | host: Homo sapiens | place: Germany | collected 2009-11
GTGCTTGGGGGTGAAGACCGTGCAGCAGTCCTCATAGGGAAGAATGGACGTTTCGAGCGTGCCAATCTTTCTTGCGCGCGTGACGATTTCTTCTTTATCCATGCCGATGAGTGGATGGAACATCGGGATATCGACAACCGCGCCCGTGACTGCCATCGCGTCCATCGTCTGGCTCGCAACCTGGCCGAGGTTTTCGCCCGTCACGAGGCATTTTGCACCATGATCCTTCGCAATCGCCTGCGCGATGCGCATCATAAACCGGCGCATGATGATCGTAAAATACTCCTCGCGGCAATTGTTGCGGATGGCCTCCTGTACCTTTGTAAAGCCAACCACGTCGACCGTCATCCGCCCGCAGTAGCGGGTCATGAGGCGCGCAAGCTCCAGCACCTTTTCCTTCGCGCGCTCGGAGGTATAGGGGTAGGAGAAGAAGTGGATGCACTCAATTTCCACGCCGCGCTTGGCGATCATGTAGCCAGCGACCGGAGAGTCGATACCGCCCGACAGCAGCACCGCCGCACGTCCGCCCGTACCTGTGGGAAGACCGCCTGCACCGGGAACGGAGGGACCGTGGACATAGGCCGCTGTCTCGCGGACCTCGATGTTCACAACGTAGCTGGGATTGTGCACATCGACCGCGACGTTCGGGAATTCTTCTGCAATCCGGCCGCCAATTTCCTGGGAGATCTGGATGGAGTTGAGGGGGAAGCGCTTATCGGAGCGCTTGGACTCGACCTTGAAGCTCTTCTGCATGGAAAGCTCGTCTCCGAGGTACTCTACAACGGTTTTGAAAATCGCGTCCAGGTCCTTTTCACAGGCGCGGCAGCGGCACATCGACGCAATGCCGAAAATCGCGCCGCAGGCCTCCCACGCGCCGTCCAAGTCGCAGTCATCGTTCAGCGGCTCGACATAAAGGGTCGACTGCGTGATCGTGACCTTAAATTGGCCAAACTTCGACATACGCCTGCGGGTATTGGTTTTGAGCTTGTCTTCAAAGACGCGGCGGTTCTGTCCCTTGAGGACGATTTCGCCAAGCTTCAGCAAAAAAAGTTCTTTCATAAGCGGTATCCTATCTTAATTATAAAGTATTTTCTCAATTCTGATCATCCGGGCCGAACTTGAACGAGCGGTACTGGATGGCCTCGGCAATGTGCTGGGGCTGAATGTCCGCGCTGCCGTCCAAGTCGGCAATCGTCCGGGCAACTTTACGCACGCGGTCGTAGCTTCTTGCGCTCATCTGCAAGCGCTCAAACGCCGTTTTCATGAGCTCGGTGCACGTTTCATCGAGCGTGCAGTTCTTCCGGAGCTCTTCGGGCTGCATCAGCGCGTTGCAGCGGATGTCCGTTCCGGCGAAGCGGCGGTTCTGAATTTCCCGCGCCGCGTCGACGCGCTTTTTGATCTCGCTTGAAGGCTCCGCCGTATCATTCCGGCTGAGCGCCTCAAACTTTACCGCGGGAACCTCTACAATTATATCAACCCTGTCAAGCAGCGGCCCGGAGACCTTACCGAGATATTTGTCGATATCCGTCTGCCGGCATTTGCACCGGCCGCTCGGGTCCCCGTACCAGCCGCACTTGCACGGGTTCATCGCGCACACCAGCATGAACTGGCTGGGGTAGCGCACCGAGCCCTGTACGCGCGAGATGGTCACAACGCCGTCCTCTAACGGCTGGCGCAAGACCTCTAGGGTATCGCGGTGAAATTCCGGCAGCTCATCGAGAAACAGAACGCCCCGGTGCGCCATGGAGATTTCGCCTGGCCGGAGCGTCTGCCCGCCGCCGGAGAGGGCGCTTGCCGAAATCGTGTGGTGCGGGCTTCGGAACGGCCTTGTCTGGATGAGCGGGTTCTTCGCGTCCAGCATGCCGAGGACCGAATAGACCTTCGTGACCTCAATGGCCTCTTCCTCTGTCATGTCGGGGAGGATCGACGGAATTCTCTTGGCGAGCATGCTCTTGCCCGAGCCCGGAGGGCCCACCATCAGCACATTGTGCCCACCTGCTGCCGCGATCTCGAGCGCCCGCTTCACATTTTCCTGCCCCTTCACATCGCGAAAATCCGGCAGCGCCGCCGCGCTTGTCTCTGGGACCCACGGCCTCTCGGGCGTGATCGGAGCCGCGCCCTTGAGGTGCGCAATGAGCGCCGGAACGCTCTCCACGCCATAGACTGTAAGCCCGCCCGCAAGCGTCGCCTCTGCCGCGTTTTCCTTCGGGACATAGAGCGCCTCCACGCCGAGCCGCTTTGCCGCCAGCGCCATCGGAAGCACGCCTGTCACCGGCCGGAGCTTTCCCTCGAGACTGAGCTCGCCTAAAAACGCACAGGCCGTCTTCGGAAGCTTTACAAGGCCAGAGGCCTCCAGAATGCCAAGGAGCATCGGAAGATCGTAGAGCGTACCTGTCTTTTTCGTGCCCGCCGGGGCAAGGTTCAGCGTGATCCGGCTGACCGGAAATTTGTACCCGCAGTTTTTGATGGCCGCGCGCACGCGCTCTCTGGCCTCCTTGACCGCCGCGTCCGGCAGACCCACCACGTCAAAACCGGGCAGTCCGTTTGTGATATAGCATTCTACGGAAATTTCATACCCGTCGAGCCCGCGCAGACCCATCGAGCGAACATGACCCATCATAGCTTCCCGCGCTCCTCTCGTGTTTTTTCTTATCATACCGCATTTTCCTGTAAAAACCAACCTCTAAAAACAGCTATTTTAAAAATGATATGCAAAATATCCAAATTTGAATCCGCTTGTGAAACTTCTACAGAAAAATGAGAATTCCGGTTTACATTGACAGTAATTTGTGCTATAGTTAACTTGTATCCTTATGTAATTACTTTTAGGAGGTAATTGAATTGGCTCGTAAATTTAAAACCATGGACGGCAACAATGCTGCGGCTCATGTATCCTATGCGTTTACTGAAGTCGCGGGCATTTACCCCATCACGCCGTCGTCCCCCATGGCAGACCTGGTTGACCAGTGGTCTGCTACCGGGCTCAAGAACATCTTCGGCTCCACCGTCAAGGTCGTCGAGATGCAGTCTGAGGCCGGCGCATCCGGCACAGTGCATGGCTCCCTCGGCGCCGGCGCTCTGACCACCACCTACACGGCGTCTCAGGGTCTTCTGCTGATGATCCCGAACATGTACAAGATCGCCGCCGAGCAGCTGCCCTGCGTGTTCCACGTTTCGGCACGTACCATCTCGACGCACGCTCTGAACATCTTCGGCGACCATTCCGACGTGATGGCTTGCCGCCAGACCGGCTTCGCCATGATGTGCGAGACGAACCCGCAGGAAGTCATGGATCTGGCTCCCGTCGCGCATCTGGCCGCGATCGAAGGCAAGGTTCCGTTCCTGAACTTCTTCGATGGCTTCCGTACCTCCCACGAGATCCAGAAGGTCGCTGTCTGGGACTATGCCGACCTCAAGGAAATGTGCAACATGGAGGCTGTTGCGGCGTTCCGCAAGCACGCTCTGAACCCCGAGCATCCGGCCATGCGCGGCTCTCACGAAAACGGCGATATCTTCTTCCAGCACCGTGAGGCCTGCAACAAGTTCTACAATGAGCTGCCCGCAGTCGTTGAGAAGTACATGGGCAAGGTCAACGAAAAGCTCGGCACCAACTATCAGCTCTTCAACTACTATGGCGCGCCCGATGCCGACCGCATCATCATCGCCATGGGCTCCATCTGCGATGTGGCAGAGGAAGTCATCGACTACATGAACGCGCACGGCGAGAAGGTCGGTATCGTCAAGGTTCGCCTGTATCGTCCGTTCTGTTCCGACAAGCTGGTCGCGGCCATCCCGGCAACCGCCAAGAAGATCGCCGTTCTCGACCGCACCAAGGAACCTGGCTCCCTCGGCGAGCCCCTCTACATGGACGTTGTCACCGCGCTTGCCAACGCCGGCGTGCAGGCTACCGTCATCGGCGGCCGCTACGGTCTCGGCTCCAAGGATACGCCCCCCGCATCCGTCTTCGCTGTTTACAATGAGCTCAAGAAGGATCAGCCCAAGCACGAGTTCACCATCGGCATCGTCGACGATGTCACGAACCTCTCTCTTGAGGAAGACCGCAACTGCCCGAACACCGCGGCAGAAGGCACCATCGAGTGCAAGTTCTGGGGCCTGGGCGGCGACGGCACCGTCGGCGCAAACAAGAACTCCATCAAGATCATCGGCGACCATACCGACAAGTATGTGCAGGCCTACTTCCAGTACGACTCCAAGAAGACCGGCGGCGTGACCATCAGCCACCTGCGCTTCGGCGACAAGCCCATCCGCGCGCCGTACTATATCAACAAGGCCGATTTCGTGGCATGCCACAACCCGTCCTACGTCATCAAGGGCTACAAGATGGTCAACGACGTAAAGCCGGGCGGCGTGTTCATGATCAACTGCCAGTGGACGCCGGAAGAGCTGGATCACCACATGCCCGCCGAGGCGAAGCGCTATATCGCCAAGAACAATATCCAGCTGTATACCATCGACGCCATTGATCTGGCACAGAAGATCGGCATGGGCAAGCGTACCAACACCATCCTTCAGTCCGCGTTCTTCTCGCTGGCCAAGGTCCTGCCCGAGGCAGAGGCCATCCAGTACATGAAGGAAAAGGCAACGCAGTCCTACTCCAAGAAGGGCATGGACGTTGTTGAGATGAACCACAAGGCCATCGATGCCGGCGCTACTGCGTACAAGAAGGTCGACGTTCCTGCCGACTGGGCAAATGCAGAAGACGTTGCTGTCGACCACAAGCTCGAAGGCAAGCCGGAGCTTGTCAAGCAGGTCAAGAACCTCCTGTTCCCGATCGACAAGATGGACGGCGACAGCCTGCCTGTTTCCGCGTTCATGGATCATGTCGACGGCGAGTTCGAGCTCGGTGCTGCCGCTTACGAAAAGCGCGGCGTCGCCGTTGCCGTTCCGACCTGGGACTCCGCAAAGTGCATCCAGTGCAACAACTGCGCTTACGTCTGCCCGCACGCGACCATCCGTCCGTTTGCGCTGACCGAAGAAGAAGCAAAGAATGCTCCCGCGGCTGCCAAGATCGTTCCGGTCAAGGCCGGCAAGGGCAAGGGCGTCTATCAGTTCACCATGGCCATCTCCCCGCTCGACTGCATGGGCTGCGGCGTCTGCGTCAGCGTCTGCCCCGAGAAGGTTCAGGCCATCAAGATGGTTCCGCAGGAAGAAGAGCTCGCCCAGCAGGATGTGTTTGACTACTGTGTTTCCAAGGTTTCCGAGAAGGAAGACATGGTTTCCGTAAACTCCGTCAAGGACAGCCAGTTCAAGAAGCCGCTGCTTGAGTTCTCCGGCTCCTGCGCAGGCTGCGCCGAGACGAGCTACGCACGTCTGGTCACGCAGCTCTACGGCGACCGTATGTATATCTCCAACGCTACCGGCTGCTCGTCCATCTGGGGCGGCCCGGGCGCTACCTCTCCGTACTGCACGAACGCTGAGGGTCAGGGTCCCGCATGGTGCAACTCTCTGTTCGAAGACAACGCCGAGCATGGCTTCGGTATGTACGTCGCACAGAAGGCAATCCGCACGCATCTGGCTGATCTCACGAAGCAGCTCATCGCTGTCGACTATACCGACGCCGATCTGAAGGCTGCCGCGCAGAAGTGGCTCGACACCATGGAAGATGGTGACGCGAACAAGGCCGCTACCAAGGCTTATGTCGCAGAGCTTGAAGCTTCCGTCATTTCCGGCTGCGATTGCGACGCCTGCAAGCTGGGCGCTGAAATCCTTGCCAAGAAGGATTACCTCTCCAAGAAGTCCGTCTGGATCTTCGGCGGCGACGGCTGGGCATACGATATCGGCTTCGGCGGTGTGGACCATGTTCTCGCTTCCGGTGAAGATGTCAACGTCTTCGTCTTCGATACCGAGGTTTACTCCAACACCGGCGGACAGGCTTCCAAGGCTTCCAACATCGGTCAGGTTGCGCAGTTCGCAGCTGCCGGTAAGGAAACCAAGTCGAAGTCCCTGGCGGAGATCGCCATGAGCTACGGCTATGTCTACGTCGCGCAGGTCGCCATGGGCGCCAACGCTGCGCAGACCCTGAAGGCAATTCAGGAAGCAGAAGCTTACCATGGCCCGTCGCTCATCATCGGCTACGCACCCTGCGAGATGCACTCCATCAAGGGCGGCATGCAGAACTGCCAGACCGAGATGAAGAAGGCTGTCGACTGCGGCTACTGGAACATGTTCCGCTTCAACCCGGCTGCCGACAAGAAGTTCACGCTCGACTCCAAGGCGCCCGCCGGCGGCTATCAGGAGTTCCTGATGAACGAGGCCCGTTACAGCCGTCTGACCCGCGAGTTCCCGGAGCGTGCGACCGTTCTGTTCGCAAAGAACGAGGAGAACGCCAAGGAGCGCTACGAGCACCTGCTCAAGCTGGTCGAAATGTACGACAAATAATCTCCCCAAGCATCAAGAAGGACGGTACCGCAAGGTACCGTCCTTTTCACGTTTCGATCGGTTATGCATCAGGTGTCGCGGCAAGTGCAGCCTTTACCATCGGGAGTTTTTCCTCTGACAGCTCGGTCAGCGGAAGCCGCGGAAGCCCGACCGGGAAGCCCTCCAGTTCCAGCGCCTTTTTGACCGGGATGGGGTTCACCTCGCAGAACAGCGCGCCGATGAGTTCCATCAGCTCCCGCTGCAAGCGCCCAGCGGTTCGGAAATCGTTTTTCTGGCACGCGCGGAGCATCGCGAGCGTCTTTTTGGGGCGGACGTTTGAAAGAACGGAGATGAGACCCTTTGCGCCCAGTGCCATCGCCGTGACGGCCTCGTCGTCGTTTCCGGACCAGACAAAGAAGCTGTCTCCGCAGGTCTCGATGATCTTTGCAATTTTCGCCGGGCTTCCGCCCGCTTCCTTCACGCCCTGAATGTTCGGATGCTTCGCGAGCGCCTGACAGGTCTCTAATTTCAGGTCCAGTCCTGTGCGGCTCGGGACATTGTAGCAGATGACGGGGCAGGCAATTGCGTCTGCGATGGCCTCATAGTGCGCGATGAGGCCGGTTTGCGTGCATTTATTGTAGTAGGGCGTGACAATGAGGACGGCGCTGACCCCCATAGACGACGCGGCACGGCTCAGGTCGATTGCGTGAGCCGTGTCGTTCGAGCCGGTTCCCGCAATGATCTTGCAGCGTCCGGCGGTATATTGCATTGCGTGGGCGATGAGCGTGAGCTGCTCGGAAGACGACAGCGTTGCGCTCTCGCCGGTGGTGCCGCAGACGACGATGGCGTCGACGTTTGCGGCCAATTGCGCGTCTAACAGCTTTTCAAACGTTGGGATGTCGATCGTACCGTTTCTGAAGGGCGTCACGATGGCCGTGGCCAGACCTTCAAAGACGGGCTGCTTCATGCAACCACTCCCTCTATGAAAAATTATTTTGCGTCAATATATCCTTCCGCGCACAGGAGTTCTGCAAGCAGCACCGCGCCGCCAGCGGCTCCGCGCAGGGTGTTGTGAGACAGGCAGACAAATTTATAATCGTACTGTGTATCCTCGCGCAGACGGCCGATGGAGACGGCCATGCCGCCCTCGAGATTGCGGTCGAGCTTCGTCTGCGGCCGGTCGGCCTCTTCGAAGTAGTGCAGGAACTGCTTGGGAGCGGACGGCAGGTTCAGCTCCTGCGCTCTGCCGGAGAACGCTGCCCAGTCGGCCTTGATCTGCTCGATGGAGGGCTTTTCCCCCTTGAAGGAGACAAAGCAGGCAGCCATGTGGCCGTCCGAGCACGGAACGCGGAGGCACTGCGCCGTGATGGCAGGGGAGGAGGCGTTTTCAATGTGGTCGCCCGCGATCTTACCCCAGAGCTTGAGCGGCTCCTGCTCCGACTTTTCTTCCTCGCCGCCAATGTACGGGATGACGTTGTCGATCATCTCCGGCCACGTTTCAAACGTCTTGCCGGCGCCGGAAATGGCCTGATACGTGCAGACGAGCGCCTTTTCTACGCCGTATTTCATGAGCGGATGCAGCGCGGGCACATAGCTTTGCAGCGAGCAGTTGGACTTGACGGCGATAAAGCCGCGCTTGGTGCCGAGGCGCTTTCTTTGCGCGTCGATGATCTGGATGTGGTCTGCGTTGATCTCCGGCACGACCATCGGAACGTCCGGTGTCCAGCGGTGGGCGGAGTTGTTGGAGACGACGGGGCACTCGAGCTTCGCGTATTTTTCCTCCAGCGCCTTGATCTCGTCTTTTTTCATGTTGACCGCGCAGAAGACAAAGTCGACCATCGACGCGATCTTCTCCGCGTCCGCTTCCGCGTCCATGACGACGAGATTGCCCTCGGATTCCGGAATGTCCTCTTGCATGAACCACTTGCCCGCGACGGCGTCCTTATAGGCCTTGCCTGCACTGTGCGCGCTTGCCGCGAGAACGACTGGCTCGAACCACGGATGCTTCGCTGTCAGCAGCACGAACCGCTGCCCGACCATACCCGTTGCGCCAATGATACCGACTTTATACTTCTTCATACGTTTTCGCTCCATTTCTATCAGAGTTTGGGGTTGATTGTACCCGCGCGATATACTATAATAACCGATGACGCGGGAAAATATGCGCGTCGATGTGTTCTTGACACAAGGACGTATGTCCATGCCTTAGAACACGTTCATCATAGCATATGCAGCTTTGGCTGTCAATGTGAAAGCTGTACAGTTTCTGAAGAATTGCGAGGGGACTTTTGTTGAAAACCCATGATTTTTACTATGATCTGCCCGAAGAGCTCATTGCCCAGACCCCTTTAGAGCGCCGCGACGGCTCGCGGTTGATGGTGCTGAACAAGGACACAGGTGAAATCGAGCACCGGCATTTTTATGATCTGCCGGAGTATCTACAGCCGGGAGACACGTTGGTACTGAACGATTCGCGCGTGCTGCCGGCAAGGCTTCTCGGCCACCGCGTGCCGACGATGGGCGCGGTCGAGGTGCTGCTGCTGCGCGACAAGGGAGACGGCGTGTGGGAATGCCTCACGAAGCCGGGACGCAAGACACACACAGGAACGGAGCTCTCGTTCGGTGACGGCGAGCTGACGGCTACGGTCGTCGGCGAGGTGGACGATGGAAACAAGCTTGTGCAGTTCCACTATAAGGGCATTTTCCTCGAGGTGCTCGAACGCCTTGGCCAGATGCCGCTGCCGCCCTATATCCATGAGCAGCTGCAAGACCCCGAACGCTACCAGACCGTCTATTCAAGAGCGAACGGCTCTGCTGCTGCGCCGACAGCCGGCCTTCATTTTACGAAGGAGCTGCTGGAGAAGCTGCAAGCGCAGGGCGTGAATCTCGCCTACGTGACGCTCCATGTGGGACTCGGCACGTTCCGCCCCGTAAAGGCAGAGGAGATCACGGACCATCATATGCACAGCGAGTTCTGCATGATGAGCGCCCAAACGGCAAAGCTTCTCAACGAAACGCATCAAAGCGGCCACCGCATCGTCTGCGTCGGCACAACATCCTGCCGGACAGTCGAATCGCTCGTGGAACCCGACGGCACGTTCCGTGAAAAATCCGCGTGGACGGAGATCTTCATCTACCCGGGCTATCAGTTCAAAGCGCTCGACGCGCTCATTACGAATTTCCATTTGCCAGAGAGCACACTCGTTATGCTCGTCTCTGCGCTTGCAGGTCGCGAGAACATCCTGCATGCCTATCATGTGGCCGTGCAGGAAAAATACCGCTTTTTCTCTTTTGGCGACGCAATGTATATTTCGTGACTTTGCACAAAATTATATTATGGCATAATAGAATTACCAGAGCAAATGATGATGCGATTTTGAACACGGAAAAAGCGAGGAGAAGATCATGCCGGAACTTTGCAGATTTTATAACATCGTTATCAAGATGATTTTCAGCGACACTGACAAGCACCTCAAGCCGCATTTTCATGTGTATTACAACGAGTACGAAGCCTCTGTTGGTGTGGACGGCGAATTGATCGCGGGAAGTCTTCCAGTCAAACAGTTGAAGCTGGTGCAGGCTTGGGCTGCTATTCACGAGGATGAACTCTATGCTGCGTGGAATAAGGCAGTGCAGAACATCCCGTTCGGCAAAATCGAACCGCTGAGATAAGGAGGAGCGCTTATGTATATTTCTAACGGAATTGCGTATGCAGGCGAGCAGGAACCTGTCATCAAGGTCTGCGGCGTTCGTCCGCTGCCCGGTCATAGGCTCTGGCTCCGATTTACAACTGGCGAAGCAAAAGTTTTTGATTTTACACCCTTGCTGAAAGATGCAGGTTTTGCGCCGCTGGCCGATGAACATACCTTTGCGGGCGTTTATATCGACTATGGCATGACTGTTTGGAATGACGGCGACATTGATATTGCGCCGGAATATCTATATCAGCATTCGGAAGATGCGGAAGGCATCGCTTGATGGCAAGTGATTTCAACTGGAAGTACGGCGGCCAAGGCTGCCGTACTTCGCTATGAAAGGGCGTAGGGTAATGTTGTGCAGTTTATTCACTTTCCCGACTCCCGTATATATCGGCGACGCAATGTTCATTCACTAAGGAGGGCGCATGTTTAAACTATTAAAAACAGAAGGGACTGCTCGGCGGGGCGAATTTTCCTGCCCACACGGCACAGTGCAGACGCCGGTATTTATGAATGTCGGCACGCAGGCGGCCATCAAGGGTGCGCTGTCCGCGGAAGATCTGGAGCACATCGGAACGCAGGTGGAGCTTTCCAACACGTACCATCTGCATCTTCGCCCGGGCGACGAGGTCGTGAAGAAGATGGGCGGACTTCACAAATTCATGACGTGGCAGGGGCCGATTCTCACGGACTCCGGCGGCTTTCAGGTCTTTTCGCTCGCGGGGCTGCGCAAGATCAAAGAAGAGGGCGTGACGTTCGCGTCCCATCTCGACGGGCACAAAATTTTCATGGGACCCGAGGAGAGTATGCGCATCCAGTCGAACCTCGGCTCGGATATTGCGATGGCGTTTGATGAGTGCGTGGAAAACCCTGCGACGTATCCATACGCAAAGGCCTCGTGTGAGCGCACGGCAAGATGGCTCGCGCGCTGCAAGGAGGCCTTAGCGAAATACAACGCCGAGCCCGACGCAGTCAATCCCGGCCAGCAGCTCTGGGGCATCAATCAGGGCGCGACGTTCAAGGACCTTCGCATCTGGCACATGCAGGAGATTGCAAAGCTCGATCTTCCCGGCTACGCGATCGGCGGGCTTGCCGTCGGCGAACCGACCGAGGTCATGTACGACATCATAGAGGCCGTCGAGCCCTATATGCCGAAGGACCGGCCGCGGTATCTGATGGGTGTGGGTACGCCGTCGAATATCATCGAAAGCGTCGCCCGGGGCGTGGACTTTTTTGACTGCGTCATGCCCGCGCGAAATGCCCGGCACGGCAAGCTCTTTACATGGCAGGGCGCGCTCAACATGAAAAACGCAAAGTACACCTATGACGACGGGCCCATCGACCCGCAGTGCGACTGCCCGGTTTGCAGGCGTTATTCCCGCGCGTACATCCGGCATTTGTTCAAGGCCGAGGAGATGCTCGCCATGCGCCTGAGCGTGATGCACAACCTGTATTCTTACAACAAGCTCACCGAGAAAATCCGGGACGCACTCGACGAAGGGACGTTTTCCGAGTTCCGCGCGGAATACTCGCGGAAGCTCGATGAGAAAATATAAGAAGTTTTTGTAAATTTCCCGGCTATTTTTCACAGGTGGCTTGCAAAAGCATATTGTTCTCGTTATAATAATCAAAGACTTTTAATTCGGAGGAAAATGTAATGG
>OJOE01000958.1_pt1 | contig 11705 bp, 14 predicted proteins | sample 1598191 | NCBI WGS metagenome assembly OJOE01 (sample SAMN03922463, study PRJEB24848) | human gut metagenome | isolation source: stool sample | host: Homo sapiens | place: Germany | collected 2009-11
GTACCGCCCCAGCCGCTCCCCTTGGTCGAGCAGGTAGATCTGGGCCCAGAGGTCGAGCAGGCTGTTGGGCCTTGGCGTGCCGGTCAACTCGACCACTTTGTGGATGCGGGGACGCACCGCCTTGAGGGCTTTGAACCGCTGGGCGGCGTGGTTCTTGAAGCTGGATGCCTCGTCCAGAACCACCATGTCAAAGTTCCAGCCCCGGCCCAGTGTGTGAACCAGCCAGGGGACGTTCTCGCGGTTGATGATGTAAATATCCGCTGGGGCTTCCAGTGCGGCTTTGCGCTGCTTCTCTGTGCCCAGCACGGTGGAAATGCGCAGGTGCTGCAGGTGCTCCCATTTCTCTGCCTCATCCTGCCACGTCGCCTCTGCGACTTTCTTCGGGGCGATGATGAGCGCTCTGCTGATCTCCAGCCGGTCGTAGATCAGCTGGTCGATGGCGGTCAACGTGACCACCGTCTTGCCCAGGCCCATCTCCATCCAGAGCGCCACCCCGGGCTTCTCGAGGATCGCTTCGATGCCCGCCTGCTGATATGGGTGCGGGTGAAACTGCTGCATTGCTTTGACCTCCGTTTCTTTTAGGGCAGCGTGTCAGTCGTCGCTCTCCTCATCGTCAGGCCCTTCGCTGTGGTCTCCGATGAAGTGCCATGCTTTCATAGCCTCTTCATCTTCCGTCTGCCGCCGGAGGCTCTCGGCGCTGAGGTCTGCGGCCAACTGCTGCGCTTGGTATTTGTCGTTAACCTCGTGGCAGGGGAAGCCGAAGCTCTGGATCTTCTCCCGCCACCACTCCTGCAATCCTCCCGCCTTGACCTTTGCCCCGGGGCGCTTGAGCTCTACAAAGGCGATGATGCCGCCGGGGAAGAGGATCATCCGGTCAGGTACACCTCTGTGTCCGGGGCACACCCACTTCAGGCACACCCCGCCCTCGTCCTCCACGGCTTTGCGCAGGACGTTCTCGATGCTTTTCTCGAGGGGCTTATTTGTCGGCATTTTAGTTTCTCCTTTCGTGCTTGGGCTGAACATACAAACATACAAAAACATACTCAAATCCTATAAAACCCTCACGCGAAGAATATAAGCCTCTCGCGTGTATGCGTGTGCGCTCTTGTTTTCTTTGATTTTTCCCTTTAAGGAGGAAAAGTGTGTATGTTGAGTATGTTTTGATCTGAAAACCCGCATGGATGCTCACTTTTTCGTGCATACAAACTTTTTGGCCTTTGTATGTTGGATGTATGTTGTGTATGTTTTGACCGCTGCTGCTGCTCTTGTTTTCTTCGGTTTTCTTAATGTTTGCCGAGTTCTCTGTATGCTCGGTTTCGCCGACCTGCTCTGTATGCTCAGTATGTTTTTCAAAGCGGTTTCGGCGGGTTCTGTATGCTCGTTTTTGAACGGGTAATTACTCCGATTTTCTGCGCCAGATACGCTGCATTCCGTAGGGCCCGCAGCGCTGGGGGTACTTGCCCGGAGCCCACCCCGGGAGGCTATTCAGCACGGCTGCAATGCGCTTGGACTGCTGCCGGTCGGGGGCCTTTCCGGTGCTGTCGAGCACCTCCCGCCAGACCTCGTTGACGCAGATCGAGGTGCGCTGCTGGGTGGCAGTGGCGGGGTCTGCGGGGCCGTTCTCCCACCAGCAGACCCGCTCGTCGATGGTGCGCTTGGCCCAGTCCAGAGGGAGGGGCTTGTCCAGAAAATCGAGGATACTGCCCTCCCAGGGGTCGCGCTCGGTGTGCGCCTGCTGCTCTGCCAGGGCGGCCTTTTGCAGCTCATCCCGGAGGATCAGCTCCTCTCCCGCGTTGAATCGGGCCACCGCTTCGGCCCACAGCTGATCCACTTCTGCGGGGGTCAGATCATCGTGCACGACCCGTGTGCGCCGCTCGTAGCTGCAATCTATGGGCCAATATCGGCGGTTGCCGGTGGCATCGCGGAGAAAATCGGAGCTGTTGGAGGTACCGAAGAACACGCACCTGCGGGGGTACTGCACCGTTCTCCGGCCATAAGCGGCCCGGTATCTGTCCTCCGTCTGGCTCAGGAACTGCTTGGCCGCCTCGGATTCGCTCCTGCTGAAAGCCGTCATTTCGCCCAGCTCTACGATCCAGACACCCCGCAGGTTCTCCCGGGCCTCCTTGCCGTCGAAGCTGGTGATACTGTCGTTGAACCACTCCTTGCCCATCCGGCTGAGGAGCAGGCTCTTGCCGATGCCCTGCTTGCCGCTGAGGATGCAGATCTGGTCGAACTTGCAGCCTGGGCGGAAGCACCGGGCCACCGCAGCAACGAACATCTTCCAGGTGACCGCGCGAGTGTAGCTGCTGTCCTCCGCGCCTAAGTAGTCGATGAACAGAGTGTCCAGCCGCTCGGTGCCATCCCATGTAAGCCCGCTCAGGTACTCCCGCACCGGGTCTTTGGCGTGGCGGCCTCCGGTCAGCGCCACCGCGTCGGCGGCTTTATTGACCCCACTGAAGTGGTAGGCCGTCTCCAGATACCAGCGCACGCCAGCGTCGTCCTCGTCGCTCCAGTCCCGCTCCTGGGTCTTGTCGCTCCAGGGGAAGGGGCCCTTGCACCGCAGCCGTTCCGAGAAGGTGTCCGACCAGATCCGGCCTTTGAGCACCGGGTCGTGCTCGAGGATGAGCCACGCATTCTGGATGGTGCAGGCAATCGCGCCCTTCTGGGTGCGGTCGAGCTTTTCCTGCCACTTATCCGGGTCGGTGTCCTCCTCGGGCAGTGGCTCGAAGCCCTCCATCGCGTGGTCTACGGTCTCCTGCCGCAGCAGGGCCGCCGTGGGGCCGTCGTTCTCGGCCAGGGCCCGCATCTGCTGCCAGCTGGGGAGGGACGCTGCGGGTGTGCCCGGCGCGGCATCGGCATCCAGCTGACCGAAGCGGTGGATTCGCACCAGATCCCAGGCATTCAGCAGCTTGCCGCCTGCGGGGTCGGTGCTGTGGTGGCTGTAGATGAAGGTGTCGTTGTCGTAAAGCACCGCGCCCGCCGTGGTGCTGCCTGCGGCGTAGGTCAGGCGATCCTGCCCGGCATCGACGTACACCCCGGGCAGAAACTTTGCGATTGCCGCCCGGATGTCATAAGTCCGGCAGAAAGCGCCCACTACGCCCTGCTTGGCGGTGGGGTCGGCCTGCTTGCCGCCGGGCAGCTTGACCGCCTCAGCAGGGCACGCAGGCCACTGCCGCACGTCGTGCCAGTCCTCGTAAAGCCAGAGGGTGTCGTCCACGCTGATCCGGTCACCGTCCTCGGTGGCCTCGCAGACCCACTGGCTGTCGCTGCTGCGGCTGGGCCAGTACATCAGGCGCTCGGCTTCAAAGGTGGTCTTGTCGAACACCTGCATGGTGGGGTCGAGCATCTGGGCCACCATCCGGGCGCAGGGCTGGTACTCTTCCGGCTGCATCACGCGGTCGGTGGGGAAGATGGCCCGCAGCCGTGGGTGCTCCGGGTCGTGCTTCCGGGTGGAATAGACCGCTGCTGTGCCCAGGGCCTTGATGGCGGCCACCCACTGCTGTGTGCTGCCGGGGGCGCAGCCGTCCATGTCCAGCGTGATCAGGCTGCGCCCGGTGCAGCAGCCGCGGCGGCGCAGGCCGTCCCGCAGGCTGCCGCCCACAAAGCCGCCCACGTCCTTGCGCTTGTCCTGCTCTGCCTTGGACAGGGCCATGTACTCGGCGTGGGTCTCAGCGCTGGCGTTGTTGTACATCCGGGCCGACAGGCTTTCGGTGAAGTCCTCCCAGGTCATAAGATCCTGCGCCCAGCTGGATGCCCATCGGCTGCCGCCCACGCTGATCTCAATTGGTGTAGCGCTCATTTGTCCTCCTCTTTCAGCGGGCCATACTTGTACCGCTTTGCGTTCCATCTGGCCTTTGCTTCGATCTGCGTGCTGCCGCGCTCGCCGACCCTGCCGCAGCGGGTGCAGACCACCGACCAGCCGCCGTCGCTGGCGTACCTGCTGCTCTTGCGGTACTTGGTCAGCCCGACCGTCCTGTCAGTCCTCACCCCAACACCGTGGGGCAGGGCCCCGCAGGTGCAGGGGCACACATCTGAGTTGTCAGGCGGGTAAGTCTTGCTCATCGTCTGCTCTCCCTCCATTCCTTTTGGGTGAGAATGTGTGAATCTAAGCTGCGGATGATCCGCATTGCCAACGCTACGCCGTGAGCATCACCGAAGCGTTTCTGCGTAAACAGGGCATCATACTCTGCTGACAACCGGGTCAGTGCATCCTCCTTCGAGATTGCGTAGACAGCCGCCTTGTCGGAAATCATGGAGTTTTTCATCGTCCTCAGTCCTTTGTAAAGAAGTCACCGTACCAGCCTGCCGCGTTCAGGGGCAGCCCCTCGGCCCAGGGCGGCACAATGCTCATAATGCGTACCACGCTGTCCAGCGCGGCCTCTGCGTCCTGCGCGGTCGGCAGCTCGATGATGACCTCGTCGTGGACATGGAACACCACCTGGTACCCAGCCCGTCGGAGGTTGTCCAGCGCGAAAGCCAGGCAATCCCGGCCCACAGCTTGGGTGAGGTTCTCGGTCAACTTGCCACCGTAGGTCTCGGCTTCCCGCCAGCTGCCCGTGTCCCACTCCTTATAAGTAATGCGGTCATCCGGCGTGGTGCCGGGGTCGGCGTAGAAGAGCTTGCGCCCGCTGGGCAGCTGCATGGTCAGAAACGGGAAGGGGAACCCGAGGGCCAGCTCCTTGCGGAGCGTCACCCCTACTCGGGGTACGGTAGTCCTGCCGGCGCGGATGGTGTGCACGGCGGCTTTCTGCATCGTATCCCAGAGCTTGCAGATGCTGGGGTTCTGCCTGCGCCAGCGCCGGACGATGTCCATCAGGCCGTCGTCGTTCAGGCCCAGCTGATCGCCGCCCATCCGTTTCATAGCGCCCACACCGCCCTGGTAGCCCAGAGCCAGCGTTGCCACTTTACCGCGCTGGCGGTACTTGTAGTTGGGGTTGCCCTTGACGATGCTGTCGAAGGGCACGCCGAAGATGCGGGCTGCGGTGGCCTCGTAGATCTTGCCGGTGGTGCGGAAAACGTCCAGCACCCACTCCTCACCGGCCAGCCATGCAATCAGCCGGGCCTCGATGGCTGAGAAATCTGCATCCACGAAGGTGCACCCTTTGCCCGGCACCAGCGCCGTGCGGATCAGCTGGCTCAGGGTGTCCGATACATTGTCGGTCAGCAGCGCCAGCGCTTCAGGGTCGTGTAGCTTGACGATCTCTCGCCACTCAGCTTGATGGTCGAGGTAAGTGCGGGGCAGGTTCTGCACCTGAAGCAATCGCCCGGCCCAGCGCCCTGTCCGGCTGGCCCCGTAGAATTGCAGGGTTCCTCGTACCCGGTGGTCTGGGCCTGCGCTGGCTGCGATGGTTTCATACTTGGTGTTGCTGGTCTTACCCAGCTGCTGCCGGAGCTCCAGTACTCTGCGCACGTCGCTGGGGAGTTCTCCTGCCAGCGCATGGGTCACATCCTCTTTTGTCAGACCCGGCAGCTCTATGCCCCGGTTGTGGAGCCAGCCGAGGAGCTGGGCACGGCTGCCGGGGTTGGTCAGCCCGGTCAGTGTCTTGCTCTCGGCGGTCTGCTCCTCCGTGATCAGCGCAGAGCAGGCGAGGGCTCCCTCTACCAGGGCCATATCCACAGCCACGCCCCGGGCGTTCATCTCCACATCCTCCCGCCACTGTTGCGTAATGCTCTCGGGAACCGGCCAGGGGGCCAGCTTCCGGTCGTTGGCCCGCTCAGCGGCCACGTCCATACCGTTGTACTTGCAGAACAGCCGCCACTTATCGGGGTCGTGCTGAGGCAGGTTGCGGGTGCGCCCGCCATTGCGCTTTGTGGGCTTGCAGGGTTTGCAGAAGTAGGTGATCAGCGCCTTGCCCTCTTTCATCTTGAGGGCATCCTCCGGCTGCTGCAGTACCTGACCCAGCGCACCCAGCTGGGCGGGCAGGCCGCAGTAGAGGGCGTGGATCATGCTGCATTCCCACTGCTGCAGCCAGAGCACCCGCTGTTCCCAGCTCAGGCCCATGGCCTCCGACAAGCACCACCACTCAAACGCAGCATTGTGCGCCCGCTTGGTGTAGCTGGCATCCAGCAGCCACGGCAGCTGCTCCCGAAGGAAATGTGCCGTGTCTGGCCAGGTTGTCAGGTCGATGACCGTTGGAGTGTCCAGATCTTCGTTGACATAGCCCAGCAGCAGGATCTGAAAGTCTGGGTCTTGGGCGTATCGGTAGGCACCGACCTTGGCGATGTCCTGCGGCGAGTAGGTTTCTATATCCACCGTGATGATCGGTTTCTTCACGGCTGCCTCCTTTCAAAAAGGCCGGAGGCCCGTTGTGCGGAGCCTCCGGTGGGTGATACTCAGTTCAGAAAATCGTCGTCCTCGTCGGTCAGCACCTCGAAGCCGTCCAGGCTGTTGCCTCCGCTCAGGCGCTCGCCGTCGCGGATCTTCTGGATGACTTCCAGCCCTGCGCCGATGCCCCTGTTGCCACTGGCACTGTAGGAGAAGAAGCCGACCTTGACCTTGGCGTAGCAGCCGCTGTACACCTCGTCCTGATCCAGAACCTCGTTGCAGGCCCGGTCGATGATCCGGGGACGGCGGTCTGCGTTGGCGTTGGCGTTGATGAACCAGCAGCCTACGTAGTTCTCGTCGTCCTTCTCCTCGTCACCGTCACGCAGGGGCTCTTTCAGCTTGGGCGGCAGCTTGCCACCCCACTTTGCCAGGGATGCGGGGTCGGTCTTGATGGCCTCGATGGCCTTGCGGATGGCGGCCAGGGCGTTGGTGTCACTCTTCTTAATGAGCAGGCAGCAGCTGTACTTGGGGTCGCCGGTGCCGTTCACCTGCTTGGGCTCCCAGATGTTGGCGTAAGACAGACGGCAGGGAATGATAACTTCGTTGGTGTTCATGGTTAGTCCTCCTCGGGCTTGAAGCCCTCTAAACGGTCGTAGGCGGGGCGGGGGTCACTGGCCTGTGCCAGCTTTGGAGCCCCCGGGGCCCTGGTGATAAAGGCCGACATGGTTTCGGCAAACCTCTTTTTGCCGATCATCTTCTCGGCCACGGTCAGCGTGATGGGTGTGCGTGTGTACAGCATGGCCTCGTCGATGCCGTCTGCCTGCATCTGCCGGAAGGCGGCATCTTGGTCTGTCCACTTGCGGGTGCTGCGGCCCTGTACCAGCTTCCATCCGGGTAGGGTGCGGCCCTCCATCAGCGCCTGCTGGGCGTACTCTTCCAGATCCCTGGCGTAAGCGGCCAGACCTTCCAGCTTCTGCAGCCACTCGCCCAGCTCCTCGTCAGAGAGTGTAGCGGGTTCCGGGTAAGGCTCAAATCCGGCCAGCGGGCCGTACTTGTCCTTCCATGCCCGGCAGGCGGGGTGTGCCTTGCAGAAGCGGCAGTGGGGGCCGGTGCAGAACTCGCCCTTGCCCTTCCATGCCATCTCAGCGGCAGGCTGCAGCACCTCCCGTGCCCAGGTGAGAAGGTCGGCCAGGGAAACCACCCAGGTCTGGGGCTCCTCCTGCATCCGGGGCTGTACGATGCTCAGGCGCACTGTGCTGATCTCCTCGATGCCCTCAAACAGGGCGTAGGCACCGAGGGCGTAGTACATGAGCTGCGGGTTGTGCTCCGGGTTCACCGACACGCCCTGCCCGTACTTGAAGTCGATGATGTGCAGGATGCCGTCGCCGATCAGCAGGCAGTCGCAGGTGCCGAAGCCGCCGGGCACCCACTGGCTCACGTCCACCTCCTGCTCGATGAACACCTCGGGCTGGTGGAGGTAAAGCCCCCACTGAAGGTGCACAAAATCTACGTATTGGTTCGCGGCTTTGCACATCTCAGGTGGGTCGTCCGGATGACCATCCAGGCGGATGGATTCCCCCAACATGGGCGAATCTTCCCCGTGCTCCCAGCAGCTTAGGCTGTATCGCAGGTGAGCTTCGCACACCTCATGGGCTCTGGTGCCCTCTTCGGCGTACTTGCTGGTCTCCCCGGGCAGATTCTCGGTGGCCCGGGCGCTGGGCGGACAGGCGATCCACCGGGCTGCGCTGGATGCACCCAGCAGAGCGTGTTTAATTGGAGGCATTTGCGTCCACCTCGTCTTTCAACTTGAGCAGCTCCTCCCAGACGCTGGTGTAGCTGTCAGGCGGCAGCTTAGAGATGGATGCAGCACCGGTAGCTTTGATGGCCGCCTGAACACCTGCCCGCTTGCCTGCCACGATCAGGCTGCGGGCCAGATCGCGGATCTTGTCCAGCGTGGCAGGGTCAGGAGCGGGTGCGGAGGTCGAGGCTGCCGGTGCGGTATCCGCCTGCGAGGGAGAACCCGAGGCTTCTGCCGTTGTAGGGTTTGCGGGCTCCTCCGCAGGAGCGGCTGCGGGCTCCCGTGTGGGCTTTTTGGTCTTGGCGGGGGTCTGCGCCTTGGGCTTGTCCGGCTGCTGCACAGGCGTGCTCTGGGGCTGCGGAGAGGTGTGCCGGGGAAGCTCGGCTGCGGTCATGGTGTGGGTCTCGACCCCACCATTGGGTGAGGTGTTGACGTTGATGGTCATGCCGCCCAGCTGGGTCAGGGTGTCCAGCAGTTCGGCTGGGGTTTCGCCGTTGATGGTCAGTGTGAAGTTCATAGTCATGCTCCTTTTATAAAAAGATTCTGTTGAATCTACGCTTTGCAGTTCGGAGCTGTATCTTTGCCATTGCCGCGCCTCGCCACGCGTCGCAATGCTATGCCATTGCGCTGCGTCACTCCGCATTGCCATGCCGCCGCCAAGCCATGGTATGCCGAGCCTTTGCAGAGCGAAGCATCTCGTCGCAACGCCTTTGCCATACAGAGCCATGCCTTGCCTTTGCAATACGAAGCCTCGCCATGCCTTGCCGTTGCTATGCTTCCACAGCAGTGCTTTGCCGTCGCCTATCTTGGCAATGCCATCCGTTGCCGTTGCCATGCCGGGCCGGGCATTTCCTTGCCGTTGCGTCGCACGGCAGCCCAATGCCTTTGCAGTCAGCCGAGAATCTCGTAGGTGAAGCGGCCTTTACCAGAGTTGCGCCACTGGCCCAGGCCCCGGAGCTTGCCGTAATCCAGCCACTCTATCACCGCTTTTTCGTGGGCATCGTCCATGCAGGTGATCTCGAACTCGCAGGTCGAACCAGCGGGAATCTGCTCGCTGTTGGCGAGGCTCACGCGTTCGCCCTGGGCTGTCTGGGCCCGCAGGGGGCGCTGGCACTCGGTCATCTCTCCGCTGAGGGTCAGAGGGATCTGGCGGGGCCCGACAAAAATCAGGCCGTCGATGATCTTCTTGTAGGCGGAGAGCTTGCCGCTCTCGTTGACGGCCCGCTTCTTGCCCTTCTCGTCCTTGCCACCGATGCGCCCCAGCATACCGCAGCTGTCTTTGAAAAATCCTTTGACTTGATAATCATAAAGGATCGGCTGCCCCGCCTCGTTGCGGGGGAATACCGTCATTGCCCTATCGGCTGCGGCATCTGCGCCCAGGGCGGCCACCTCATCCTCGATGGTAGAAGCGTCCGGGCCCTTGGATGCGATGTACTCGCGGGCCACGTTCGGGTTGGCAGGCCAGGTGCCGAGCAGCGGCTCGGTGAAGGTCAACTTGACTTTGATCGTTTTCATTCTGAAAAATCCTCCTTTTTCAGCTTTTCAACGTAGAAGGTGTACTTGCTGTTAATGCCTGCCCGGGCATGGCTGACTGTGCTGTAAAAGACCCCCATTGTCATACCCAGGGCTTTGGCACATTGCGGGCCGGTACCGCTGGCGATGACCTCCTCGGTCGAAGCCTCGTATACCGTGTACCAGGTCATAATCCGAGCGCGCTCCGGAGCGCTGCATCGAGGCGGCGCATATCCGCGTCGGTCAGGTGGCCGAGGTATTGCTGCAGATCAGCTCGGTCTGCGCCGTGTATCTGCCGAGGCAGGGCCATGCTCGGCTCACCATAGCCCTGGAGAAGGACGTTGTCGCAGAATCCGTCGCCCCGGGCCAGCCTTGCGGGGCTGGAGGTCATGGGAACCACCGTCACCGTGTTGCCGGTCTGGTTGGCGCTGTCGCTGCTGACCACGATCACCGGTCGGTCACCCCGGATCAGGCAGGTGTCTGCCGGTTTGCGGTGGGTGTCACTCATCCACCAGATGTCTCCGCGTCTCTTGTCAGAAAACATGCTCAGTCCTCCTGTTCACGGTTCTGCCGGTAGGCTGTGCAGTCGACCTTGCCGTAGCTCTGGCGCTTGTACCGCTCGTTGTCGGTCAGCAGGCTATGTAGTGATAAGGCCAAGCCTGCGGCCAGGGCAAACACCAGGAACGGGGCTGCCTGGGCGGCTTCTGCCGGACTCCAGCTGCCCCACTGGGTCAGGGCGTGTGCTGCGACCGTGCAGGCTCCCTGCGCCACCTTGACCGCCCCGATGAGGGCAAACAGCGCAACGCCGCCGGTGATCGTGATCTTTTTCACTGTGATTCCTCCTTTTTGATGTCGGGGAAGAAGTAAGCCCCGACCTGCTCCTGCGGGATGTTCAGCACCCGGCAGATGGTCTTGATCTCGTCGGATGTCCAGGGCATCGTGCCCCGCATCCGGCGGCTGAGAGTTGACTGGGCGATCCCGGTGGCCTGTGCAAGCTCGGAATCAAACAGCCCGTAGTCCCGGAATCTTGCCCGCAGCCGCCAGAAGGGGCTCTGGTGAAAGCTGCCCAGTGGCGTGCTCGGTGCCATGGTGGTCACTCCTTTTCGGTCAGCAGCTTCTGGATGGCTGCTCTGAAGGTGTTCTCCGCGCCTGCGGGGTTGCGCCGCTTGTTCAGCACCATACTGACGTACTCTGGGGTGACACCTGCGGCTTCGGCGAGGTCGCTGCGGCTGATGTTGTTGTCCTTCATCATCGCGAAGACCTCAGCTTGCCAGGATAGGTTCATGTAAATGTACTCCTTTCTTTGCAAAAAAAGTGTTTACAAAAATAAACCCTTATGGTATACTCAGGTTGTGAAGTTGAGCTTAAAGTCTATTTTCGTGAACCGCTGTGCACAGTATAGTTCATCCAAGTAGACTTTTCAAGCCCTAAAAGTGCATTTTATTGAACTTTGACGATTTGCACAAAGTCTATGGAGGTAAACTATGTTTTATGACAAGTATCGCCAGCTTTGCAAGTCCGTGGGAAAAAGCCCCTCTGCTGTGGCCATAGAGCTGGGCATCAGTAAGGGCACGGTGTCAACTTGGAAGAACCTGGGGCGAACCCCGCAGGTGGCGCAGCTACAAAAAGTGGCGGATTATTTCCATATTACGGTTGACCAGTTGCTCGATGAAAACAAAAACGCCCCCGTGGCGAAAAGCCACGAGAGCGTTGACTGGAAGCAGAGAGTGGGAGCTACACCGTGCGACGTAGCACAGGTAGCGCCGCTGCTGGGGACAGTCCGGGCGGGACTGCCCATGTATGCCGAGGAGAACATTGAGGGTTATATTCCGATCCGGCAGACCGACGGTGCAAAATATTTTTGGCTGAACATCCGGGGCGATAGCATGAACGCTGCGGGGATGAACGATGGCGATCAGATCCTGGTGCGGGAGCAGCCTGAAGTGGAGAATGGCGAGATCGCGGTGGTGCTGGTGAACGGCGACGAGGCCACGGTAAAGACCTTCCGGCAGGAGGGGACTCTTGTGATCCTGACACCCCGCAGCTCCAACCCGGTGCACCAGCCGCAGGTGTATGACCTGAAGAAAACGCCGGTGCGGGTTCTGGGCCGGGTGATCGAGTGCCGCAAGG
>OJOE01000967.1_pt1 | contig 11653 bp, 7 predicted proteins | sample 1598191 | NCBI WGS metagenome assembly OJOE01 (sample SAMN03922463, study PRJEB24848) | human gut metagenome | isolation source: stool sample | host: Homo sapiens | place: Germany | collected 2009-11
GGAGCGATAATTCGACCTTTGGGATTATCCGGTTCAGCAGTTCATCGAGAAATCCGGACGCCTGCCCACCAAAGGGTTCGGCATCGCGCACGGTCCCGTCGCATGCCCAGGGGCTCAGCTCGCGATTCCAATCGAGCCCGCCAATGGCGACGAGGGTGAATGGCGGGCAGTCGAGCTCAAGACAACGGTTGTAGACCTTGCTGCCGTCGCCCATGACCACGGGGAGGTAGATGACAGGTGCGCTTTCCGCATGATTCGAATAGACGGTTATCTGCTTTTGGTGCGCTTCCATGGCCCGCTTCTCTCAGCGTTGTGATATCGACGGTCTCAATTGTCGCACGCTGGCACATACAGGTTGGGCTGCATTAAGAACAATCGCATACGCACCGCGTGAGCACAAACAGGAAGACGCCACCGCCGGAGGGGAGCTCGACGGTGGCGTTGCTAAACGGTGTGCAGGCTAGCACTTCTGTGAGTGCCGTCCCGTGCGTTAAAGGCCAAAGGCGTCTATGAGCGCTTGCGGCTCACCACGGCGCCTGCGGCGATGGCGGCTGTTCCCGCAAGGGCGGCTGCCACGATGGCTGCGCTCGAGGCGTCGCCGGTTGCCACAAGCTTGCCGGTGGTCTTGGCTCCCGTGGCTGCAACTGCAACGGTCTTGATCGTCTTTGTGCCCTCGGACTTGGAACCCTTGGGCTTGGTCTCGCCGGGCTTCTCCTCGGGCTTGGTCTCCTCGGACGGTGCGATGACCGTGCTCTTGGCAACAGCTTCGTTATAGGGGGAGTCGACTACGGCATCGCCCGTGCCAATGACTTGTCCTGCCTCGTACATGATGCCGTTGCTGAGCTCTTCTTTGTGGCGATAGTCAATGACTTTGCCGCCTTCAGGCGTCAGGATGCTGGCGCCTTCGATTTCGATGGTGCCGATCGCCTTGCCGTCCGTGCTCATGGCAAGGGCGAAAATCGCTGCCGTATCTCCCTCGGCCGTGACCTTACTGCGGACGATGGAGATGGTCGCGGGCATAATGCCCTCGCTGGTCTGAGCAAAGATGCCGATGTTCACGCCCCTGCGCTCAGGGGTGATCTCGCCATCCTGGTCTGTACTGTAGCAGTCGGGGCCATCGCCACCGGTCTCGACATAGCGGGCTATAGCCTTAACAACGGAGTCGCTGATGTAGATGTGACCGCCAGCGACGTTTGGCTGGTGGTTTCTGGTAGAGATTGCAACCGAGAATTTGCCTTCCGCGAACGCGTCCACGATGGAACCATTCTTGATGACGATGTCGTCCCCGTCAGTGATGAGGGCGATGGCCTGGCCGCCGCTCGCACTTGTGCGGACCGTCACGGTCGCGTGATCGAGCGTAACGCCCTTGTAGGCATAGACACCATATTCAACACCGCTTGCGTCAAGGGAGGCGTTCGTGACCGCGAGACTGCCCTCAGCGTCGACGGCAAGATCTCCCTGGGAGCTTGCCTCGACCTGGCTGCCGCCCGAGATGTCGATGTTGCCGTCAGCCCAAATCGCCGCTTCTTCTATCGAGCTTGCTTCTACCTTGCCACCGCCTTTGATGATGATGTCACTGCCCGCGGCGACGCCGTAACCTTCGCCTCCTTTAGCGATCACTGTGCCAGAGGAATCGATGGTGGTCTTGCCCTTGGATTGGATACCTTCGGTACCGCCCGTTGCATTCACGGTGCCCGAGCCCGTGATAGAGAGGTCGCCCTTTGCCTCAATTCCGTCGGAAGTAGTGCTTGTGGTGTTCACGGTGCCTGGGCCAGAAATGGAGAGGTCGCCTGTGGATTTAATTGCATCGGCCTCGGCTGTCACATTGAGCTCATCCGTGCTATTCGAGCTCGTTATGTTCAACTCCGCTTTCTGGTTAGTGCCATCCTGCGCTTTGATGGCGGCTCCGGTGTAATCGGGCTCGGTTTTCACGGTGTTCTTGCCCTCGTACGCAATGTTGAGCTTGCCCTCGGCCTTGATCGCACCGCCGTTATAGCCGTTGAGCTTCATATCGTCGGCGCCGTCCCAGCTCCAGGTGCCGGCCTCGTCGCCTGCCGCGGTGCCGGCGTTGTACTGGGTGCCGCCGACGTCCACCCACTCGGCCGCGAGCGAGACGCTCGGCATGAGCAGCGAGCTCACCGTAAGCGCGCATACGGCGCCTACAACGATGCGACGTGTCACGCGGCGCCAGCTGCCGTGTGCGAGCAACGTGCGACGGCGCACGTCGGGCTCGACAAAATGGGCTCCAGAGGTTTTGTCATTGCGCTTGGGGGTCGTGAACAAGGCGGCCATGGTTACTCCCATCCTCATAGGGCCTATGTGATTACGCCCAGCATATCTGCAGGATGTAGCCGGCGGTAGTGCCGTTTTGAGGGCAAAATGTCCAAAATTCGGGAAGCAATACATCGCGCGTCCGTGCGTTGCCTGGCTTTAAAAGAAAAGCGCGGAGCCGCATGGCGACTCCGCGCTTTGGTGTTCTGCTTTGGCAGCTTTGCCGCTACGCTACGAAGAAGTAGACGAGGAAGGCGAGGGCTGCGATCCACATGAGCGGCTTGATCTTGGAAGCCTCGCCCTTAAAGAGCGCGACGACCACGTAGGCGATAAAGCCCAGGCCAATGCCGGCAGAGATGGAGTAGGTGAAGGGCACGCCGGCGACAATCATAAACGCCGGGAAACCCTGCGACACGTCGGACCAGTCGATCTCGGAGGCCTCGCTCATCATGAGGTAGCCGACGTAGACCAGGGCACCGCAGGTGGCGGCGCTGGAAACGATGGTGACGATGGGGGAGAAGAACGCGGCGAGAATGAACAGCACGCCGGTGGTGACGGAGGTGAGGCCCGTGCGACCACCGTCGGCAGCGCCAGAGGTGGACTCGACGAAGGTGGTGATGGAGGAGACGCCCATGAAACCGCCCACAGCGGCGGCGGCGGAGTCGACGATCAGGATCTCCTTGATATTCTCGACGTTGCCGTCGTCGGTGAGGAACTCGCCCTGCTTGGCCACGGCCATCGCAGTGCCCATGGTGTCGAAGAAGTCACTCATGAGCAGCGAGAACGAGATGACGAGGAGCGCGGGGTCGGTAAGGACCTTGACGATGGCGGGCACGCCGCCGGCGTCGGCGATGGGGCCACCGATGCTCGAGAAGTCGAGCGGGGCGATGATACCGGTCGGAGCCTGGGTCACACCTAGGGGGATACCGGCGATGACGGCGACGACGATGCCGATGAGCAGCGAGCCGGGGACGTTGCGGCAGGCGAGGGCGACTGTCACCAGGATGGAGATGATGCCGACGATGAAGGTGGGGGAGGTGATGTCGCCCAGGCCGACGAGCGTACCGGCGCCAGCGGTGATGATACCGGCGTCGCACAGGCCGATCATGGCGATAAACAGGCCCAGACCCACCGAGATGGCGTGGCGCAGGACCACGGGGATGGCGTCCATGATGGCCTCGCGCAGGCCGCAAAGGACGAGCAGCAAGATGACGACGCCCTCAAGGAAGATGACGCTCATGGCCACGTGCCAGTCACCGCCGCAGACGGTGGTGGTGATTCCGGCGATCATCGCGTTGACGCCTAAGCCCGAGGCGCAGGCGAGCGGGCGGTTGGCGAAGATGCCCATGCAGATGGTCATAATGCCGGCGCCCAGGCAGGTGGCGCAGGCGAGCGCTCCCGCATCGATGCCGGCGCCCGAGAGCACCGCGGGGTTGACGGCAATGATGTAGGCCATCGCCAGGAATGTTGTCAGTCCAGCGCGGAGTTCGGTCCCGATTGTGGACTTGCGCTCGCTGACGTGAAATAGTTCGTCCATGCATACCCTTTCCTTGTTCGGCCCCGAGTTTAGGCCGATTGACACGAACTCATTTACTATATCGCCTTTACAACCTTGCTGTTCCTCACATGTTGATGTTCGGCGCTTTGTAGCGGACGGGCGGTATTTTCCGTATGAAAATGTGTGGGTACCGTATACTTAAGCAGTTACAACGACCCTTATGGAGGAACGTATGATTAAAGAGCTCTGCCACGACGAGGCTATTCTGTCCCAGCGTTGCGAGGTCGCGACCGTCGAGGACGAGTCGGTGGCGCAGGACCTGATCGATACCATCAAGTCGCTCGACGATGCCGGCTGCCTTGCCGCCAACCAGATCGGCGTCACCAAGAAGGTCTGCGTCTACCTGGACGATGCCGGCGAGCCCCATGTGCTCTACAACCCCCGTCTGGTGTTTGGCCTGGGCGCCAGCAAGATGGAGGAGAGTTGCCTGACGCACGAGGAGATCACCAAGTCCACGCGCTACATCAAGTGCAAGGTTGCTTTTGACCAGATCGTCGACGGCAAGATGAAGGAGTGCCGCCGCGACTACGCGGGCTTTGAGGCACAGATGATCCAGCATATGATCGACCACTGTCTAGGAAAGTTGGTCTAAGGGGACCAAAGCACCGCACCTTGCCGCTCAATCGTCGCTCGCGTACCTTAAGTACGCTTCGCTCCTCTTTCGTGGCAATCTGCGGCACTTTGACCCCTTAGACGACCTGCGGGGTTAACTTGGTTGAGTTTATCCTGCTTGAATAGCCCGGGTATGACATTGTTGTCATGTCCGGGCTTTTGTGTTTAGCGCCTTTTTGTTTGGTGACAATGAACTTAGCGAGAACGTGAAGCTAGGAGGCGCTATGTGTACGAGTATTCGATTTACCGATAATTCTGGCCACATGTATCTGGGCCGCAACCTCGACTGGAGCTTTGACTACGGCCAACAGGTTCGCGTGATGCCGCGCGGGTTTCACATTCCGTATTCGTTTATCGATGACGCGACAGCGGCACACGCGGTGATCGGTATGTGCATCGATTACAAGAACTACCCCATGTTTTTCGATTGCGGTAACGATGCGGGTCTGGCTGTGGCGGGGCTCAACTTTCCCGGCTATGCCGAGTATGCCGAGGGCCCGGTTGATGGAAAGACCAATATCGCGGCCTATGAGTTTCCCCTGTGGGTGGCAGCGACGTTCTCGACGGTCGATGAGGTCGAGGCCGCGCTGCGCGACACGGTGATTGTCGCCAAATCTGCAGGAGAGGGGCTGGGCGTGTCGCTGCTCCATTGGATTATCGGCGACAGCCAGCGCAGCATCGTGGTCGAGATGATGGCTGACGGCCTGCATGTATACGACAATCCGGTCGACACCCTTGCCAATCAGCCCACCTTCCCGTGGCACATGGAAAACCTCCGCACCTATATCACCGCCACAAGCGATTTTCCGCAGACGGCGACATGGCGTGGCGCCGAGCTCAAGCCCTATGGAGCCGGTGCCGGCATGCGCGGTATTCCGGGCGATTGCTATTCGCCGAGCCGTTTTGTAAAGGCGGCGTACCTCAATGCCAATTACCCGCAAAAGGAGAGCGAGACCGAAAACGTCGTTCGCATGTTCCGCTCGCTCGAGGGCGTGGTGATGACCGAGGGAGCGTCCAGGATGGGCGATGGCAAGTTCGAGAAGACTATCTACACCGGATGCTTTAGCGCGCGCACGGGCAATTATTACTACGCGATGTATGATGATCCGTCGATTCGCTACGTGAGCCTGATGGATGCCGAGGGCGCAAGCCCCGATAGGCTCGTGGTTCCCGAGCCGCGTCGTTCGTAGCCGATAGCTTTACCGCAATGCAAAGCGGCCCTGCGTCTCTCGTGAGGTGCGGGGCCGCTGTCGTTGATTTATGACGTCGCTAGAAGTTGGCGTCGTTGAGTTGTTCGTTTTCGAGGCCCTCGAACTGTTGCTGTTCGGGCATATCGGCGACGCTCTCGAGCAGCTCGGTGGGATCGACGTTCATGTCCCTACCGGCCTCGTTGCCGTTGACCAAGTCGTCCGAGAAGATATCGACTTCCATTTCCTCGGCCTCTTCGATCTGAACCTCGAGTGGCACCTGGGTGCGCACGAGCTTAACGGCCGGGCGCATGCGGGCAAACAGCGGCACGTACTCGATGATGATGGCCGAGTTCTCGAGACCGTACCAGCGTGCCGGGCTTCCGCAGGCGCGGCGGACGGCGTACTTGATGGCCATGACGCGGTGGTCGTTGCGGTTGATGTCCGTTTCGGGGGCAAGCATCTTGCGCAGCATGCAAAAGCGGAAGTCGCCCACGTTGCCGCGCGTCTCGTAGATGGAGTAGGTGTGATGCTGCGGTGGCAACTCACCCGATGCCATCAGGTCGCCAACGATCTGGCGCAGGTAGGCGTTGATGCGCTGATTGACCTTAAAGCCTAGGTCCAAGCGCACGCGGAACAAAAAGTCCGTGCCAAAGGTCTCAACGGAATACTCGTGCGTATAGGGCTCATCGGTAACGTGCACGTTGATGAACCAGTATGCCTTAGCGCGCTTGGGGTGCTTGTCCAGGATGGAATAGAGCACGTCGCGGTCGAGCGTGAGCGGGTCGGGGCTTTTGGTGAGAAATACCAGATTGTCAGCGAGCACGGGATAGGTCTCGTCATTGCGCAGGCGGTCGAGCTGATCGATGTACTTGGAGACGGGCAACAGGATCGTCTGCGTGCGCTCAATGGCGGTGCCGCGGCGCCACACATACATAAGGCCAAACAGCAGCGAGGCCAAGAAGATCATGACGTAGCCGCCATCAAAGAACATGGTGAGACACGAGGCGAAGAAGCACAGCTCAATGGCACCGAAGAGCAGGGCGAAGACACAGGCGCCCAGCTTGTGTTTGAGAATGCCGGCGATATAGCTCGTCAAAAGCGTGGTGGTCATAAGCATGGTCACGGTAATGGCGAGGCCGTAGGCGCTCTCCATGCGCTCGGAGTTCTGGAACAGCAGCACGATGAAGATGCAGCCGACCCACATGATGTTGTTGACGAGCGGAATATAGAGTTGACCCTTGGTGTCGCTGGGGTAGTGGATGCGCAGGTGCGGCATAAGGTTGAGGCGCGTTGCCTCGGATACCAGCGAGAACGAGCCGGTGATGAGCGCCTGCGAGGCGATGATGGCCGCCACGGCCGAAAGCACAATGGCAAAGGGGCGCAGGGGCTCGGGAAGCATCATATAGAACGGGTTAACGATATCCATCGCGAGCATCTGGGGGTTGGAGTTGTTGGCGAGCAGCCAAGCGCCCTGACCCAGATAGTTAAGGATGAGGGCCGCCTTTACGAACGGCCAGGATGCGTAAATGTTAGCCTTGCCCACGTGACCCATGTCCGAATAGAGCGCCTCGGCGCCGGTCGTCGACAGGAAGACGAAGCCGAGCACCATGATGCCCGAGTGGTTGATGGGCGAGAACAGGAACATAATGCCGCGGATGGGGTTGAGCGCGCGCAAGACGGACAGGTTGCCGAGCATGTTGAACAGGCCGGCGCCTGCCAGGAACAGGAACCACAGCGTCATGAGCGGGCCGAAGAGCTTGCCGATTGACGAGGTGCCGGCGCGCTGCATGGCAAACAGGCCGCAGATAATGATGATGGTGATGATGATTACGTTGGTCTGGCCGTCACCCAAAAGCGCATGGCCCCACTCGATAGTGCGCAAGCCCTCGATGGCCGTGGTAACCGTGACGGCGGGGGTGAGGATGCCGTCAGCGAGCAGCGCCGCGCCGCCGATCATGGCGGGGAGAATCAGCCATGGCGCCACCTTGCGCACGAGACTGAACAGGGCGAAGATGCCGCCTTCGTTGTGGTTGTCGGCCTTCATGGCGATTACCACGTACTTGACCGTGGTCACGAGCGTCATGGTCCAGATGACGAGCGAAAGCGCGCCCAGGATCATGTCCTCGCTGACGGTACCGATGCCGCCGTTGTTGGCGACGATTGATTTCATGGTGTACATGGGGCTCGTGCCGATGTCGCCATAGACGACGCCGAGCGTTACGAGCAGCATGCCAGCGGAGAGGGGGATGGCTCCGTGCCCGCCTTGCCCGCGCTGGTCTTGGAGGTTTGCCTCCAGTTTGTTGTGTGCCACGAGGACTCCCTTAGACATCCGGTTATCTGTCTAGGACAAAAAACTTTATGCCGTCTTTATACATACAAGAGCAGTTTGGCACATCGGGTTATTTTAGACAATAATCCTCAGCTGGGGATTATTTATCTATGCAGGTAGCATTTCAAAGCAGGGCTTTTAAGCACGTGCTGTCTGGGCGATGCCAGCCTTGGCGTTTGCGCGTTTGCCGGCGAGTTCGCAAAAAATCGCGCCGCCGATGATAAGCGCGGCGCCCATCAGGCGGACCGGTGTTATGGCTTCACCCAAAAGGGCGGCCGAGAACACGACCGCCGAAAGCGGCTCGAGGTAGCCGACGACAGCGACGGTCTGGACGGGCAGCTTGGCGACGGCGCTAAAGTAGAGCAGGCAACCGATGCCGGTGTTGACGACGCCGAGCATAGCGACGGCGCGCCAATCAATACTGGCGGCGATACCGGCGGACAGGAATGAGGGAGCGCCCTGCGTGATGAGCGTGAGGACCAGTGCGGTCACAAAGGCGGCGCACACCTGGAGCGTGGAGTTCTCGAGGCCCTCGATGTGCGGCGCACCCTTGCTAGCGATGACCATCAATGCATAGCAGAAGGCCGAGGCGATTCCACAGACGATGCCCGCAATGGGCATATTGCCGCCTAGACCTTGCGCTGCAATGAGAAAAGCACCGCAGGCGACGGCGACAAAGCCGGCGATTTTGCCGCCGGTCAGCTTTTCGCCAAAGATGAGCGGGGAGAGCGCCATGACAATGATGGGGCCGCAGTAGTACAGCAGCGAGGATACGCCGACGCCGATCGTCTGGTAGGCGCGGAACAGAAAAATCCAGCTGGCGCCCAGCGCAGCTCCCGAGAGGAGGAGGGCCGCGGCTTCGCGGGGACGAGATGGCGCCTGCAACTTATGGTGTTGGGTAGTGGCGAGGATGGTTATAAGCGAGAGGGCTCCCAGAAAAGTGCGCAGCAGCACGATATCGGAGCTCGGCAGTGCGATAGCTGCGGCGATGATGCCGTTAGAGCCAAACAACAGTAATGCTGCTAAGTATGTAAACAGTCCGTTGTTCATGCGCTGACATCCCCTCTATATCCGAACATGTTCACTATGGGTGAACTGGCTTTAGAAGAAAAGCGAATATAATGCATGGAAAACATGACAAAAACTCATGCAAGGGTGAGGACGTGCCGTGGAGACCAATATCCAAAAGATGCAGGTGCTGCTGGAGACGGTGCGCGCCGGAAGCTTTACGCGTGCTGCCGAGCGCCTGAGCTATTCGCAGTCGGGCGTGAGCCGTATGGTGGCCGATCTTGAGGCCGACTGGGGTTTTAAGGTGCTCGACCGCAGTCGCGAGGGCGTGGCTCTTTCTGCCGACGGGCGGCAGGTCATGCCGGCTGTCGAGGCGCTCTGCGAGGAATTCACTCGCTTGCAGCGACGGGTGGATGAGATGCGTGGACTCATGCGCGGCAAAATCTGCATCGGTACGTTTTCGAGTGTGGCGACCCACGTGCTGCCGCCGGTGATTGCGCGCTTTCGCGCCGATCATCCGGACGTCGATTATGAGTTGCTGATGGGCGATTACTCAGAGATTGAACAATGGGTGGCGGAAGGTCGCTGCGACCTGGGCTTTATTCCGCGCGAGCCACGCGGCGCCGGCATGGCGTCGCGACCGTTGGTGCAAGACGAGCTGATGGCCGTGGTGCCAGCGGACTCCTCGCTTGCCACCGCGGAGGTCGTTTCCCTTGCCGATTTGGCCAACGAGCAGTTTATCCTGCTGGAACGCGGTAGCGACGACGAGATTACGCCGCTGTTTCGCCGCGCGGGCCTGGCGGTGCGCTCTAAGCTGTCGACCTGGGATGACTATGCGATTATGGCTATGGTCGAGGACGGCCTGGGCGTTAGCATTCTTCCCGCGCTCATCTTGCGTCGCTGTCAGTTCGATGTTGCCGTGCGTCCGCTCGAGGGACATCCTCATCGGCAGATCAATGCGATATATCGAACGGCCGATGTTTCGCTTGCCGCCGTCCGTTTCCTCGAATACCTCTAAACGTGTGCGCGCCATTGCCCACTTTGGGCAAATCTCAGAGTCTGGTGCATTTTCTTATGAAATTGAACTTTCGAATGAGGTGCCGCGTTATACTGCTGCCTAAATTGAACCTTGGTTCAATTCGTATTCTATAAATTGAACTTTGCCAGCAAGGAGGTTCTAGTGGCCCAAGAGACGTTTAGCGATCGCCTGCGACAGACTATGTCCGATCGCGACGTTCGCCAGTCGGACGTAATCCGCGCATCGGAGATGCTCGGCAAAAAACTCGGCAAGAGTCAGATGAGCCAATATGTGAGCGGCAAGACGATCCCGCGGCGCGATGTGGCTGAGCTGCTCGCCCGTATTTTGGAGGTCGATGTTACCTGGCTGCTTGCCGGCGACGCCGATCAAGGCGAGGCATCATCACCCCGCAACGATTCCAAGCCCGAACCCCATCCCTCAGCTCAAATTGCAAGGAGCACCACCATGCGTACTTTTTCTAAATCCACCAAGCTCGATAACGTCCTGTATGACGTGCGCGGTCCCGTCGTCGACGAGGCTGCCCGTATGGAGGACGAGGGCGAGCGCATCCTCAAGCTCAATATCGGCAACCCGGCGCCCTTCGGTTTCCGCACGCCCGACGAGGTCATCAAGGACATGCGCCAGCAGCTGCCCGACTGCGAAGGCTATTCCAACTCGCGCGGCTTGTTCTCCGCGCGCAAGGCGATCATGCAGTATTCGCAGATCAAGGGCCTGCCCAACGTTCAGATGGAGCATATCTACACGGGCAACGGCGTGTCCGAGCTCATTCAGCTTTCGATGAACGCGCTGCTCGACAATGGCGACGAGATTCTGATCCCCAGCCCTGACTATCCGCTCTGGACGGCGTGCGCAACCCTTGCCGGCGGTCATCCCGTACATTATTTGTGTGATGAGCAGGCGGATTGGTATCCCGACCTGGAGGATATGGAGTCCAAGATCACGAGCGCGACCAAAGCCCTCGTCATCATCAACCCTAACAACCCCACGGGTTCCGTCTATCCGCGTGAGGTGCTCGAGGGCATCGTTGAGGTTGCGCGCAGGCACCAGCTCATGATTTTTGCAGACGAGATTTACGACCGCCTGTGCATGGACGGCTATGAGCACGTCTCGATTGCCTCGCTCGCTCCCGATCTGCCCTGTGTCACCTTTAGCGGCCTTTCCAAGTCGCACATGATTGCGGGCTATCGTATTGGTTGGATGGTGCTTTCGGGCAACCAGCGCTGCATGAGCGACTTCATCATGGGTATCAACATGCTCTCCAACATGCGCCTGTGCTCCAACGTGCCGGCTCAGTCGATCGTTCAGACGGCACTCGGTGGTCATCAGTCCGTTAACGACTACATCCGTCCTGGCGGCCGTGTCTACGAGCAGCGCAACTTTGTGTATGAGGCGCTCAACAAGATTGACGGCATCTCGGTGGTTAAGCCGCGCGCGGCGTTCTACATCTTCCCCAAGATGGATGTGAAGAAGTTCAACATCACCGATGACGAGCAGTTCGCCCTTGACCTGCTGCACGAGAAGAAGATCCTGATCACGCGCGGCGGCGGCTTCAACTGGGCTGAGCCCGACCACTTCCGTATCGTGTACCTGCCGCGCATGGAAGTACTCCTGTCTCTTATACACATCTCCGAGCCCACGAGACGTAG
>OJOE01000978.1_pt1 | contig 11507 bp, 13 predicted proteins | sample 1598191 | NCBI WGS metagenome assembly OJOE01 (sample SAMN03922463, study PRJEB24848) | human gut metagenome | isolation source: stool sample | host: Homo sapiens | place: Germany | collected 2009-11
GCGCTTTTGGCTTAGCATCTGCCGCACCTCGCTCGCCGTATCGGCACTTAGAATTATGCGGTATTGCCCAAAGAAACAGGGGATATTATGCAATACAAAGTTCTGGCACTGGATCTGGATGGCACACTGACCAACAATGCCAAAGTCATTACCCCACGCACCAAAGCTGCCCTGCAGGCAGCGGCGGACCGCGGCGTGCGCATTGTGCTGGCCAGCGGCCGCCCCACCGTGGGCATTGAGCCGCTTGCCAAAGAGCTGGAGCTGGACCGCCGCGGCGGCTGCATCCTGAGCTATAACGGCGGCAAGATCATTGACTGCAAAACCGGCGAAACGCTGGTGCAGCATGAGTTCCCGCCGGAGCTGATCGACCCGGTGTGCACCTTTGCCCGCTACTGGAACGTGATGCCGCTGACCTATGATGCCAAAGGCATTGTGACCGAGGATGCCGCCAACCCCTATGTTGGCGAGGAAGCCCGCATCAACAAAATCCCGGCCCGCCAGGTGGAAAACCTGCCCGCCGAGATCCAGTGGCCCATCAACAAGCTGCTGCTGGTTGGCGACCCCGTGGATATGCCCCATGTGGAAGAGCTGATGCAGCAAAAGTTTGCGGGCAAGCTTTCCATCTACCGCTCGGCGCCGTTCTTTATTGAAACGATGCCCCTGGGGGTGGAAAAATCCGCCTCGCTGGCGCTGCTGCTGAAAAACATGGGCCTTGGCCCCGAAAACCTGATGGCCTGCGGCGATGGCTGGAACGACCTGCCCATGATCCGCTATGCGGGCATGGGCGTTGCCATGGGCAATGCTGTGCCGGAAGTAAAACAGGCAGCCAAATACGTCACCGCAGATAATGAGCATGACGGGGTAGGGCTAGCCGTTGAAAAATTCATCTTGGAGGACCCGCAGTGAACCTGATCGTTTTTGACTTGGAATGGAACATGGGCAATGCGCCCAAAACCTTTAATTATCATGGGGCGGAGCTGACCCTGCGGGGTGAGATCATCCAGATCGGTGCAGTGCGGGTGGACGAGAATGGCGATGTACTGGATACCTTTGAGATGACCCTGCGCCCCCGCATTTTCCGCAAGCTGCATTGGCGCATTGCGGATGTGACTGGCCTGAGCCAGGGCGATCTGGAAGCCGGGGTGCCCATTGCCGAAGGCCTGCGGCGGTTCCAGGAATGGGCCGGCCCCGACGCCGAATTTGCCGAGTGGGGCCTGGACGATGTGCCGGTGCTGAAACAGAACCTGTTCCTTTATAATATGGACGAAAGCTGGCCCACCCGCTGGTATGACCTGCAGCAGATTTTTTTGAAAAATTTCCCCCGCGGGGAAGGCGAGGGCCTGACGCTGGAAAGCGTGGTGGACCGCCTTGGCATTGAGCATGACGGCGATTTCCACAATGCGCTGGACGATGCCCTGTACACCACAAAAATCTGCCGCCGCCTGCCGCTGGCCCAGGGCATTGCCGAATACCCGGACCCTGCCGCCCAGCTGACAGCCGCCCTGCTGAACAATACCGATACCGAAACGTACGATATCCAAACCTACTTTGACCGCCTGGACCACGATGCCTACAAAAATGACCCTGCGCTGTATCAGGTGGGCTGCCCGTTCTGCGGCAAGCCGCTGGTGCTGAACGATATCTGGCTCAAGCGCGGCAACACCGGTTATTATACCGAAGCCACCTGCCCGGACCACGGCCCGTGGTTCCTGCGCTTTAAGCTGAACCGCCGCGACGGCCTGCATTGGAACTTTGCCCGCTGCATTGAGACCGTGCGCCCCGAAAGCTATGCCCGCTATAAAAAACTGGAAAAATCCCAGCGCGAGCGCATCCGCATGAAAGTGGAACGTGCTGGAAAGAAAACCCAGGAATAAACCAAAAAAATCTCCCTGCTTCATTGTGCAGTTTGTTTGCACATGGGGCGGGGAGATTTTTTGAATGAATCATGAATAAAGAATCATTGTGGTGGGCGCTGTTTACTTACTTCATTTTGCCGATGTAGACGAGGTAGGAGTAGAGGTAGATCCAGGCGGAGCCGCCAAAGACAACGGCCAGCAGCAGGACCATGGTGGCGGCATCGCCCAAAATGGTGGCCAGCAGTGAAATTGCAATCAAAGCAGCCCCCATAACAACAAACACAATGCCGCCCATGCGCTGGGTGCGGTTCCAGTTGTGTTCGTTGTTCAGCGCCCAGGGAGTTTTGCAGCCGAACATATAGTTCTGCTTGATGCGCGGCATATAGTTGCCCAAAAAGATGAACAGCACCCCGCAGCCGCCGCAGACCAGAATACCGACCAGGCTGCTGCCCTCCGGAATCAAGCCGAACACGCTTAGCTCCGAAAACCAGCTCATAGCTGACATAAATATTGTAAGGGCAGTGAGGGAGGCGTTCCAGACGCCCTTGAACTTTTCATAATTCTGGTGCTTGGGGTCAATGTGGGGCAGCGCTGCCATCAAAATCAGCATCAGGGCGGGCAGGGCTGCCATAATCAGCACAGTGGATTTTGGCCCCCAGCCGTTGGCCTGGCCGTCTACGCCCCAGTGGGTGGGCACAACATCCGGCAGGGAGCCATAAAAGCAGAGGTGCGCCGCAAAGTTGATGGCGCAAAAAATCAGCAGCCCCCAAAACAGTTTATTTCGTTTCATCATCAGGTCCACCTTTCACAAAGCCAAAATCGAAAAACCACTTAACAGCTTCCTGGAACACGGTCAGGTTCAGGCAGTACACAATGTTCTGGCCGCGGCGCTCATCCGTTACCAGCCCGGCATTTTTCAAAATGTTCAGGTGGTGGCTTACGGATGGCTTTGCCATATCAAAGTGCGCAGCAATATCACCGGCACTCATCTCGCCTTCGCTCAACAGTTCCAGAATGCGCCGCCGGGTGGGGTCCCCCAAAGCCTTAAACGCATCGCCTACCATAGGTCAGCTTTCCTCCTTATCGGATAACGTCTGCGGTTCCGGTTCTTGCAATGCACAATACTGCTTTTTGGCGTAAGCCGCGCAGCCCAGGCAGAGCACCAGCAGCAGTGCTTCCACCAGCCAGGTACTGTGCAGCACGCCGCACTGGAATAAAGCGGCGGGAACATCGAACAGCGCATGCAGCGCCACCGCCAATCCCAGATACCCTGCCTTGCGCTGCCGGACAGCCCGGAATACAACCACCGAGAGGGAAATGTGCAGCGTCATGGCAATCGCGCGTTCAGCCAGCCCCAGCAGCAGGTTGGCGGCCCCAAAGCTGGCAACGGCGGCGATCTGTGCCTGTACCTGGTCCAGCTGCACGCCGGTCAGCCCATTGGTTATGGTTTCAATGCTGCCGCTGTTGACAAGCTGCGCAATCGCAATATTATTGACGGCGGTGAGCCCCAGAACCAGGATTGCCTCGATCCCGCCGTGGCCGATGCCATAGGTTACGGCGTCCCGCCGGTTGGTATAGCGCTTGAGCAGAAAGCGAAACGCAAGATAGCGCCCGACTTCCTCAAACACGCCCGCCAGCAGGCAGCCGATCAGGGTGTAAGCCCACGCATGGGTCAGCACATACTGCGAAACGCCGGTGCCGCCGCCAAAGAAAATGGCCTTGGGCACACCTTCCAGTACCTGGGCGAAAACAACGAAGGTCACCGCGCCGACAACAGCAGGAAACAGCTTTGTACCCCGGCAGAATTTGAACTTCCATACCAAAAGAACCAGAACCGGCAGCCCGATACCGGCTGCGGCGGCCAAGGCGCTCCACAAAATGGTCTGCAAAGAAATCATCGTGCTCATACTATATACCCTTTCAGAAAACCACAAGAATTATATATTTAGATAAACGTCTAAATATTATGGCCCTAATATACCACCCGCACACGGTTTTGTCAAGCGGGCGCGGGTGGTACGGTTAAAATCAGGGGGTAGCCAAACAGCTTGGGCAGCTTAGGCAACGTTGTCGATCTGGTTCTGCATCACAATGTCATGCAGAATGTTGGTTTTCACGTAGTTTTCGCCGTAAGCGTTCACATAGCTGGTCATATCGGTGGAGCCAAAGTAGCGGGAGAACTCAGCGTTCAGAATGTCGGTATCGCATACAATGTTGTTTTTCTCCGCCAAAGCCTGCATGATCAGGATCTGCTTGATCATGTTCTGCTTGGAGCTTTCGCTGTTTTCCAGGTATTCATCCACACTGCTGTAACCGGCCTGGCTCAGCATGGTCTCCAGCGAAACGCCGCGCATCTGGGCGTACAGGTACGGCTGGTACAGCACGGTATTGGTGAAATACTGCTGCACATCTTCGGGCAGGGTATCGGTATTGACTTCGGCAGCATTGTACAGCTGGCCGTACAATTCATTGCGTTCCTGATTGAACAGCAGGCTGTTGCTGACAAAAGTTTTCAGCTCAGCCACATTGTTCATGCCCATGGACTCGGCCAGGTTGCTGCTGACCCAATCATCAGTCAGGTCGGGGGTCACATCCTCGTTGATGTAGTTCAGCGTGGTGGCGAACACTGCGTCCTTGCCGGCCAGGTTGGTGGCCTGGTAGTCATCCGGGAAGGTGACATTCACATCAAAGGTTTCGCCGGGCATGTGGCCAACGATCTGATCCTCGAAGCCGTCAATAAAGTTGCCGCTGCCCAGGGTCAGATCATAATCGCTGCCGGTGCCGCCGTCAAAGGCAACGCCGTCAATGGAACCGGCAAAGTCAATGTTCACAGTGTCACCGTTTTCGGCGGCGCGGTTGGTGATCTCGTTGGTGGTCTTATAGTTGGAAAGAATGTTGTTGGAAATGTAATTGTCAATATCACTGTCGCTCACGGTGGTGGCATCGTCCGAAAGGGTAAAGCTCTCAGTATCCGGCAGCGTGACGTAATCCAGCGCGGTGATGCCTTTCAGGTAGCCGTTCTCGTCATAGGCATCACTGAAAGAAAAATCAGCCAGATAAGAATAATCATCGGCAGCGCTTTCTGCGGTGGCACCAATGGAAGATGCGCTGGAACCGCAGGCAGTCAGGCCGAAAACCATGCCGCATGCCAGCAGACTGGCAGCAGCGCGGGTCAGGTTGGTGTTTTTCATGGGTTGTCTCCTGTCCTTTTTTGAAAAAATACATCGCGTACCGCAGCGGGGAAAAAATACCCCCGTCAAAAGCGGATACTTTTTTATTATACAGCTTTTTTGCAAAAAGTACAGCCCTGCATTCACAAAAGGGAAGCGGGTGTGTTATAATACCCGTGGCAGAGCACCCAATGCTCTGCCATAGGCGGCAGACCTGTTGCCCGGATATCCTTATATAAGGAAAGGAACAGAACCCTATGGAAAAAGAAAAAATCGCGCGCATCAATGCGCTGGCTCATAAAGCAAAAACTTCTGGCCTGACGGAAGCCGAACTGGCGGAGCGTGACGCCCTGCGGCAGGAATACCTGGCCGATATCCGCGCATCCATGATTGACCAGCTGGAGCACACCACGGTGATTGAGCCGGACGGCACCCGCCGCAAGCTGCAGGTGCGCCACTGATCCCCTGTTCAAAGTGGCGGCCCGGCTGGCGCGGGGCTGTGTGGTTTGCACAAAATTGTGCCGGGGTATTGGAATTTGCAAGCAGGTTTGCTATAATATAGCTGGCGGCGAATCCCGGCTACAAGAAATCAGTCAGCCACCCGGCAGACTGAACGGAAAAGGCTGTACATTTTGCCAAAGCGAGGTTATTTTTCATGCTTACTGCAATTACCGGTATCAACTGGGGCGACGAGGGCAAGGGCCGTATGGTGGACCTGCTCTGCCGCGATTATGACATCGTTGCCCGTTACCAGGGCGGCGACAACGCCGGCCACACCGTCAAAAACGAGTGCGGCAAGTTCGTACTGAACCTGGTGCCCTCCGGCATCCTGCACCCCAACATTGTCTGTGTTATGGGCGGCGGTATGGTCATTGACCCGGAACATCTCGAAAAAGAGATCGCCGCCCTGCGCGAACAGGGTGTTAAGATTACCCCGGACAACCTGAAAATTTCTGACCGTGCTACCATCACCATGCCGTTCCATGTGGAGCAGGATGGCCTGGAGGAGGCCCGCCTTGCCAAAACGGGCGCACAGTTTGGTTCCACCAAGCGCGGCATTGCTTACACCTATGGTGATAAGTACATGAAGAAAACCCTGCGCATGGGCGATTTGGTCCACATGGATGCCAGTGTGCGCAAGCGCCTGGAAACCTTGGTGGAATCCAAGAACCTGACCATGGTCAACATTTATAACCAGAAGCCTGTCAGCGTGGACGATATGTGGAACTGGTGCAAGCACTTCCAGGAAGTGTTCAGCGCTTACATCTGCGATGTCGGCCAGTACCTGGCAGATGCTGACGATGCCGGCAAGAAGATCATGTTTGAGGCCCAGCTGGGCGCCCTGCGTGATATCGACTACGGCATTTATCCCTACACCACTTCCTCCAACACCATCGGCGCTTATGCACCCATCGGCGCTGGCATCCCCGGCCGCAAGCTGAACAAGTCCATCGGTATCATGAAGGCTTATTCTTCCTGCGTGGGTGACGGCCCCTTTACCACCGAGCTGGCTATGACCGAGGAAGAAAAGCACCTGCTGCGTGAAGCCGGCCATGAATACGGCGCTGCCACCGGCCGCCCGCGCCGCGTTGGCCCGTTTGATGTGGTTGCTTCCCGTTACGGCGTTCAGTGCCAGGGCTGTGACGAGCTGGCCCTGACCCTGTTTGACGTTCTGGATTATATGGAAGAAGTTCCCGTTGTTGCCCAGTACAAGCTGGCTGACGGCACTGTGACCGACCGCTTCCCGACCGGCAAGACTTTGGACGATGCACAGCCGGTTGTCGTCAAGCTGCCGGGCTGGCACTGCGATATCACCTCCGTGCGCAAGTACGAGGACCTGCCGGAAGCTGCCCGCGGCTATGTGGAATATCTGGAAAAGGCCGTTGGCTGCAAGATCAAGTATATCTCCGTTGGCCCGGAGCGCGATGCCTGCATCATTCGTGACTGATCTGCATAAGATGGTCAGCAGGAACGCTGCTTGAACCTGAAATGATAAATGGCGGACCCCCATCGGTCCGCCATTTTTGTAAATTATCTGTCTGTGGGTTTTGTCGGATACAACGCCCCAGCAGGAAACTTCAATTCCGAATATCCATATCTGTAGGGGAAGGGAAGAGCAATTCTTGACAAAACTTCTGATCAGACTTTTTATCCGTGATCCGGCCAATATCCAGGACCGCACCGTGCGCACTGCTTACGGCAACCTGGCCTGCATGGTGGGGATTGTGTGCAATGTGCTGCTGTTTGCGGGCAAGTTTACGGTGGGCACCCTGTTTGGCAGTATGGCCATTGCGGCGGACGCATTGAACAACCTGTCCGATGCAAGCTCCAACGTGGTCAGCCTGGTGGGCTTCCGCCTGGGGTCAAAACCTGCCGATGATGAGCACCCTTACGGCCATGCACGGTACGAATACCTGGCGGGGCTGGCGGTTTCGGTCATGATACTGGTCATCGGCATTGAGCTGCTGAAAGAAAGTTTCCTCAAGGTGCTGCACCCCACGCCGGTCACCCTTAGCGCGCTGACCATAGCGGTGCTGGTGGTGTCCATCCTGGTCAAACTGTGGATGAGCAGCTTCAACCGCAGCGTTGGCAGCCGCATCAAGTCCGAAACGCTCATGGCCACTGCGGCGGATGCCCGCAACGATGTGGTTACCACTGCCGCGGTTCTGGCCGCTACCATTCTGGCTCACCTGACTGGCATTGACCGCATTGATGGCCTGATGGGTGTTGGCGTGGCGCTGTTTATCCTTTGGAGCGGCGTCGGCCTGGTGCGGGATACCATCAGCCCGCTGCTGGGCGCGGCCCCTGACCCGGAACTGATCGATTACATTGAGAAAAAAGCCCTGAGTTACCCCGGTGTGCTGGGCATCCATGATTTGATGGTGCATGATTACGGGCCCGGCAGCAAGCTGGTCAGCTTCCATATTGAGCTTTCCGCCGACAGTGATGTGATGAAAAGCCATGACCTGATCGACTCTATCGAGCGGGATTTTCAGGTGCATGACCATCTGCTGGTCACGATCCACTTTGACCCCGTGGTGACGGATGACCCGCATATCAACGAACTGCGAAAATTCTTGAAAGAACAGCTGGCCGAGATTGCGCCGGAAGCGGATATCCATGACCTGCGCATTGTGCCCGGCCCCACCCATACCAATGTGATTTTTGATTGTGCCGTTCCCGCAGACTGGCTGGCCGCCAAGGACCACCGCGCCAACAAAATCCCGGCTGCTTTGCGCAAAGCGGTATCGGACCGCTGGCCGGACCATTTCTGCGTGATCCAGCTGGAACCGATTTATGCAAAACTGAAATAAAAACAAAATCAATACAGGAATACGAACAAAGGAGCAACTACCATGGATTACAATGCCGCCGCACTTGAAATGCACGCAAAATATCCCGGCAAGCTGACGGTCAACAGCCTGTTTGAAGTCAAGGACCGTGACGCCTTGTCCACTGCCTACACCCCCGGCGTTGCGGAGCCCTGCCGCCAGATCAAGGCAAACCCGGACGATGTGTATAAATACACCTTCAAGGGCCGCACCGTGGCAGTTGTCACAAACGGTACTGCTGTGCTGGGCCTGGGCAACATCGGCCCCGAAGCTGGTCTGCCGGTCATGGAAGGCAAGTGCGTTCTGTTTAAGGAGTTCGGCGGTGTCGATGCGTTCCCCATCTGCCTGAATGCTTCCACCCGCGAGGAAGTTATTGCCGCTGTCAAGGCCATCGCTCCGACTTTTGGCGGCATCAACCTGGAGGATATCCGCAGCCCCGAATGCTTTGATATTGAAGCGGAGTTGGAGCGCGACCTGGATATCCCTGTATTCCATGACGACCAGCACGGCACCGCGATTATCGTGCTGGCCGGCGTGCTCAACGCCCTCAAGGTTGTTGGCAAGCGGCTGGAAGATGTCAAGATCGTGCAGAACGGCCCCGGCGCTGCCGGTACGGCCATCATCAAGATGCTGCAGGTTGCCGGTGCCAAAAACATTGTTGCTGTGGATGAACACGGTATCCTGTACCCCGGCCGCCCGGCGGGCCTTGCCGACCATAAGGAATGGCTGGCAACCGTGACCAACCCCGAACACCTGACCGGCACCCTGGCCGATGCCGTGCGCGGTGCAGATGTCTTTATCGGCACCTCCGTTGCCGGTGCGCTGACCACCGAAATGGCCGCCACCATGGCACCGGATGCCATTGTGTTCGCCATGGCCAACCCCAACCCGGAGATCATGCCCGATGCCGCCAAGGCAGCCGGTGTGCGGGTCATCGGCACCGGCCGCAGCGATTTCCCCAACCAGGTCAACAATGTTCTGGCGTTCCCCGGCATCTTCAAGGGCGCACTTTCCGTCCGCGCACGGGACATCAACCCCCAGATGAAGATGGCCGCCGCGAAGGCCATCGCCGGCCTGATCCCGGAGGACGAGCTGAACGAGGAAAACATTCTGCCCAAGGCCTTTGACCCGCGTGTGGCACCGGCTGTGGCTGACGCTGTGGCGCAAGCTGCACGGGAAAGCGGTGTGGCGCGAGTATGAGCATCCGGGAAGTAAACGCCACCGCCATTACCGATGCAGTGGAAGAACTGTGCATCCGCGCCAACACCCAGCTGCCGCCGGATGTGAAGCAGGCGCTGGATAACGCCCATGCCGCCGAACCCTGGCCGCTGGCTCGCCAGACGCTGGAACTGCTGCAGCAGAACCTTTGCGTTGCTGCAGAAAAAGACCTGCCGATCTGCCAGGATACCGGCATGGCCTGTGTGTTCATCGAGCTGGGCCAGGATGTGCATATCAACGGCAATCTGGACGAAGCTGTAAACGAGGGCGTGCGCCGCGGGTATGAGAAAGCCTACCTGCGCAAGTCCATCACCGCGGACCCCTTGCAGCGCGTGAACACGGGGGATAACACCCCGGCGTTTTTAACGGTACATCTTGTGCCGGGGGATGTCTGCAAAATTACCGTAGCCCCCAAGGGCGCAGGCAGCGAGAATATGAGCCGCCTGACCATGCTCAAACCTGCCGATGGCGTGCAGGGCGTAAAAGACTTTGTAATGGAAACCGTCAAGCAGGCGGGGGCCAACCCCTGCCCGCCCATTGTGCTGGGCATTGGCATTGGCGGCAGCTTTGATAAATGCGCAGCTCTGGCCAAAAAGGCACTGCTGCGCCCGCTGGACCAGCCCAACGCGGACCCCTATTATGCCGCGCTGGAAAAAGAGCTGTTGGATGCCATCAATGCAACCGGCTTTGGCCCGCAGGGCTTTGGCGGTGCAACCACCTGCTTGGGCGTCTGCATTGAACAGCTGCCCACCCATGTGGCCTGCCTGCCGGTGGCAGTCAACGTAAGCTGCCACGTTACCCGCCGCGCCAGCGCTGAGGTGTAAGGACTTTTTACGGGCATTGTTGTCCCTTCTTTGAAAAGAAGGAAGCAGAAACTTTGAACAATATAGGAATAAACGGTGGGAAAAAACTGCGAAACAATGAAATATGGGCAACATCAACTGCGAAATGCGATGTGAGCTAAGCCACCAAAACCCAAAACAGGGGAAACAGCATCATAACATGCTGCCCCAAAGCAAGACACAAATTTTTAAGGAAGAGATCAAATTGGCAAACAAACCGCAAATTGATATCCCACTGGGGGAACCGGCTCAGCATAAACCGGGCAGTAAAATCGATATCTCCTTGGATGATGACCAGCCGCCCAAGCTGCAGCCGGACCCGGCACCGGGGCAGATTTTGCAAACTGAAATGGAAATTGTAAACCGCCACCATGAGGAAGTCAGGGAGCAGCACCGCCGCGCGCGCGTGCAGCAGGAAGGGTGATTTTTATATGCAGGTACGCTTAACAACGCCGCTTACACGGCAGGAGCTTGCCCCGCTGCACGCGGGGGATACCGTGCTGCTGACCGGCACCGTATATACCGCCCGCGATGCCGCCCATGCCCGTATGAACGAAGCGCTGGACCGTGGGGAACCGCTGCCGTTCGATATCAAAGGCGCGGCCATCTATTATGTCGGCCCCACACCGGAGCGCCCCGGCTGTGCCATTGGTGCGGCGGGTCCCACGACATCCGGCCGCATGGATAAGTTTACCCCGCGCCTGCTGGACCTGGGCCTTGCCTGTATGATCGGCAAGGGCAAGCGGGATGAAGCCGTAAAGGCCGCCGTTGTGCGCAACGGTGCTGTGTACCTGGCAGCCATTGGCGGGGCAGGTGCCCTGATGGCTGGCAGCGTAAAAAGCTGCGAGATCATCGCCTGGCCGGACCTTGGGTGCGAGGCTGTCCGCCGCCTGGAAGTGGTGGATATGCCCCTTACCGTTCTGCTGGATGCCCATGGCGGCGACCTGTACCAGTCCGGCCCACAGGCATACCTGCAAAGCCTGACCTGATACGAAACCTGAGGCAACACCGCACAATTCCCGCCTTGCGGCTTGAGCACCGCTCCGGCAGCTGCGGCACGGCATCTGCGTTGCCAAAATGCTCGATAAT
>OJOE01000993.1_pt1 | contig 11292 bp, 8 predicted proteins | sample 1598191 | NCBI WGS metagenome assembly OJOE01 (sample SAMN03922463, study PRJEB24848) | human gut metagenome | isolation source: stool sample | host: Homo sapiens | place: Germany | collected 2009-11
CAACGTACTTGTGGCTGGTGCCGTGGAAGCCGTAGCGGCGCACGCCGTACTTCTCGTAGTACTCGTAGGGGATGGCGTACATATAAGCCTTCGGCGGCATGGTGCTGTGGAAGGCGGTGTCGAACACAGCCACCATGGGAATGTTGCCGAACACCTTGCGGGCGGCCTCGATACCCAGAATACCGGCGGGGTTGTGCAGAGGAGCCAGCGGGCTCAGCTCACGCAGAGTGTTGATGACCTCATCGGTGATCAGGCAGCTGCTCTTGAACTTCTCGCCGCCATGCACGACGCGGTGACCGATGGCGTCGATCTCGCTCACGTCATTGATGCACTTGCCTGCACCGGTGGTCATCTTCTTCACGACCTCGGCAAAAGCCTCGGTGTGGGTGGGGAAGATTGCCGGGGTGGTAGCCTTGGTGCCGTTGGCCTCGTGAGTGATCATGCTGCTCTCCATGCCAATGCGCTCGCACAGGCCTTTGCACAGCACCTTCTCGCCGTCCATATCGATCAGCTGATACTTCAGGGAAGAAGAACCGCAGTTAATAACCAGAATCTTCATCTGTGTTGCCTCCTGAAAATTTTTGTACCGTCCGCAGCCTAAAAACCTGCGGACAGAATTTTACAGATTCCTATGTTTATTATATAATAGGCGTAGCGGCTTTTCAAGGCGCAACCCGGGCAAAGCGGTAAAACTTGTGTACAAGGTTTTTGTATATCCTGCCCACAAATCCCAGAAACGGCAGGATTTTTTCTGTATATGCGATATAAATTTAACAATCTTTCGGCGAAAAGGAGCAGTTCCATGAAGTTTGCAGGCATCATTGCGGAGTACGACCCCTTCCACAACGGCCACGCATGGCAGCTGGCGCAGGCGCGGGCGCTGGGGGCGCAGCGGGTGGCCGTTGCCATGAGCTGCGGGCTTACCCAGCGGGGAGCGCTGCCGCTGTTGCCGGAGGCGGTGCGGGTGCAGGCGGCGCTTGCCTGCGGAGCAGACCTCGTGTTTGCCCTGCCCGCGCCCTGCGCCTGCGCCGGTGCCGAGGCTTTTGCCCGGGCAGGGGTGCGCATTCTGGCTGCTGCCGGGTGCGACGCGCTGGTCTTTGGGGCAGAGACCCCGGACACCGCCCTGCTGCAAAAAGCTGCCCGGGTGCTGTGCAGCGAAGCATACCGCACCGCGCTCAGGCAGCAGCTTGCCGCCGGGGCACGCAGCTTTGCCGCCGCCCGGCAGGCGGTGGTGCAGGCGCTGTGCCCGGGGTCAGACATCGCCGCCCTGCTGGACAAGCCCAACAACAATCTTGCCGTAGAGTATTGTAAAGCCATCATAGAACAAAATGTAGAAATGCAGCCCATCGCCCTGCCCCGGCAGGGAGCAGACCACGGGCAGGCGCTGACCGAAAGTGCTCATGCAGCCTTTGCCAGCGCCAGCGCCCTGCGGGCACTCTGGGCGGAGGGCGGCGCGGCGGCGCTGGCACCTTATGTGCCGCAAAAGGCGCTGAAACTGTATAAACAGGCGGAATATGACGGAAAGTATACGGATTTTGCAGTCATGGGGCACTGCGAGCTGGCACTGCTGCGGGCAGCCTGCACAGAGCAAGCCCCCTTTGCCGCGGTGCGCGGGGTATCCGAAGGCTTGGAGCACCGGCTGGAAAACGCCGTGCGGGAGACCGCAAGCCTGCCCGCCCTGCTGGACGCCCTGACCACCGTGCGTTACCCCCGGGCGCGGATGCGGCGGCTGGCGATGGATGCGGCACTGGGCTACACCGCCCAGACCCCGGCACTGCCGCCCTACCTGCACCTGCTGGGCGCGCGCAAGGAAGCTCTGCCCCTGCCCGGAGAAACGGCGCTGCCGCTGTCCCACTCGCTGGCGCGGCTGGCGCGGGAAAACGAGACCTGCACCCAAATGGCTGCCGCCCAGAGCAGGGCCAGCGACCTTGGTGCGCTATGCCGGGCAAAGCCGGAGCCGATGGGCGGGATATATCGTCAAAAAATTATCTTTTTGACGAATTGACAAAAAATAACGCGAAAAATTTTATATTGTGCCCTCTTGTATCCGGCGCAGTTCGGGTGTATGATTAAAGCAATGCAATGTTGGATACAACGAACCTGTAAAAAACGACTGTCCCCGCAGGGGAAACACAAGGAGGAACCCATGGCACTTCATGTTCTGGACGAAGCCAACCGCTGCCTCGGCTGCAAAAAGCCGATGTGTCAGGAGGGCTGCCCCATCCACACCAATATCCCGGAGGTCATCCGTCTGCTCAAGGCAAACCAGATGGACGATGCAGGCCGGATGCTGTTTGAAAACAACCCTCTGACCACCGTGTGCAGTCTGGTGTGCAACCACGAAAAGCAGTGCGAGGGCCACTGCATCCGCAACCGGATGCCCAGCCACGACCCGGTGCACTTTTCCATCATCGAGGACTATATCTCCACCACCTATGCCAACAAGATGACCGCAGGCCCTGCCCCGAAAAACGGCATGAAGGCCGCTGTGGTGGGCTCCGGCCCGGCAGGCCTGACCATCGCGGTGCTGCTGGCACGCTGGGGCTACGATGTGACCATCTTTGACGCCCGGGATAAGATCGGCGGCGTGATGCGTTACGGCATCCCCAACTACCGCCTGCCGGACAGTGTGCTGGACGATTTCCAGTACCGCCACCTTGAGCTCAAGGGCATCCATGTCCGGCCCAACACCACCATCGGCAAAACCATCACCATCGACGACCTGTTCCGCGACGGCTACAAGAGCGTGTTCATCGGTGCCGGTCTGTGGAAGGCCAACGCCATGCACATCAAGGGTGAGACCCTGGGCAATGTGGCCTTCGGCATCGACTATCTGGCCAACTCCAAGGCCTTCCGGCTGGGGGACGACATCGCCGTGATCGGCGTGGGCAACTCGGCCATGGACTGCGCCCGCACCGCCATCCGCAATGGTGCCCGCCATGTCACCTGCTATGCCCGCCGGGACGAGAGCTGCATCAGCGCCTCTGCATACGAGGTCAGCTATGCCAAGCTCGAGGGCGTGGGCTTCCGCTTCTGCAAAGCCCCGGTGGAGATCCGGGAAAACGGCCTGATCTGCCGCGACACGGTCAAGAACGAAGAGGGCAAGTTCGTGCAGGTAGAGGGCAGCGAGACCTTCTACCCCCACACCGGTGTCATCGTCTCGGTGAGCCAGGGCTCGGAGAGCAACCTCGTCAAGACCACTACCGGCATCGAGACCAACCAGAAGGGTCTGCTCACCGTCAGCGAGGACGGCAGCACCACCCGCGAGGGCGTATTTGCCGGCGGCGATGCCGTGATGGGCGCACGCACCGTGGTGGAGGCGGTGGCTGTGGCCAAGAAGGTGGCCGAGAGCATGGATGCCTACATGAAGAGCCTGCCTGCAGAAGAAGTGGCTGACCCCTATGCCAATATCCCGGTGTTCCAGACCCCCACCTCGGACGTGCTGGCAAAGCAGGAGATCTGACGAAATAAAGACAGACTTGGAAGAAACTGTAAAGCTTTTGCGTCTTTGCCGATCTTTGCCGCTCCGTTTGTTGACGGGGCGGCTTTTGCCTTGTATACTATTCATATACTTGTTTCTGATTTGTACAAACTGGATATAAAACGGCGAAAGGCGGTGGACGCTATCCTGAAAGCATCCCTCCCGAAACTGCGGGAAAAACTATTGGAAGCGCTGCAGGCAGTGCTGCCCATTGCAGCCATCGTGCTGGTGCTCTGCTTTACCATTGCGCCGGTGTCGCCCAGCATCCTGCTGTGCTTTTTGCTGGGGGCCGCCATGATCGTGGTGGGCATCATGTTCTTCACACTGGGCGCGGAGATGAGCATGACCCCCATGGGCGAGCGCGTGGGTGCGGTGATCACCAAAAGCCGGAAGCTGCCGGTGATCTTGGGCATCGGCTTTCTGCTGGGCTTCCTCATCACCATTTCGGAGCCGGACCTGCAGGTGCTGGCAAATCAGGTGCCCTCCATCCCGAACCGCACCCTTATTTTATCGGTGGCGGCGGGCGTGGGCCTGTTTCTGGTGTTTGCCTTCCTGCGTATGCTCATTGGCATCTCGCTGCCAAAGCTGCTGGTGCTGTTCTACGGCATGATCTTTCTTCTGGCGGCGTTTGTGCCCAAGGAATTTCTTGCTGTGGCCTTTGATTCCGGCGGCGTGACCACCGGCCCCATGACGGTGCCCTTCATCATGGCACTGGGCGTGGGTGTTTCGTCCATCCGCGGCGACCGCCATGCGGCGGACGACAGCTTTGGTCTGGTGGCCATGTGCTCCATCGGCCCCATTCTGGCAGTGCTCATTCTGGGCATCGTGTTCCGCGCATCGGACAGCACCTATATCCCGCCGGTGCTGCCGGAGGTGAGCGACTCGGTGGAACTGTGGCAGCTGTTCCATGTCAGCCTGCCTACGTATCTGGAAGAGATCGCTGTCTCGCTGCTGCCCATCATCGTGATGTTCGGCATTTTTCAATTTGTGGCTCTGCACATGGACCGTCGGTCGCTGGGCCGCATTGCGGTGGGTCTTGCGTATACCTACGTGGGCCTTGTGCTGTTCCTCACCGGCGCAAATGTGGGCTTTATGCCCGCCGGTAATTATCTGGGTCAGGTGCTGGCCGGGCAGAGCTTCCGCTGGATCATCATTCCCATTGGAATGCTCATCGGTTACTTCATCGTCAAGGCCGAGCCGGCCGTCTATGTGCTGAACAAGCAGGTGGAAGAGGTGACCGACGGTGCCATTTCGGCCAAGGCCATGGGCACAGCCCTTTCGGCAGGTGTTTCCATCTCGGTGGGCCTTGCCATGGTGCGGGTGCTCACCGGCGTTTCCATTTTGTGGTTCCTCGTGCCGGGCTATGTGTTTGCCATTGGCATCTCCTTTGTGGTGCCAAAGCTGTTCACCGCCATTGCATTTGACGCGGGCGGCGTGGCATCTGGCCCCATGACAGCCACCTTCCTGCTGCCGCTGGCACAGGGTGCCTGCGTGGCCGTGGGCGGCAATATCGTCACCGACGCTTTCGGCGTGGTGGCCATGGTGGCCATGACCCCGCTCATTACGGTGCAGCTGATGGGCCTTGTGGCACAGCTGCGCACCCGCAAGGCCCGGCGGCTGCAGCCTGCGGCCATGGGTGCGGCCTTTGCCGGTCTGCCGGACGATGATATCATTGAACTGTAAGGAGGGCTCGGCATGAGTTCGTTGTTTTTGATGGTGACCATCACCGACCGCCGCTCCACTGATGCCTTTTTGCAGTTGTATGAGCAGCGCGGCGTGGATGTGAACCTGCGCACGGTGGGCAGCGGCACAGCGGTGCGGGAGACTCTGGCCACGCTGGGTCTGGAAAAGACCGAGAAGGCCGTGCTGCTGGCGGTGGTGACAGAGGATACATGGAAGGCCGTCCGGACAGACCTGCGCCGCAAAATGCGCATCGACGTGCCGGGCACCGGCATTGCATTCACGGTGCCGCTGAGCAGCATCGGCGGCAGAAGGGCGCTGATGTTCCTCACCCAGCACCAGCCGCTGACATTGAAGGAGGAGAGCACCTTGAAGGATACCCGTTACGAACTGCTGCTGGTAATCGCCAATCAGGGCCACACCGGCACCATTATGGATGCCGCCCGTGCAGCAGGTGCCGGCGGCGGCACGGTGATCCACGCCAAGGGTACCGGCATGGAAGGCGCAGCCCAGTTCCTTGGCGTGGAGCTGGTGAATGAAAAAGAGCTGGTGCTCATCGTGGCCCGCACGCCGGAAAAGAACCGCATCATGAAAGCCATCATGGACGGTGCCGGGCCAAAGGCGGGTGCGATCGTGTTCTCGCTGCCGGTGACGGATACCGCCGGTCTGCGTCTGCTGGAGGACGAGGAACCGGTGCAGGAGACCTCTGCGCAGTAAACAACAAAATGTAATTTATTCCGGGATTATTCCGCATTTATGGGCGAAACGCTTGATAAATGCGGATTTTTTCGTTATCATAGAAGAAAGAACTTCAAGAATGAGGGACAAAAGATGATAAAGCTTTCATATGAGCAGCAGATCGCATTCAATTCGCTGTCCATCATCGTGGGCAATGCACTGTATGCGCTCACGGTGGTGCTGTTTCTTGTGCCGTCAGGCCTGATCACCGGCGGCGCCACCGGCATCGCACTGGGCATCAACCGTGCATTGGGACTGCCGGTGTCCGGTGTGCTGTTCGTCATCAACATGACCATGCTTACGGTGGGCTGGGTGCTGCTGGGGCGGCGCTTTGCCATCACCACCATTGCCAGCACCGTGCTCAGCCCCCTGTTTCTGGCCCTGTGGGAGCGGGTGTTCACAGGCTTTGTGCTCACCGATGATCTGGTGCTCAACACCATTTTTGCAGGCCTCGGCGTAGGCGTTTCGCTGGGCATCACCATCCGGGCAGGCGCATCCACCGGCGGCATGGACATCCCTCCGCTGGTGCTGAACAAATATTTCCACATCCCGGTGTCGGCCAGTATGCTGGTGTTCGATATGCTCATCCTCTGCCTGCAGGCGGCGTTCAGCCCGCTGCAGCAGTGTCTGTATGGCATCGTGATGGTGATCGTGTATACGGTGGTGCTGGACAAGGTGCTCATCTTCGGCACTACCCGCACCGAGGTAAAGATCATCAGCCAGCACGCCGATGATATCCGCGAGGCCATCTTCACCCAGCTGGACCGCGGTGTGACCGTGCTGCATGGCGAGGGAGGCTACAGCCACGAGCCGGAGCAGGTGCTGCTGAGCATCGTGAGCAACCGCCAGCTGCCGAAGCTGGAAAAGCTGGCCCATGCCATCGACCCCACCTGCTTTATGATCGTGAGCCATGTGACCGAGGTGAGCGGGCGCGGCTTCTCGCTGGATAAGAATTACCAGTAAACGCTGAAAATCCCAGCAGATACTTGAAAAACAGTACCGGTTTAGGGTATAGTATAGAAGAACGGTAGGTTATGCCGTGATTTTACCCAACAGGAAAGGAAAACCATCATGTTTGATATTTTCAATATGCTCAAGAAGGAAGAACACAAGGACGCAAAGCAGGTGACCCGCGAGACCATCATCGGCGATATCCTGGATATGGACCAGACCACCGCTCCCTACTTCATGGAGATCGGCATGCACTGTCTGGGCTGCCCTGCATCCCGCGGCGAGAGCATCGAGGAGGCCTGTGCTGTCCACGGCGTGGACTGCGATGAGCTGATCGAGAAGCTGAACGAGCATCTGGCCGCAAAGAAGGCATAAATTGCTGCCCACACTGGATGCGCGTCTGGCTGCCGCCGCAGAGCTTGTGCGGCCGGGAGAGCCGGTGGCGGACATCGGCTGCGACCACGGCAAGCTGACGGCGGTGCTGGCGGCTTCGGGAAAATACCCGAAGGTGATCGGTGCCGACCTGCGGCCCGGCCCGCTGGCAAAGGCAGAGCAGACGCTGGAACATGCAGGCTGTAAAGACCGCGCTGAGCTTCGGCTTGGCGACGGTCTTTCTGTGCTTACGGAGAACGAAGTAGGCAGCATCGTGCTGGCGGGCGTTTCCGCCCAGACCACTTGGGAAATTTTAGAGAAAGCCCCGTGGGTGTTCACCGTGGGAGGGCCGCGGATCATCATGATCCCGGCCACCCGCCACGACGCGCTGCGCCGCTGGTTGTGGGAGCATGGCTTCTCCTTTGCAGCCGACCGCCCGGTGCAGGCGGCGGGCCGCTGGTACGCGGTGATGGCGGCGGAGTACACCGGCAGGGTGTATGCGCCCACCTTTGCGGAATGTCTGTTCGGCGGCACAGGCGTCTGGCCCGAGGGAAAAGGCTACGCCGACGGGCAGAAGGCAAAGCTGCCCCGGATGCGCCTTGGCGTGCCGGATGGCAGCGCACTTGCGCAGGAAATCGATAGTTTATTAGCTGGCTTGCCCTCTCAGGCCGCTTCGCGTCCAGCTCTCCCAAAGGGAGAGCCTTTGGCAAAATGATGAACGCTGCATGGAATGCCAAGGCCTCTCACCATGGGAGAGGTGGCATTGCGTAAGCAATGACGGAGAGGGCGAGGATGGTGAAGATATGATAACAGTTAATCAGGTATACGAAGCAATGCAGGCCATCGCGCCGCTGGAGCTGGCGGAACACTGGGATAATCCCGGCCTGCTGGTGGACTGCGGCGGGCAGATGCACCGGGTGCTGGCAGCACTGGACATCACCCCCGAGGTGGTGGCCGAAGCCGCCGCAAAGCAATGTGAGATGATCGTGTCCCACCACCCGGTCATTTTTGATCCGCTCAAAAAGATCGGCCCGCAGGATGTGCCTTTCCAGCTGGTGCAGGCGGGCATTTCTGCCATCTGTATGCACACCAATCTGGATGCTGCCGAGGGCGGCGTGAACGAAGTGCTGGCAGGCATCTTTGACATGAAGAATATGGAAACCTTTGCCGAGGGCTGCGGCCGTGTGGGAGCCATTGAAGAAATCGCGGTTCCGGAGCTTGCCCGCAAGGCACAGCAGGAGCTTGCTGCGCGCTGCAACCAGCCGAAGAACGGCCCGGCGGTGCAGGTAAAGTTTGTGGATGCGGGTAAGCCGGTCGAGCGCTTGGCGGTCATCAGCGGTGCGGGCGGAAGCCTGTTTGCAGATGCCATTGCTATGGGCGCGGACTGCCTGCTGACCGGTGAAGCCAACCACCACCACGCCATCGATGCCAAGCGGCTGGGCCTTTCGCTCATTGCGGCGGGCCACTATGCCACCGAATTTCCGGTGACTGCCGCCGTGGCTGCAAAGCTGCGCGCCGCCCTGCCGGAGCTGGAAGTGCTGGTGAGCACTGAAAACCGGGATCCGTATACGTATTTATAAGGGAAAGCCGCAATAAGGTGAACGGCCTCGCCCTCTCCGTCACGGCTAACGCCGTGCCACACTCCCCCCTTTTGTCACCTATGGTGACATCTGTTCCCCTCTTTGTTACCTACGGTGACATTTCTCCCCGGCCGGGGAGAATCTGTCCCGGCGCGGGGGAAGTCTTTCCTCAAAGTGAGAGGCTTTGGCAGTCTATGCAAGGTTCATGGTTTTGCCAAGGGCTCTCCCTTTGGGAGAGCTGTCGAGCAGATGCGAGACTGAGAGGGCGAGGTCGCTTAAAATAAAAGAATTTCCATTCCAAATCATAAACGAGGTAAACACTATGGCATTGGATGCCGCGACACTGGCCCTTACGGCAGCAGAGCTCAAAGCAACGCTGACCGACGCCAAGATCGCAAAACTATTTGAACCCACCCGCGATGAGCTGGTGCTCACCCTGCGCACCCGCACGGATACCTATGCGCTGCTGCTTTCGGCCCGCAGCGGTTCCGCCCGCGTGTGCCTGACCGAAGAAAGCTTTGAAAACCCGGAAACGCCGCCCTCCTTCTGTATGCTGATGCGCAAGCATCTCACCGGCGGCAGGCTGCTGGACGTGCACATGGAGCCGGGAGACCGCATCGTCTATTTTGATTTTCAGTGCACCAACGAGATGGGCGACCTTGTGCGCAACACCCTGTGTGCCGAATTGATGGGCCGCTACTCCAATCTGGTTCTGGTGCAGAACGGCAAGATCATTGACGCACTCAAGCGCGTGGATTTTGAGGACAGCGATGTGCGCCAGCTGCTGCCGGGCCTGCCCTACACCACGCCGCCCAAGCCTGCAAGACCGGACTTCCTGCTGGTGAGCAGTGCGTCCATCGTGGCAGCAGCCTGCCAGAGAGATCTGCCGGTGGCAGATGCCCTCAACAAGACCGTGGCCGGTGTTGGCCCGGTGGTCTGCCGCGAAGCTGCATGGCGTGCCTTTGACGGCGAACATCTGCCCGCCAATGAGCTGACCGAGGAACAGAAGCGCAAGCTTATGGCCGCCATCGACGAGCTGAAGGAAGAGCACGCAACCGGCGGTACGCCCTGCAGCGTCACCGACCCCAGCGGAAAGCCCATCGAGTATACCTTCTTCCGTCCGCAGCAGTACGGCGAAAAGTATATAATAAAGGAATGGCCCTCCTTCAACGCCATGCTGGAGGGCTACTACGCTGAGAAGGACCGCGCGGAACGCCTGCGCACCAAAAGCAAGGAGCTGCACAAGGCAGTGCACAATATGTACGAGCGCGCCGTGCGCAAGCAGGCCGCCCGTCAGGAAGAGCTTGCTGCCAGCGGCAAGAGCGAAAAGCTGCGTCTGTACGGTGAGCTGCTCTCGGCAAACCTCTATCTGGCCCAGAAGGGCATGAAGAGCATCACCGTGCCCAACTGGTACGACGAGGGCAAGGAAGTGACCATCCCGCTGGACCTGCGGTTCACCCCCAGCCAGAACGCTCAGAACTTCTTCAAGAACTATAAAAAGAAGCAGACCGCCGCCCGGATGCTGGTGGATCTGCTGGCAGAGGGTGAAAAGGAGATCGCCTATCTGGAAACGGTGCTCTACGAGGTGGAGTCGGCTTCCGGCGAAGCGGCCCTCAACGAGATCCGGGCAGAGCTGAAGAGTCAGGGCTACCTGAAATACTACAAGCAGCGGGATAAGCGCCAGAAGCCTGCAGATTTCCTGCGGTTCACTTCCACCGATGGCTTTGAGATCCTGGTGGGCCGCAACAACGCCCAGAACGACAAGCTCACCCTCCACACCGCCCGGGGCAAAGACCTGTGGTTCCATGTGCAGAAGGCCCCTGGCAGCCACGTTGTGGTCATGAGCCGGGGCGAGGAGATCCCGGACACCACCAAGCAGGAAGCTGCGGAGCTGGCAGTCATCTACTCCAGCACCTACAAGGCAGGCACCGGCGCCAAGGTGGCGGTGGACACCACCGAGGTGAAGAACATCTGGAAAGCCAGCGGTGCCAAGCCCGGCATGGTGCTGTACGAGGTGTACACCACGGTCTACATCACGCCCCGGGATGGGCTGGCGGAACAGCTGAAGAAGAGATAAAAAACGAACTCCTTCAGGCGCTTACGCGCCAGCTCCCTCACGGAGGGAGCCCTTGGCAGTACGGAAAAGTTTCCCTCTTTGCCAAGGGCTCTTCCTTTGGGAGAGCTGTCACGAAGTGACTGAGAGGGTGAGGCCGCTTCCCCTTATACCCTTATATAATAGGTATAATCCGCAGCAAAACCGTCCATACTACCTCTGCAAAAGCGGGGTAGGGGAGTTTTCCACCGGCAGAAAAGCCTGCGGATTGTGCATCTTGCACAGAAAATGCGCGCTTTGACAAAACGGAGAAAATAAAAAAGAAAATTCGTTCTTTTTTCTAAAAAACACTTGCCAAATGCACGAAGGTGTGATAGAATAACTCTCGGCTGCAAAGGGCTTGTGCGATACAAGTCGTGCAGGCCAGCGATATGCGT
>OJOE01001006.1_pt1 | contig 11197 bp, 9 predicted proteins | sample 1598191 | NCBI WGS metagenome assembly OJOE01 (sample SAMN03922463, study PRJEB24848) | human gut metagenome | isolation source: stool sample | host: Homo sapiens | place: Germany | collected 2009-11
GTGGTGCGCAGGGTGATGCCGGGGATCTCGCGGCGCAGCTTGCCGATCACCTCCAGCAGCTCAGCGCGGTTGGAGCGGCGGTTCATATTCTTGAGGATGGTGTCATTGCAGTGCTGGATGGGCAGATCGAGGTAGGGCACCACCTTCTCATTGCGCTTCATGGCGGCAATGAACTCATCCGTGATGCGCTCCGGGTAAGCGTACATAATGCGGATCCACTCGAGGCCCGGCACCTTGTTCAGCTTATCCAGCAGCTCGCAGATGCTGCCGGGCTTGCCCCAGTCCTCGCCGTAAGCGGTGGGGTCCTGTGCGACCACGATCAGCTCTTTCACACCCTCACCGGCCAGCCAGCGGGCTTCGGCCACGCAGTCGGCCATATCGCGGCTGTGCAGCGGGCCGCGGATGCCGGGGATGGCGCAGTAGTGGCAGCGGTTGTTGCAGCCTTCAGCGATCTTTAAGTACGCATAGTGGGCAGGCGTGCCGATGACACGCTTGCCGCCCAGCGGAAAGTCCTTTTTGGCACCGTAGCTTTCCAGATGGTCCTCACCATGGAACAGGCGGGCCACGATGGTGTCGATGGCCTTGTTGGAGGCACAGCCCACCACCGCGTCCACCTCGGGGATCTCTTCCTCGATCTGGCTGCGGTAGCGCTCGGCAAGACAGCCGGTGACGATGACCTTCAGCTCCGGATTCTGCTGCTTGTAGGAGCAGGCTTCCAGAATGTTTTCAATGGCTTCGGTCTTGGCGCTCTCGATGAAGCCGCAGGTGTTCACAAGGATCACATCTGCTTCGGCCAGATCGGCCACGGTCTCGTGGCCGGCAGACAGCAGAATGTGCACCATCACATCCAGATCGACCTGATTCTTGGGGCAGCCAAGGGAAATACATGCAATTTTCATAGGGGATGATACTCTCTTTCTCTTTTGAGGGGTGCTTTTTATTCTTCTTCCGCTCTTTTTATCGCTTCTTTTATGACCGAATACGCAAAGCCGCGGCGCTGCAGGGCGGCCACCACAAGGTCGCGGCGGCCATCGGCCAGCTTTTTCATGTAGCGGCTGCGCACCAGAGCGGCGGCAGCTTCCAGCTCCGGGCTTTCGCCGTCTGCGTCCGGGGCATAGACGCTTTCCAGCGCCTGCTCGATCTGCGCGCCGGAAAGGCCCTTCTGCCGCAGGTTCTGGGCCGCCGCACGGCGGCTCTTGCGGGCGGCAAGCAGGCTGTGTGCCCGGGCTTCGGCATAGCGGTCATCGTTTACGTAATCCAGCTCCACCATCTCAGCCACAGCAGCCGCTGCAGCCTGCTCGGTAAAGCCATAGCACAGCCGTTCATACAGCTGTGCCGAGGACATCTCGCGCGAGGCCAGCGCATCCAGTGCGCGGGCGCGGGCCTTGGCCGGGTCGGCGCACTTTTCTTCTTCCTGCTTCGGGCGGCGGCGTTTATAAAAGGACATTTAGTCCTCCACCATGATATCCAGTTCGCTCTCGCTGCTGCGGGCAGGAGCCTTGACCACCGGCTCCTTGGCATCTGCAGCCTTGGCGGGTTCCTCGGCCTTGGCCGCAGCGCCCTTGCCTGCCGGGCGGCGGGATGCGTACAGCTTATCGGCATTGGCGCGGATCTGGCCCTCGATGTCGTTTGCGATCTCGGGATTGTCCTTCAGGAACTGCTTTGCGTTGTCGCGGCCCTGACCCAGACGGATATCGCCATAGTTGAACCATGCGCCGCTCTTCTGCACGATGCCCAGCTTCACGCCCACATCAATGAGTTCGCTCATCTTGGAAATGCCCTCGCCGAACATGATATCGAACTCTGCCTCACGGAACGGAGGTGCCACCTTATTCTTGACGATCTTGGCGCGGGTGTGGTTGCCGATGAACTGGCCGGAAGAGTCCTTCAGGCCCTCCACGCGGCGGATGTCGATGCGCACCGAGGCGTAATATTTCAGGGCGCGGCCGCCGGTGGTGACCTCCGGGTTGCCGTACATCACGCCCACTTTTTCACGCAGCTGGTTGATGAAGACGCAGACCGTGTTGGTCTTGCCGATGACCGAAGTCAGCTTGCGCATGGCCTGACTCATCAGGCGGGCCTGCAGGCCCACATGGCTGTCGCCCATTTCGCCCTCGATCTCAGCCCTCGGCACCATGGCGGCAACCGAGTCCACCACGATGGCATCGATGGCACCGGAGCGCACCAGTGCTTCGCAGATTTCCATGGCCTGCTCGCCGGTGTCCGGCTGGCTGACCAGCAGATTGTTGATGTCCACGCCCAGCGCTTCGGCATAGGTGGGGTCCAGTGCGTGCTCCACGTCAATGAAGGCCACTTCGCCGCCCTGCTTCTGGGCTTCGGCCAGAATGTGCAGAGCCAGCGTGGTCTTACCGCTGGATTCCGGGCCGTACACCTCAATGATGCGGCCGCGGGGCACACCGCCCACGCCCAGAGCCAGATCCAGACCCAGACTGCCGGTGGAAATGGCATCCACCTGCATGGAGGCGTTATCACCCAGCTTCATCACGGCACCCTTGCCGAACTGCTTTTCGATCTGGGCCAGCGCAGTGGCCAGCGCATCCTTTTTGGCCTCCGGCTCGGTCTTTTTGGTCGCCGGGGCAACGGTGTTGTTGTTCTGATTTTTTGCCATAGCGTGCTGCTCCTTTTCTTCCTGCTGCCCGCCGTGCGCGGGCTGTCCGTATACTTTCCAGTATAGTATACCACAAAATCAAAATATTACAACAAGAAGTTGTTTCTATTTTCACTTTTATTTTTCGGGTCTGTGGGCGATCATGCACCGGTCGTTGCCGCCAAAATCCTTGCGGCACTCAATGTCTGCCCAGCCGTTTGCAGCCAGCAGTGCCGCCACAGCCTGCCGCTGCTGCCAGCCGATCTCCAGCACCAGCGCTCCGCCGGGCCGCAGTGCATTCTGGTAATGCTCTGCAAGGGCACGGTAGAACACAAGGCCGTCCTTTCCTGCTTCCAGCGCCATGGCCGGTTCCTGTGCCACCTCCGGCTGCAGGTGCCGCATCTCCTCGGCGGTGAGGTAGGGCGGGTTGGATACGATCAGATCAAGCTGCCCTTCCGGCAGGCCCTGCCAGTATGTGAACAGGTCGCCCTCCACAGGCTGCACCGCATAGGCTGGCTTTGCCTTTGCGCGCAGAGCGTTCAGCGCCGGCCCCCAGTCAAAGGCCGGGGCATCTGCCTGCTCAAACGCGGTAGGCTCCAGCAAGTCCTCCGTCTGCCCGCCCTGCCCTTTCAGGGCGCAGCGGCAGTTCTTTTCCAGATAAACAAAGGCTTCCGGGCTTTTTTCCACGCAGGTCACCTGCGCCGCCGGGCAGAAGCGCTTGACGCCCAGCCCCAGACAGCCGGTCCCCGCGCAGAGATCCAGCACCCGGGGCGCTGCAATGCCCGTCAGGGTATTGGCAGCCGCTTCCGCTACCACCTCAGTGTCTGCCCGGGGGCAGAGCACACCGGGGCCAACGGCAAGGTCAAAATCCAGAAAGCTCCAGATCCCGCACAGGTATTGCAGCGGTTCCCGCTGCTCACGGCGCGTGCAGAGGGCTTCCAGCTTTTCCGCTTCCTCCGTGGTCAGCACCCGGTCGGAAAGGCGGGCATCCCGCCCGGCTGCCACGCGGAACAGCTCCCGTGCATCGTAATCGGCATCCGGACACCCTGCAGCGGAAAGCCGGGCTTCCACGGCCCGCACCGCTTCGCGCGGGGTCAAACCAGCAATTACCATCTGCCATCCTCCGGGTCCTCGGGCAGCACAGGGGTCACGGCGGCAATGGCCACCTCGATCATGCTGTCGTCCGGTTCAAACACGGTCAGGTGCTGCACCCAGATGCCGGGCTGGCGGATGATGCGGGTGGCAATGTTATCGGACCGGCCGCACCACTTGAGCAGCTCATAGCTGATGCCCATGACCAGCGGCAGAAGCAGCAGCTTGAACAGCACCCGCAGGCCGATGCTGCCCCACGGCAGCACGCTGTAGAGGAACACGCTGACGATGACCACCAGAATGAGGAAGCTGGTGCCGCAGCGCGGATGGAACCGAGTGTACTTGCGCACATTCTCCACGGTCAGCTCATCACCGGCCTCATAGCAGGCAATGGTCTTGTGCTCGGCACCGTGGTACTCAAACACGCGGTGGATCTCCTTCATCTTGGAGATGGCCACCATATAGGTGAGGAAGATGCCAACTTTCAGCACCGCTTCCAGCACCACCTTGGCCCAGCGGCCCAATGTTACAAAGTGGTTCACACCGCCCACGATGAGGGTGGGCAGCACGGTGAACAGCAAAATCGCCAGCAGTCCGCCCAGTACGGCGGCACAGGCCAGCAGTGCGTCCTCTGCCTTTTTGCCCAAGTGGTCGCCCACCCATTTTTCAAAGGCAGTCTCTTCCTCTTCGGGGTCGTAGTCGTCACCCATGCTCACCTGAGCCGAGTACATCATGTAGCGGTAGCCCACGATCAGGCTTTCGATCATGGAGATGGCACCGCGCACCAGCGGGATCTTTGTCCAGATGCCGTGGTTCTTCACAGGGTCGATCTTGGTCTCAATGGTGCCGTCCGGCTTGCGCACGGCGCAGCAGATGAGCTTCGGGCCGCGCATCATGATGCCTTCCATCAGCGCCTGCCCGCCGACGCTGGTCTTGAAACGTTCCTTTTTGGGTTGATTCATTGGGTTCTCCTATCGGATCATATTTTTCTCGACCATTTTACCACAGAATTGTGACAAAATCTTCACGCCTTATGGTACAGCGGCAAGCCCAGTGTGACCACTGTGCCGCGGCCCAGCGTGCTCTTGATGTCCATGGTGCCGTCCAGTGCAGTCATGATGGAATCCACCAGCGCAAGGCCGATGCCGCTGCCCCGCACCGAATTGCTGCCCTTGTAGAACTTGGTCTTGACGTTCTCAAGGTCTTCCGGCGGGATGCCGCGGCCCTGATCGATGATCTCCGCAAAAGCCTTGTATTCGCCCGCCCACAGCTTGACCGTGATGCGCCCGCCGGGGGCCGAGTACTTGATGGCGTTGTCCATGATGTTGATGAACACCTGCCGCAGACGGTCCGGGTCGGCATAGACCGGGATCATCTCCTCCGGCTCGGTGTAGCTGAGCACAAGGCCCTCGCGCTGGATGCGCGCTTCACAGAACAGCACCGCATCGGTCAGCTCTGCCACAAGGTCCAGCGGGCGGCAGTCCATACGGATGCGGCCGTTCTGCAGACGGCTGAAATCCAGCAGCTCTTCCACCATGTTGTACAGGCGGCCCGTCTCATTGTTGATGATCTCAAGGCCCTTGCGGTAGTTCTCGTCTGCCGGGTCGTCCAGTGTGCGCAGGGTCTCCACCCAGCCCCGGATGGAGGTGAGCGGCGTGCGCAGCTCGTGAGAGACGGAACTGATGAACTCGTTCTTCATCTTCTCGGTCTCTTCCAGCCCTTCGGCCATCTGGTTGATGGTGCCGCGCAGGCGGTCCACCTCGTCGTGCTCGTTGCCAGTGACCGGCAGGCGCACATCCAGCTCACCACGGGCGATGCTGGCTGCGGTGCGCTCCACCTGCCCCAGCGGCACCACGATGCTGCGGATGAAATACAGGCCGGACATCACGGTGAAAGCAAGGATCACCGCCGCGATCACAACACTTACCGCGATGGCGTTCTTGATCTGCGCTCCCACAAGGGTCAGGCTGGTGACAAGACGCATCGCCGCCACATCCTCGGCGGCATAGGGCACCAGATAGCAGGCCGCCATCACCAGCTCGCCGGACTGGGTGCGGTAGACCGCCACACCAAGGCCATCAGAAGCCTCCTGCGCCTGCTCAAAGTCGATGCCGGTCACAATGCCGTCCGCATTTGTGCCGCTGGAGGACGCAATGACCCCGCCATAGCTGTCCAGCAGCATGAACTCGTATTTGTCCTTATCGGCAAACTGCTCCACCATGCGGCGCAGGGCCACGCTGCGGGTAGCCGCCGTGCTCTGCACCGTATCGCCGGTGTACATTTTCAGCTGGCCGGACACCGAAGAGAACCGCCGGTACATGGTCTGCTGCACGCTGTTATAATAGCTGCGTGTGTAGTTGTACAGGAACATGGTTTCGGCCAGCAGCACCAGCAGCACGGTGATGAGCAGGTTGCCCCGCAGCCACCGGCGGGTGATCCCGCTTCTCATTCTTCCCATCTGTAGCCGTAGCCCCACACAGTAAGGATATGGGTGGGATGGCTGGGTTCATCCTCCACCTTCATGCGCAGACGGCGGATGTTCACATCCACGATCTTCACGTCACCAAAATAGTTCTCGCCCCACACACCCTTCAAGATCTTCTCGCGCACCAGCGCAATGCCGGGGTTGCGGAAGAACAGCTCCATGATCTGGAATTCCACCTGCGTCAGCTCAATAGGCTGGCCTGCCTTGAGCAGCACGCGGCGGTTCTCGTCCAGCACAAATTCGCCGCTGGTGAGCATCCCCAGCGGGTTTTCCTTTTCTTTTTCGTCCCCGCCTGCAGTACGGCCGACGCGGCGGCACAGCGCTTTCACACGGGCCAGCAGTTCGCTTACGCTGAAAGGCTTGGTCATATAGTCATCGGCACCAATAGAAAGGCCGCGGATCTTGTCCTGCTCCTGTCCCTTGGCGCTGAGGATGATAATGCCGATCTTCTGATCGGTGCGGCGGATGGTCTCGCACAGGGAGAAGCCGTTCATGCCCGGCAGCATCACATCCAGAATGGCCGCATCGCAGCCCGGCTTCTTCTCCAGCAGCGGCAGAGCCGCCTCGGCGCTTTCGGCCTCCACAGCCTCCATGCCCGCAAGGCGCAGGTTCAGCGCGATCATCTCGCGGATGTTGGCTTCATCTTCAACGACAAGCACTCGTACCATGAACTGTTCCTCCGTTCTTTAGTTGAGCAGATACAGCGCCTTGGACAGGCGGTAATTTTTATCACGGATCTCCACATCCGGGGCAAGCTTCGCCTGCATCTGGCGGGATGCCACGATGCCAAGGCGGGTCCAGCCCTTCAGGCTGGAGGTGGTGCGCACCAGACGCAGGGTCATTATCAGCTGGTCTTCGTCCACCGTGCGCAGCTCCACTGCACCATCATATTGTTCGCTGTCGGTCAGTTTGAGGTTTCCCTCCCACTCCATGGGCAGCTCGATATAGCAGTTGGTCTCTTCGTCCAGCAGCCCGAAGCTTTTTTCCGGGTGCGGGCTGGTATAGTCCATCCACACGATAAAATCCATGCGGCGGCTCTGGCTCATGTTCAGCAGGCCCGCTTCGTCCGGCTGGGTGGGGATCTCCACGATGCCGTCGCCGTCCAGATCCTGACTGACCAGACTGGGCACATTGCGCAGGGATGCGGTGTAAAGCTTTTCGGTGCTGATCTGGTCGGCAGGCACCATCTGCTGCGTGTCCTCGTCAAAACGCAGCAGCACGCTGGCCAGATTGTTGCCGGAAATGCCGGTCCAGCCATCCAGCACCAGATAATGCCTGCCGTCCGCACCCACACCCGCCGCCACCGAGGCGCAGCCGGCGAACCGATTGGCGGAAAGGCCCATAACAGCCACCTGCTGGAAGCTGCCCTCTTTATCCACGGTCAGCAGTTCGATCTGCACGCCGCCGTCCTCCAGCGTAGACATCAGGATCAGGTCCTGATTGCCGCCGCCGGTGATATCCTCCACCAGATACTGCTGGTACTGCTGCTCCAGGATCGTGGAAAGCACGCCGTCGGTGTAGGAATACACAGCCAGATAATGGTCGCCCTGTGCCGCTGTATAACCCACCACCAGTTGGGTGGCATCGCCGGGCTGCAGCTGGGCCAGCCCCACCGACTCTACCGTGTCTGCAAGGCCCTCTACGTTCTGGCGCACATGCCAGATGTCGGCATCATCCTTCTGCAGGATGGCAATGCACACGTTGGAGCTTTGGGCGGTGGTGTAAAGCACGGCGGCATCCTGCCTGCCGTCACCGTCCAGATCCTGCAGCAGGAAAGGCGAAAGCAGGTCGCCCTGCATGGGATATTTGAGCTGTGCGCTCTCCCCCAGCCAGTCGTTCAAGGCAGTCTGCACATCGCCGTAATCGCCGGAAAGCTTGGGCGCACGCAGAAGCTCTTCCACCTGCACCTGTTCACCGGGCATGCTGCAGCCTGCCAGAAGCAGGCACAGCAGCACGCAAGCCAACCACCGGCCAAAATGATTTGGATGTTTCAACCGCTGCGCCTCCTCTGTGTGGAAAACTTGTCCGGCCAAAGGCCGAAAACATGCTATTGTCAGTATACCACGGGCCGGGCGCAATTCCAACACCCGAAAACGAGAAAAGGGGCTGCCGCACCACATTTGGTGCAGCAGCCCCTTCGGGGTCCTGATTTTTATTCTTCGGTCTTGTCAAACAAGCCTTTTTCTTTTGCGGCGTTCCAGGTCAGGCAGGTGCGCAGCTTGCTGACGGGGAAGGCCGGGTGGAATTTATTGTTGTCCGCATCGTCCTTCATCAGATCCTGCTCCACTGCCCAGCGGGCGGCCTTTTGTGCGTCGGTATCGCCCTCGTCGATGTCGCTGTAGAGGGCGGTGCTTACAGGCTCAGGCTTCCCGGCGTGCTCCCACAGCAGCTCGGCCAGCTCGATGCGGTTGGAGGGCATGGGGATGCCGGGCATATTGATGACGCGGTAGATGCCGGTGCCGGCTTCATAGATAATCGCACCTGCGGCAGCACCGATCACTACAGCAGAGATCGCGCCCTGAATGTTGCCGGTATCGCTGGGTCCAACCGGGTCGGGTTCAGGAATGGGGTCATCCGCGAAGGTTGCCTTCACTTCCACGTTCTCAGTCGGCATGGTAAAGGTCACCTTGGTGGGGTCGTTCTCGTCCGAGGTCTTCAGGAAGGTGTCTGCTTTCTGTTCCTCATCGCCTACCTTCACCGTCCAGCCGGTGAAGTGCTGTCCCTCCGGCGCAATGGCTGTCAGGTGCACGGTTTCACCCACCGGCACAGCGCTGCCGCTCGGTACGGACGCATCGCTGCCGTCAATGTTCGCAGTCACATGGTCGCCGATGTTCAGCGTGGGATTCCCCTCAAAGTTTGCCTTTATTTCCACGTTCTCAGCCGGCATGACAAAGCTCACTTTGGTGGGGTCGTCCGCGTCCGGGGTCAGGAAGTCGTCCGGTTGCTTAACACCATTCACCTTCACCGTCCAGTCGATAAAGTGCTCGTTGGCTTCCGGCTTCCTGCGCGTTGCTGTTACAGTATCGCCCTTAGCAGCTTCGGTCTTATCCACAGTGCAGTTTACAGGTGTGATGTTATACGGAATATTGCTATAATACGGTTCCGCCTTAACATTATAAGCGGGCATGGTCAGGGTCGCGGTGGTGTCGGTGCCATTCTTCAACAGCTCGGCAAGTTCTGTTTCGTCCGTGATTTCAGTCTCAGTACCATTTACGACTTTATACAGTTTCCAGCCTGCAAATGTCTTTCCTTCGGAAGCATCTGCGGCAGTCAAAGTCACTTCAGTGCCTGCGGCCACAGGGGCATTCAGCACTTCGTCCCCAAGTTTTGCTGTGGCATTGACTGTGGTCACAGTGTACAGCGGACGCACATAACCGCATGTATTGCAGTCCTTGTCTTTTGCATTGTCGTCAAAGGTGTGCTCGGCCTTATCTTTCACGCTTTCCTCCGGCTCCGGGCAATCGTGGTCGGTGCACTCATGCCAGTGGTAGGCCTCGTCATGGAGCCAGTCGCCGTAGTGGTGGGTGTGGTGGGTCACGTTCAGCTTACATTTGGCCTTTATGATATTACCACTGTTGATGTACGTGCCGCAATTGTAGGTATAGGTGATCTCTGTTGCATTTTTGTCAACGGTCAGGATGTTGTTCTCCTTATCCAAAGTGCCGCCGTGCAGATCCATGACCTTGGATGCATCGAATTTGCCCGGCAGCTTGCTTAGATCATAGCAGTTGGTCTCATCCACTACGATGTCATAACTGTTACCATTGCAAGAAAAAAATTCGAAGTATCTTTCGCCGAGATTAAGCGAGGTCAGCTGGTTACTATCGCAGTACAAATGAGCGCTCAGTTTCTGGTTGTTGCTCAGGTCCAGTGCACTCAGCTGATTCCTACGGCAGATCAGCCCCTCCAGCGCCTTATTTTGGCTGACATCCAGTTCACTCAGCTGGTTACTATCGCAGTACAGCGCCTCCAGCACCAGATTTTGGCTGACATTCAGTTCACTCAGCAGATTATACCCGCAGTTCAGCAACTTCAGCGCCTTATTTTGGCTGACATCCAGTTCACTCAGCTGATTACTATAGCAGGTCAGCTGCTCCAGCGCCGAATTGTTTCTGAGATCCAGTTCACTCAGCTTATTATCCCAGCAGCCCAGAATCGTCAGCTTCGAATTGTTGCTGACATTCAGTGCACTCAGCTTATTATCCCCGCAGTTCAAAGAATTCAGTTCCGAGTTTTTGCTGACATCCAGTGCACTCAGGTGATTACCCTCGCAGTCCAAAGAATTCAGTTCCTAGTTTTTGCTGACATCCAGTGTACTCAGCTCATTACCCTTGCAGTTCAGCTTCTCCAGCGCCGGACAGTTGCTGACATCCAGTGCACTCAGCTTATAAGACCCGTTATTAGACCCGCAGCAGTTCAGCTCCTTCAGCGCCAGATTGTTGCTGACATCCAGTGCACGCAGCTGATTATAAGAGCAGTCCAGCGACTCCAGCGCCGGATTTTTGCTCACGTCCAATTCCGTCAGCAGATTAAGCTTGCAGTTCAGATTCTTCAACGAGGTAAAATGTTCAATGCCCTTCAGGCTACTGATCTTTTCACCACGGTACGGCTTATCGTACGGCACGTCGTACGGGTCTAAATCCATCTCTGTGACCGCCGCAAGTTCGTCCTGGCTCAGTTTGCCATCATTGTTGTTGTCATACTGTTTTACAAATTCGCGGAAGACCTGGTCCGGAAATGCTTCGTTGATCACAACGTCCCCGGTCACGCCCCCGGTCTCCTCGCTCTGTTCGGCGGTAGTTTTCTGTGGACTTACGTCGCTTTTAAGCTCTTCCTCCCCGGAAGCAAATGCACTCATGGGGAGAACAGTCACCGTCATGCACACCGCAAGTGCTGCACTGAGAAGTCTCGTACTCTTTTTTCTCATGTTCTCTTCCTCTTTTCGTTTGTTATTTTGCAGGCACCCACCCCAAAAGGCACCGTCTGCATTTTAAGTTTACCCCCCCCCCCCC